>Ga0316204_10005344_pt1 | contig 21332 bp, 15 predicted proteins | sample 6monrhotite_MG_2_FD_205661 | JGI IMG/M metagenome (GOLD analysis project Ga0316204, IMG submission 205661) | Microbial mat bacterial communities from mineral coupon in-situ incubated in ocean water Damariscotta River, Maine, United States -... | ecosystem: Environmental > Aquatic > Marine >... | reverse complement strand
TTTTACTTTTTGGATGTTTGATTCCAAGGAGTTTGAGGCTTCTTTGGCTGCCTGAAAAGTTTGCTATAGGGCTGAAAGGTGTCTAGTCGGGATAGAGAACCAAAAGACGCTTCCTTCACCTTCCGTAGATTCGACGCCGATCTGCCCGCCCATTTTACGCACCAACTCAGCGCAAAGAATCAAGCCCAGCCCGTTGCCCCGCTCTTGGGCTGTACCTGGGCGAGAAACCACCTTTTCTCCAGCCTTAAAGAGTTTTGACTGGTCCAGCTCAGATAAACCCCTCCCCTCATCTTTAACGGTTATTTTGCTCTGCCCTGCCTGAGCCTGAGCCTGAACTTGAATGGTGCCACCCAGGGGGCTGAACTTGATTGCATTGCCGATAAAGTTGCGGATGATGGTCGCTGTTGCGTTCCGGTCGGCATAGGCAAACACATCCTGTGAAGGGAGGATTTCGAGGTGGATTTCTTTCTGTATGGCCTGGCCTGAAAACAGGTCAACTCCCTCTTGGAATAGTTCGGTGAGGGTGAGGTTGGTGGTTTGCAGCTCCAATTGGTCTTGTTGGATACTAGACCAGTCCAAAAGTTGATTGAGTAACGAGAACAGGCTGCCGGTTGTCCGGTGCATCACCTCAATCAGACTGAAATCAACCTTTGAGGGGTCTTCGATCATCACTTCCAGTAAGAGCGACATGCTCCCGATGGGGCCTCGGAGGTCGTGAGAAATGATCGAAAAAAACTGGTCTTTTTGCCTGTTTAGATCGGCTAGTTCCTCAGTGCGCTGGGCCACCTTGCGCTCCAACCCTTCTTGGTTGGCTTCTAAGCTTCGGTTGAGCTCTTGAATTTCTAAAAAGCTGTGGTGCAGACGAATGCTCATGCGATTGAAGCTGTCTTCAAGGTAGGCGATTTCGTCTTGCCGAGGGTGTTCCAGGCCAACCTTAACGGGTTGGGGTTGGTCCAAGTTGAGTCTTGCAGCGGCCTCGGAAAGTCGAGCCAGCGGACGATGTATGATTTTGCGGGCAAACAGCAAAAAGATGGCCCAGATTGCGAAGGTTTTTAGACTCGCCGTCACCAAAATCGCAACTAGGTTCGCCTTGAGCCGGGCGAACACTTCAGTCCGGCTGGAATAAAAGGCAACATCCCCAAGTTTGATTCCCTTGTGGTGGAGTTCTCGTTTGACCTCAATCAACGAGCCTTGCCCTGTTTGCTCGGCTGGTTCAGACCAAAGGGTTTCTTGATGCCGGACCTGTACGCCTTCGACGTAGCCAATTTTTTGGTTCCCAAAAGGAATCAAACCACCACGAAGCATGAGCTGCCCATCGGGCTTGGTCAGTTTGATACCCACAAGGGCGGAATGTTTGAGGGCCCCCTCCAAATTTGCCTTCATCCCCTGATAATCCAACTCCCAAACGCCGTAGGTAATCTGAGGTAACTCAGCTTCCATCATTGAGTTGAGATCGCTCAGCAGGTAATTCCTAATGTTGTTGTACTCGAACCAGACTTGGCCGGTCGTCACTATCAAGGTGACGAGCAGGTACAAGGAGAAAGTCCTGAGTAGCATAAAGGTGGCCACCGACCTTCTTAATGGCACCGACAGGTTAACTTTACTTGTGGGCTGAGTCATCGGCCAGTCTGGGGTGGATTTTTAGAATAGGCTTTGGTTACACCCTCGAGACCAAACCGGTAGTCATTGCCTTTGGTGTGGTTAGAGCGGGTAAATTGGTTGAAGTCGATCCCGCTCCAGGTTTGTGGCTCAAGAAAAGGGCGGACCTGCTCAAGGTTGTCTTTGGTTAACGAGTACAGGGGCGTTAAACGCTCGACTCCTAAGTCAGCAAAATCTTGGCCCCGGTAGTAGTCCGCTAGCAGCACCATCACCCAACCGCCTTCCATAAAATGCCCCCCGAGCACAACTTCTAGTCGCCCTTTATGGATCTCCTCAAGGGCCTTTGCCTCAAAATCCATTCCCCCGACCAACACCTGCTGCCCTGGTTTCAGTCCCACTTTCGCCAGCCCCTTGATTGCGCCGATCGCCATTTGTGCCGAAGCGGTCCATACGATTTGGATGTCTGGGTATCGCTCCGCTAGGTCTAGGGTCCGCTGGTAGGTTAACTCTTGCTTCCAGCTAGACCACATCAATTGTTCCAATTTGCATTCAGGGTGTTCCTTCAAGGCTCTCTTTAAACCTTGGGCTCTTAAGCGGGAAGGGGATGAGAGCCGGTCTCCGGTGTGGGCGATGATCGATAGGGTTCCGTTTTTGCCTGTCAGCCCTTTAGCTTTTGCCCTGCTGATGAGCGTTTGAGCCAAGCGGTAGCCGGCCTCTTCATCGTCAGGGATCATGTGACCTAACCACTGGCTGAACTTGCCCCTCGGCTTCCCTATAGCCGCTTGTTCATCTTTGCGAATGGCGGAGTTAAAAAAATAACTTTGAACCTTGGCAGCTTCAAGACGTTCCAAGATGGGTAGAGCCGCTTCAGCCGACATGGCACCGATGACCACAAAGTCCAATTTTTCTGCCTTGTTTAGTTCCTGCTCCACATGAGTCAGGAAGCTGAACCGGTTACCGTTGATTTTATAGAGCTTGACCTGAAGCCCCAAATCCTCAGAGGCGGCCTGCATAAATGCCCAGGTATGACCTTCAAAGCTATTGGGGAAATCATCTTGATCAAAGGTAATGAAAATGCCCCGTTTAAGCGGTTGGCCGATCAATAAGCAGGGAAACAACAGAAGCAACGTTGGCAACAGTAAAAACTTAAACCTTAGCATCGTGATCCTTAATGCGAAGTTAGGGGCTATGGGTCAAGTTATGTAAAGTAGACCCCGTTGTCCAGACAGGATCCTTAACTTTTTAAGATAGAACCAAGTTCCTTTTGTGCTGCCAAATCCTGACGTGGATTTTGGGCTTGGCAAACTGCTGCTGGTGTTTGTCCGATGAGCGATTGGTGAGGTCGCTCAACGTTAAAAAATTCAAATGATGTCTTTAAATTCTTCCTCAGCTCTTGGGTTGATGAGTACTCTTTCAGGTAGACTTCTTCATACTTCACACCTTTCCAACGCCTTTCTGCAAACAGGTTGTCCGGCCAACATCCCTTACCATCCATAGCAAACCCAAGAAAGCGAACAAGGTTCCGTTGTCACCTCAAGCGGTCGAATGTTTTAAAGAGTTTCTGGCCCTTGCTTGCAACAGCCCCTTTGTCTGCCAATCCCCCAAAGGTTCCGTGCTCAAGCCCATTGCCCGAGCCTCTATCGGTAAAGCGGTCAAACGGCACCTTGCGTTCTTTGGCTTCGAGGCCCCCTAGCCCCCACATGACCTGAGACATACCGTAAAAACCCAAGTGGCCGAACTGAGTATTCCCAATGAAGTCCGTGATGCCATCCAAAACCATGCAAGAGAGGGCATGGACTCGGTCTACAACCAAGCCGAATACTTGGCCCAAAAGCGGGACAACTGGATTGAAGGACTTGATCAGGGTAGAGGGATGGTGATTCAATTTTCTGGGAAGTAAATTTGTTGATTTGGAAGAATTGAGCCGCCAGTGAAATACTGTTTTTTGATCTGAGTTAATCAGTAGAGGGTGTAACAGGGCAGCCCGGTTTGGGTTCATTTTGAAATTTCGTATTGTCATAAATAACTGATTGTTCGAAATCGGGGGTTTTCAATATAGTAGGCTCTGAGCAACCTCTTGTTTCTTTATTTTGATCTACACTGTGAATTGAATTTACTTTCACAGACTAGATCAAAGAGGTCTTCGGGTTGGGGCAGTCGGCGGCTTGATTATGTTTACGATCATGTTGTTTATAATAAAAATGATTTTGGGAACAGCCCAAAATCATAGACCGGTTCTTTACTCCCGACCTGATCCCAACGATCAGCTACACCCTGAAATATCGGAGCGTCTTAACCCTTCCGGTTGATATATAAATGATTTGGCTATTTTTATGTTATTTGTTTTAAGTTTTTTGGCCAGCGACCGATAAGGAGGCATGAAGCAATCTAACGCCATCCAACGAGGCCCCATGATCACAACTTTTGTATGTCTGATTCGACGGAAATTTGCCTTGATTCGGATAAAAGTTCGAGAAACGACTCAAGAAAGATTTAACTCTGCCGATAAGGGAACAAAGGTTAAACATCTTTTAGATGATCAAGGTTTGTGGAAGGGATAAAAGTTTATTAAGGAGCGGCTGTGTGTCTTTGTGAAAAAGACCAGTCGATGGAAAACCCACGCTGATGAGGCCAGAAGGCCCCACAGCCGCCCTTAGCCCCCTTCTTCAGTTAAATACATACTCAGGCAAGGCTCCCGCCGCAAACGGGGGTTAGGTGTAGAATGAACCATGACAATACAGACCCTCTCTTGACCGGAGTGGACCTGCTTTTTGCTGCCTTCAGGCAAGTTTCTGGGGCAGTTTTAAAAAAAAACAGTTTGGAGAAACAACTTGGAATAAGAATTGAAACCCTATCCTTGGGATTCTTTAGGTCCAATAGTGCCCGAAGACGATAAAATGGTGTGCCCACCTAGGCTAGAACTCAGGTATCTCCTTATACCTATGGGTCTGGTTACGACAAAAAGACATTGGGTGGCAACCATTTTGACAGGCTTTGCCTAGCGGAACACTGGAATCTCAAGTTCAAAGCAATGGAAACTTTTGCCGGTTTTCTACTTTCTCAAGGATAGGTTTTAATGGCTGAGATCAGCGCAAATTCAATCCAAGGTTTAGCTTCAGGGCTGGATACCAAAGCGATTATCGATAAGTTGGTAGCCGCCGAAATGAAGCGGGTTGAGCCGATAAAAAAAAGGCAAGAAGAGAAGAGTGTTGAGCTTGAAACCTGGAAACAGGTTAAAACTATCGTAGCAAAAACCAGAGAACTGTCGTCAGTTTTGGCAAAAAAATCTCTCTGGGAAGGGAAGTTGGTGACCAGCTCCAACCCCGAGGTAGTTGAAGCGATTGCAACTTCAGGAGCGAAGCCAGGTAAACACACCTTGGTTGTGGATAAGCTCGCCTTGTCCCACCAGGTTGCGAGCCAAGGCTTTGCTGAAAAAGACAGTCAAATTGGCTCAGGTACCGTCGACATCATTGTTGGGGAGGAAAGCCCACAACAAATACTGATCGATGAAACCAACAATACAGTGCAGGGATTTGCGGATGCAATCAAAGCGTTAGACGCTGGTGTGGAAGCCAACATCATCAAAACAGGAAATAAAGACAAGCCTTATCAGATTGTATTGACAAGTAAAACCACCGGAAAAATCGGTGAGGTTCGTGTGATACCGAACCTGAAGGGTGATGAAGGGGTCGACTCACCAACCTTTGATCCCTATTACAACCAACCGGGACGTTGGAAAGGGCTCGCGAAGGCAGATGACCAGAAAGCAAAAGCAACCGGGACAGGAGCTTCTACAGCCATCCCCGAGTTGATTGGAAATTATGCAGGCCAAGAACAGTTAGACCTGAACTTTACAGTGGTGAACACCGGTGTCGTTGGGGTGAGTGAAACCCTTCGGGTGCGCTGGGAAGATAACCAGGGGCGTTATGGTTACTTGGATTTAGGTAGTTTTAGCTATACACCAGGAGAGCCGATAGACGTTGTTGATGGCATCCAGTTGGTGATGACAGATGGGGAAGTGATCGTAAACGATACCTTTTTCGCCAAAGCAAAAGCCCAAGAGTCTGACTTATACTGGTGGAAAAATGACGCTGAGCGAGCCCCTGCGATTGAACAGCCCTCGACTTGGGGCAGGCAAGCCTCAGAAGGTGGACCGATCATCACCGGTGAATACGAAGGCACCGAAGACGACGTCTTCACGCTGAAAATTTTAGGTTCAGGCCAAGTTGGGTCTGGGGATGTGAAGATCGAGGTTAGTTCTGAAAACGGGTACAAAGGCACCGTGTTTGTTGGGGACGGTTACGAGCCCGGGAGTAAGCTGAGTTTAGGAAAGGGTTTAGAGATTGAGTTGAAGCCGGGCATCTTAACCGATGGGGCCTTTTCCACCTTTGAATACCAAGCGGAATCTACCCAGAACTATTGGTGGCTTGAACAAGAGGATCAGGTTGAAGGGGGTCAGATCAAAGACTTGACCAACTGGATCAACCCAGAGCCTGAAGATGAAGATGGAGTCTTAGGTCCTGGTGGAGAAGTCCAGGCCTCTAAGCCAAAAGGGCCAAGGGTTAGTAACGTAGAAAAGGAGATCCTAGGCAAGTTTGATGGTTATGAGTCGAAAGTCTATACCTTCACTGCCCTAGGGTCTGGAAGCATTGGGGTGACCAAGGACTTGGAGTTGAAGTGGGAAGATAACCAAGGGAACTCTGGCACGTTGAAAGTCGGTGGTGATTTCTATAAGAATGGTGACCCGTTATCCTTTGACTCTGGCTTGAGTTTGGCCTTAGGTGAAGGCAGTATGTTTGAAGGGGACAGCTTTACCTTTCGGACCTTTAGCCCAGTGATTCAGCCTCCTCAGGATGCGGAGGTTCGCTTAGGTGCGACAGAGCAGGGCGGTGGTTTACTGATCAGCAACTCGACCAACGAGTTGAACGATGTGATTGATGGGGTGAAGCTCAATCTGTTGTCGGTGGATGATAAACCTGTGACCATCGCAGTCCGTGGAGATACGGGGAAAGCGATTGCTGGGGTGGTTGATTTTGTGAATGGATATAACGAGATGCTGACTTTTTTCAGAGAGTCCATCAAGTTTAACAAAGACTCGAAGGACTCTGGCCCCTTGCAGGGTGACCGGAATTTGCCTCGAATTCAGGCGGAGATGAACCGGATGTTTATTGACCCCGTTTCTGGTCTCGATACGTCTGAAAACTTGTTGATGGGCATTGGGTTAAAGCTAAACAAAGAAGGGTTGATTGAGGTGAATGAAGAAAAGCTCAACGCCTCAGTATCAGACAATTTGTTGAAAGTTGCCCACTTATTTGGCAGTTGGGGGCAAACAGAAAACGCTGGGATCAGCTATTTGTCGAGCAGCGAAAAAACAAAGATCAGTGGTGCGGATGGATTTGAAATCGACATCACGGCTCCGGCGACGAAAGGCTTTTATACCACGAAACAGTTTGTAGCACCGGTGGTTGTGGACGAAAGCAATAGCAAGATTTTTATTTCTGTGAATGGCCGTGAGTCCGATGAAATGACTTTGGAACCAGGGCAGTATAGCGCAGAAGAGTTAGGTAAAATGTTGCAGCAGGCGGTGGCGGCCGACAAGGCTCTTTCTAAAATGAAGGTGGTGGTCAGTATCGTTGAAGGGCAAATCACCATACGTTCGAACCTGACCGGTGCGAGAAGCGTCGTGAGTGTTCGTGCGAAGGATTTGGACCCTAAAAATCCGCACTTCCTACAAGGCGGTGTAGGTCGTAACGGGACGGATGTAGCCGGGAAAGTGAATGGGGTTGTGATGGAAGGCAACGGACAGATTTTGGGTGGGCCAGATGACACAGACCTTGAAGGGCTGAAGTTATTTATCTCACTCACAGATTCCCAAGTGGGCGATGGAGTCGAAGGTACGATGACCTTCACCAAAGGGGTTGGGACGAAAGTCCAGGAGTATATCGATCATTTATTAGACCCAGAATCAGGGGCCTTAGGGATATACACCCGGAACGTCGAAGAACAGTTCAAGGGTTATGACAAAGAAGTCAAAACCTTAGAAGCCAGAGTTGACGCAAAAAAGCAGAAGATGATTGAAAAGTTCGCCCGGTTGGAGTCAAAAATGGGGCAGCTTAAATCAGAACAGAGTTACTTGAGTAAAGAGCTCGCTAAACTTTAACCCGTTGAAGAGACAGTGATGAACCCTTATCAAAAAGGCAACCAAGCCTATAAAAAGGCGGCAGTCAATACGATGGACCAAGGGGCTTTGATCTTGATGTTGTATGATGGAGCCTTACGATTCTTACGAGCTTCCCTGATCAAGTTAGAGGCCAAAGATTTGGAAGGTTCTCACAACAACCTTCTTCGTGCCAAAGACATTGTGGCCGAGTTGATGGCCTCTCTGAGCTTAGACAACAGCGGTGAAATCGGTGCGAACCTGAAGGATCTCTATGGTTATATCTATAACCGTCTGATCGATGCCAATGTCAACAAAGACCCTGAGTTGATCAGAGAGTCGATTTTGTTGATCAGTGAGCTACGTGATGGTTGGAAAGGGATGTTAGATGCCACCAAAGCACCGAAAAATCCGGTGGTGAACCAACGTTCGGCTGTCAAAACGGTCAGCTTAGAAGGGTAAAAAACAGGGGCTTTAGATACGGCCAGGGTAAAATCTGGCTCATCAAAAGAATGGGATATCCCGTAAATACAATCAGGAAGATCCGTACTCTGTGAGGTTATGTTGATGGGGGATTTGTGCCGGATGGCGGGATTTGTGCTGCTGGTGAATCAATCATGAGAGACTGAGCAGGTATGTGTAAAATGCAGGCCATGAAATTGGACTTGCCTTTCGTTCCTTGCAGACAGCGATAGTCGCAAACCTGATCGCTGTATCCTGCAAGGCTCGAAAGTTGAGTTTGCGAATCAACCATGACAATAAGAGAGATGCGAAAGCTGTGCCACAGTAGGCAAACTCTAGGAGACAAAATGAAGGCAAGGAAAATAGTACCAGGAACAGTCATAAACTCCCATGCACGACGGGTGGTTTCTATTTGTTTTGATGAACGTTCCCTCAAAAGAATCAAACCGGGGTTTAAACTGGTTTATGCCCCTGATGACGCACCTGTCTTTGTCTCGATCAATGAAGTTGAAGAGACCAGTGCTCAATTTCGGTGATTTATACCACGACCTTTTGAAGGCCGTGTTGCCGAAAAATACTACCTGTCATTCAAGGTTTACCTAGAATGAACCGATAAAAGAATCAGTCACCCTCTCCTCGACCAAGGGAGAGCTAAATTACAAACCTAGTTGGAGAATGTCTATGGACAGACCGTGAGATAGATTTGCCGCCGGCAGCCGCCATATCCCGAGATCAAGTGGTTTAGGTTGGATATGGGAGTTGCTAAACGAAGAGGCCAAGAGGCCTATTCGTTTGGTTTACTTCACCGAGCTTTTTCGAATACCCGACAGGAGTGTTGGAGTGTACGTGAAGCTTGGTTTGTGAACAGGCCACAATATGGCAAACCACCCGGGAAGGAAACCGGGCTCACATTTCACACGGAGTATGTTATGAGTGTGCGAATCAACCATAACAAGAGTGCCTTAAACGCTCATCGAAACTTGCTTGCAAACGAAAATGCTCTTCGGGGCTCATTAGAACGTTTGTCCAGCGGGATGAAGATCAACCGGGCCAGCGAAGGTCCGGCACAATTGGTGATTTCAGAGCAGATGCGAGCTCAAGTTGCGAGTATTAACCAAGCGGTTAGCAACAACGAGAACGCTATCAGTGTCATTCAAACCACCGAAGGTGCGCTAAACGAAGTCAACCGTCTCCTGATTTCCATGAGACAGTTGAGTATCCATGCGTCCAACGAAGGAATGAATGATGAAACCATGCTTCAAGCCGACCAGCTTGAAGTTGACAATGCGATCGAATCCTTAGACCGAATTGCAGCGCAAACTCAATTTGGTAAACGAAAGCTCTTAGACGGCTCGAACGGTGCGACTGGCGCAGCGACCGGCAAAGGCGTGGAATTTCTTGGCGCATCAGTCAAGACCAAAACGTCCGACACCGATGGCTTCGACGTGGTTGTCACCCAAAATGCATCTAAGGCGTCTATTGTTGGGACTCAGGCTCTAACCCAAGAGGCGATTAACGCTGGCGAGGAGTTTAGTATTTTCGAGGGCGGGAAAATCGCAAGGTTTACAGCAGAGGCTACAGACAATGTAAAAACCGCAGTGCAGAGATTATCTAGCGCCGTGGCGGATGCAGGCCTCGAAGTGGATGTTTCCCTCAATGAGAGCAACCAACTGGTCATCACCCACAAAAGCTATGGTTCCGATCAAAGCTTTCAGGTGTCTTCCAGCTCAGCAGGGGTTTTATCTAAAGACGCAGGGGCAATCGACGCCATCGCAAATGGTCAAGATATCTCCGGCGAAATCAACGGTGAAACCGCTATAGGGAAAGGGCAAGTCCTGACCGGTGCCAACGGAACAACCAATGTGGAAGGCTTGAAGGTAGGATTCTACGGAATGGCTGGAACCGATGGTGATATCCCAGAAGGGGGTGTCTCAGTTGGCTCGGTTGCACTTGAAAATAACTCATTGACCTTCCAAATTGGTGGGAATGTGGGCCAAACTGCAAGTGTATCTTTGTTTGACACTTCTTCGAAGTCGTTGGGCAAGGGGATAGAGAATGAAAGTTCATTCTCTAGTCTACGGGATATTGATCTGCGCGACTTTAAGGGAGCTCAGGATTCATTGAGATTGATCGATAAAGCGATCAACGATGTGACATCGATTCGAGGCGAGTTGGGTGCATTCCAAAAGAATACTTTGGAAAGCAACTTAGCAAACCTTCGGATTTCATCTGAGAACCTGGTTGCGGCAGAGTCGACCATCAGGGATACTGATATGGCTCAGGAAATGGCTAACTTCACACGAAGCCAAATTTTGACTCAATCGGCAACTGCGATGTTGGCCCATGCAAACCAAGTCCCAAACTCAATCCTGAAACTGTTGGGTTAAACCGCAGTTGGATTGGGGCCAGGGGTAGAAATGCCCTTTGGTGGGGGTCAATTGCGATTGTAAAGGCGATCGTAAACTGAAGCCAATAGTTAGAGCACCTTTCTTGTATGAGCGATGGGTAGCCGTTAAGGCGGTTGCCTTGAGCCCCATGAGGAAGGGATGTGGTTCAGGGGAGCCGCCTTGATTTTGTGTCCGATTCAGGGCGCAAGAGAAAGGCGATTTTGGCCCGAGAGGGCTGCTCTGAGTTTTATTGACATGGGAGTCGATGATACTCAACAAGCCGCACACGCTCTATTTGGAGGTACTATGAGTTTGCGAATAAATCATAATACCAGCAGCTTGAACGCACACCGGAACTTAGTAAAAAACGATAAAAGGGTAGATATGTCCTTGGAGCGTTTAAGTTCTGGTTTGAGTATCAATCGAGCAGGGGATGCTCCAGCATCTTTGGTCGCTTCTGAACAGATGCGCTCTCAAATCGCAAGTTTGGAGCAAGCTGTCAGGAACTCCGAAGCCTCTGTTTCGATGGTTCAAACTGCAGAAGGTGCTTTAACTGAGGTGAACAACCTCTTAGTGGGCATGAGACAATTAGCCATTCACGCCTCGAATGAAGGGGCGAACGACGCTGTGATGTTGGAAGCCGATCATACAGAGATCACCGGTAAGATCGCTGCTGTTGACCGGATTGCACAGTCCACAGCGTTTGGTAAGAGGAAACTCTTGGATGGTTCAAATGGTGTATCGGGAACGGCCATTGGCAATGGATTATTTTTTGTCAAAGCTTCTACCAATACGATGACTTCTGGGGAAGATGGGTACGACGTTGTTGTTACTCAGGAATCCTCAGCGGCCTCTTTGCGAGGGACAGCCCAGTTGACCGAAGAAATGGTTCAATCTGGGGAGGTGTTATCAGTCGTCGAGGGTGGCAAGTCTGCTACCTATACCACCAAGTCTTCGGACACGGTGGCAAGCGCGATCAAAAACTTCTCAGTTCAAGCAAAAAGGTCTGGGTTAGCTGTTGATATTTCGGGGGACGAAACGGGGTTAATCCGTATCGACCACAAAAACCATGGGAGTGAGTACTCCTTCCAGGCGTCTAGTTCGACCGCTGGTGTCTTGTCAAAAGACGCCGCAAGTTTGACCAGCGCCGTCGAAGGACTCGATCTCAAGGGAAAAATCAACGGCGAGGCAACCATTGGAGAAGGGGATACCATGACCGGATTGGTAGGAAACCCAACCAGTGATAGCCTGACCGTTCGTTACCGCAGGTCTGAAGGGGTAGCTCCCCTAGCAGCAGAAACCAACATTGGAAAAGTCACCGTGTCGCAAAACGCTTTGACCTTCCAAGTCGGTCCTGATGCAGGCCAGACAGTGAATATCGCGTTACAAAACATGTCGTCCAATCAACTTGGGCAAGGTGTTGTAAATTTGAGTAACTTCACCAGTCTTTCGGAAGTCGACGTCCGTAATACTCGAGGTGCTCAGGACGCTTTACAGCTGATCGATAAAGCGATTAACGAGGTCTCTCAAACTCGGAGCAAGTTGGGTTCGTTCCAAAAGAACACGTTAGAAACCAACATTGCTACGCTGAGAACGACCCAGGAGAACATGGTGGCTGCCGAATCAACCATCCGAGATACTGATATGGCTCTTGAGCTGGCTCAGTACACTCAGGCGGAACTGATGAAGCAGACGTCTGCGGCAATGATGTCGAAGGCGAACACCAGCCCACGAACGGTGTTCTCTCTTTTGTTGGATCAGTAGGTTTCAGGCCGTTTTACAGTGGCTCAGAAACTTATGACCCCGCCAATTGGTGATCCTAGAGGCAGGAAACTGCCTCTAGGTGACACCACCCTCAAAGAAGACCTTCCCTACACACACTGAATTAACAGTAATAACTATTGTACTCTTATCGACAGGTCCCTGGTTTCATTGCCTCTAGGGCTGCCATAAAGTACAACCTCTTGTTTAAAGGGGATAAATACCCTAGTTTATTAGGGGAAATCATCGGTGTTTTGTTATCCAATCAGGTTGCTTATGTCAGATCGACAACTCCAAGATACAGTGCCCAAAGAAAAAACGCAGGGGATCAAATCTCGCACTTTATTGCTGGCTCTCGCTAGCACAGGCGGCTTGTTGCTCTATTGCTTGGATGCCTGGATTGGTGCGTGGATCTATGACCAAGGCACTTTTCTAACCCTACTGCTTTCCCCACAGACCCCCTTACAAATCGTTTTTCGTTTGACCCTAGTCGGGCTGTTTGCAGCAGCGGTGCTCTACATTGTAAAACAGCATCCCATTGGCAGGTCAGCGCAAAGGGACGGTGAACAAGGATTAGGGTTGTTGGCCACCCTGTTTCATAGTTCGAGTGAAGCACAATTGGTGAGCAATCATTTAAATCAAATCATTGATGTGAACCCCGCCTTTGAGGCAATCACAGGGTACAGCCGGGAAGAAATTTTAGGGAAAAACCCGAATATGTTTAAGTCCGATCGTCATAACTCTTCATTTTATGGAGATCTATGGTCAAAGCTCCAGGCCGATGGGTGTTGGGTCGGAGAAATTTGGGACCGGAGAAAAAATGGGGAAGTGTTTTTAAGCCGGATGAACATCTATGGGATTAAAGACTCCGAGGGTAAGATCAGCAACTATGTGGCTGCTTACAGCAACTCATCTCAGCTTTCCGAAGACGAAGGTCGGTGGAAAGACATGGCCTACACAGACCCTTTGACTCAACTGTCCAACAGATTAGGGTTTAATGAAGCGTTGTTTCGTGGGCTTCGGACGGCGAAACGAGACAATAAAGGGTTAGCGGTGCTTTACCTCGATTTAGACCGGTTCAAGGACGTGAACGACACCTTGGGGCATCAGGCTGGGGACCAGTTGCTCTGCGAAATTTCGAACAGACTCCAGGGCTTGGTGCGAGAGACAGACTTGGTCGCTCGCCTGGGAGGGGACGAGTTTGCCGTTATTTTGAGCGGGATCACGAATCATCACGCTGCTGCGCCGATAGCTAAAAAAATGCTACAACATATCATGTTGCCTGTGGAGGTTGCAGATAAATCGGTTCATGTTGGGGCCAGCATTGGGATTTCAATTTATCCAATTGATGGCACTGAATCCGAAGACTTGATCCGAAAATCAGACATTGCGATGTACGAAGCCAAAAAAAGGGGGAAGGGAAGATATCACTTCTTTAACCAAAGGCTAGAACAACAGATTCAACTTCGGATGGAGTTGGATCAAGGTTTATGCCGAGGGGTGAAAGACCAAGAATTTGAGCTCGTGTTTCAACCGATGATTGAAATTGACTCTGGGAAGTTGGTTGGTGCGGAAGCATTGGTCCGTTGGAAACACCCGAGCCGTGGGTTACTTCTACCTGCCGAGTTCATTAATGTAGCTGAAGAGACAGGGCAGATCATAGCTCTTGGGGAGCATATCATTAAGTTAGCAGCGAACCAAATCGCTTGTTGGCAGCAGTTGGGGTTTGGAAAAATACCCATATCGGTTAACCTGTCAGCGACCCAACTGAAACGGCACGATTTAGAAAAATTTTTGCGTAAGGTTCTGGAGTCGATAGGTCTCGAAGGGCGCTACTTAGATTTGGAACTGACAGGCAGTCAACTCACAGCGGGGTTGCCGACGACGATTGAACAAATCCATCGATTGCAAGACCTCCCTTGCAGCCTGACCTTAGACGATTTTGGTACCGGTTACTCTTCGTTGCTTTATCTCAAGAGTTTTCCTTTTAAAAAGCTAAAGATCGATCAGGAATTCATTGAGGGAATCCAGCATAACAGGCAAGACCGTTTGATTTGTATGGCTGTGTTGAAGCTATGCGCGGAGTTTAACATGGAAGTGATTGCGGTGGGTGTGGAATCGAAGGAACAAGTTGAGGTGCTTCGGGAGCTTGGTTGCAAAATTGCTCAGGGCTTCTACTTTTCCCAGCCCTTGCTGACAGCTGAATTTGAAAGCCTGTTGAAGCACCAAACAGTTTTCTCCCGTTAAAGTCCTTCTGGGGGCTGAATAGTTTTTACGCTCTCTAGACGACTCCTTCTTGGCAAAACAAGGATCGCTAGGTACCCTGTCCTAGTACCCACTAGACTGAGGTTAGAAGTGCATCGACTATTGACTATTGTCACTCTATTTCTGTTTTTGTTTTCCTCGGAAAGTTTCGCTGTAGATCAACCAAAGACGTTGGTTGAGGTGAAGCTTCTTCTCCCTGGGGATGCTCGGTTTCGGTACGCTGGCTACTATGCCGCTATCGATCAAGGCTATTACCGGGCTGCTGGCTTGGAGGTGTCGATCCTTTCCAATAATCCGGCGCAACAAGAACCGATCCCCTCGGTTATATCTGGTCAGGCAGATTTTTCAATTGCAGGATCAGAGCTATCTGTGGCGAGTATGCAGGGCGAGCCTGTGGTTGCGGTTGCAGCACTTTACCAAACCAGTCCCGCAGCGTGGTTGGTGTTAGCAGACCAAAAGATAGATAGCCTACGTGATCTTGTGGGTCGGCAGTTAGAGCACTTATCAGGGCCAGGGTTTCCTGAGTTACAAGCGATCTTCTTACAAGCAGGGATTGATCCTGAGGGGCTTAAACTCAAGCAAGGTGATGGCAGCGTCGCAGCGCTCTTAGCCCATGAAACGGATGCGATGGAAGTTGTTGTCACAGATCAACCCTATGAATTAGCCCAGAAATCAGTCGCCTATCGTTTGATCCGATCCCGTAGTTTTGGGGTCGATTTTTACGGAGATATTTTGTTCACCCGCAAACAACTGGTGAAGCAACAAAGGGCCAGGGTTGAAGCGTTCCGGCGAGCCAGTTTAGAAGGTTGGGTCTATGCGTTGAATAACCTAGACCAGACGGTTGAACGGATTCATACCCAGTACGCTCCAAGTCGGTCGCTCGGCAAGTTGAGTTTTGAAGCAACCGAAATGCTCCCCTTGATCATGGCTGATTTGATCGAAGTGGGGCACATGAGCGAGGCGAGGTGGTCCTTTATTTCCCAGACCCAAAGGGATTTAGGTTTAGCCCCTAAAGACAAACACCTGGATGCCTTTATCTATGACCCAAACCCCACAACTGATTATTCTTGGTTATTCCAATGGTTCGGTTTTGCCTTGTTGGCACTGGTGATTTCCGGGGCAGGTGTCACTTGGGTGATTTGGCTGAACCGGAACTTGCGGTTACAGATCGAAGAGCGGCACCTTGCTGAGGCAGAGTTGCGCCGTGCAGACGAGCGGCAAAGCCGGATCATTGAAACCGCTCCTTCCCCTTTAGTCATCACCGACCTTGGCACTGGGGATCTACTATACATCAATGAGCAAGCTCGGGAGCTGCTCTCTTTTGATCAGGCAAAACAAAGTTCTGAAAAACAGGTTTTTCAGTTTTTCAGTGAACCGAAAGAACGGGACTTGTTTTTTGAGGAGTTGAACAATCGCTCCCGAGTGGACCATATGGAAATCCAATTGGGGTCGAGTACATCGAACATGGTGTGTGTGATGGTGTCGGCCATGCCTATCGAACTTGAGGATAGATCCTGTTTGATGATCGGCTTAGCGGACATCACTTCTAGGAAAGTTCTGGAAGAAAAACTGAGGACTCAGGCAACCATTGATGGGTTGACCCATTGCTTCAACCGGTCCCATTTTTTTGAATCTGCAAACCTTGAGTTAACCAGGAGTCAACGGTATCAACGGCCTATGTCTGTGGTTATGCTAGATATTGATCATTTTAAGGGGATCAATGACACCTGGGGACATGAAATTGGCGACTTGGCGCTGATCTCGTTTTGTGATGCGATCCGTCTTGAGTTGAGGTCCGCAGATATTTTTGGCCGGATTGGGGGAGAGGAGTTTGTGGTGGTTTTGCCAGAAACAGAGGCGAGTGCTGGCCTGGGTGTTGCTGAGCGGATGCGAGCGGCAATCGAAGGGATGAGACTGCCTTTACCTCAAGGAGACATCCTTCAGTTTACAGTTAGCATCGGCTTGGCCCCGCTGCTCAGTGCAGACACCGAGGCTTCAGAGCCGATTGCAAGAGCCGATGCTGCTTTGTACCAAGCAAAAAACCGTGGCCGAAACCAAGTGGTTTTAAGCGAGAAAAAACCGAATGACTTGATCACTGGCCTTGGTTAATGAGGGAGTTGGGCAACCTTCCAGTGGCGGACTGCCCAGCTCAAGAGTGAGCTGGCTGAATCAAACTCACTGAAGTGAGGTGGAGATAACCCTAAAATGCCCATCCCTTCAAAGAGCTTTTCCCTCGCCTTACCGACCGGTAACCCCGGCGCACCGGTTTGTTTCGAAAGTTTCTTACCATTTTCTTGCAAAACCAAAGGGAGGTGCAGGTAACGAGACCTTTTGAACCCCAGTTGCTCGCTCAGGTAAGCCTGCCTGAAGGTCGAGGAAAACAAATCCGTTCCCCTCACCACTTCGGTGATGCCGTCCAATGATTCGTCCACGACGGTGGCAATGTGGTAGCTCGGAATATTGTCCGCTCGCCACACCACAAAGTCCCCATAGTCTTGCTGCAAGCTCGAACGTTGGATACCCTGGAGCTGGTCAGTCCATGTAATGGGGGCTGAAGTTGTTTTGATTCGGGTGGAAAACCCTGATTCGGTCAGGTCGAAGGCGACGTGTTTGCAAGTCCCGGGGTAGATCGGCCCTTCCGGCCCGATGGTGGCGATCTCTCTGATTCGTTTTCTGGAACAATGACAGCTGTATACGAGATTCTTTTTACCTAAAGACTCCAAGGCTTCCCGGTATTGAGGGATTCGGTGACTTTCGTAGATGACCGGGCCGTCGAACCACAGGCCGTAATCTTCTAGAATGGTAAGTATTTGAAGGGTTGACGCAGGTTGACAACGGCCCGTATCGATATCGTCGATACGAACTTTCCAGAGACCTCCCTGGGACTTGACGCTCAGGTAACTGCCCAAAGCTCCAACTAAGCTGCCTAGATGAAGTGGACCGCTTGGGGTCGGTGCAAAACGTCCTATCGCTTCATTCAAGGGAAACCCCCTCCTAAAAAATGCTTCGCAGCTTCGTGGTATCCGCTGTTGTTTACAGTCAAGAGGAGTCCTCCTGCGAGCTATTTTGCCTCATGATATTGATCGCATGAGTTTGCATTACGGCTTGCTGCTTCTGGGGGATTACGGTCCGTCAGCGCTGTCCTGTGGCACTCCACACAAACCATGGTAGCCTTGCTAAGTTTGTTCATCAATCCACCACGGGAAACAAGGTGATCGTCTTTATTCCACAATACACCGTGGCAGTTATAACAGCTTGGGTCCAGCCGTTTCCTTTGGGGGCAATCCCATGGTAGGCGGTGTAGTTTTTAGCCCCATGGTAGAGTTTTTTACATGTATGACCCCTTTTTGGGTTTGATTTCTTGTGAATATAGCTTTTCATGGAAGGGGACAAGGTGAGAATGGTTCATTTTCTGTTCTCTGCGGTGGATTATTACGGACGAAAAGGTGACAAGTCAGGTATTATTTACCCATTTGGGTGCAATAAGGGCAGTAGATCATAATACCGCTTGACTGAATGATCTAAATACATGGACTCTTGTGGTCATCTCTGTTAGTCTTAGGCTAACCCCCTCCTTTTTACTTCCTGCCTAGCGTGTATACGTCAAGTCTATGAAATCAGAAGAAAACCAACAAGTCCCTGCCTCAGATACGATCGTTTGTGAGTTCGAATCCTTTGGGCTTTCGGAACCTATCTTAAAAGGTTTGAAAGAAGCTGGCTTTAAGAAGCCAAGCCCCATCCAGCTACAAGCGATACCTCTTGTTTTAGAGGGAAAGGATATGATCGCTCAGGCTCAAACAGGTACCGGTAAAACAGCCGCATTTGGGCTACCGGTGATGAGCCAAATGAAATTTAATGCTGGGGTAGAGGTCTTGGTGGTGACTCCGACTCGTGAGTTGTGCGCTCAGGTGAGCACCGAACTTTACCGTCTTGGCCAATACAGTGGCGCTAAGACCGTTGCGGTTTATGGTGGTCAGTCGATCAGTCGGCAAGTAGACTTGGTGAATAAAGGTGCACAAATTTTGGTGGCGACTCCAGGGCGATTGTTAGATCACTTGAGAGCTGGCCGGTTGAGAGGGTTTAATCCGGCGACTGTGATTCTTGACGAAGCTGACGAAATGCTCGACATGGGCTTTTTGGAAGATATCGAGGCTATTTTTAGTTTCCTACCGAAAGAGCGGCAGACCCTGTTGTTTTCTGCGACCATGCCTCCTGCGATCATCAAACTTGGTGACCGGATTCTAAAGAAGCCTGTCCATTTGAAAGTGACCACAGGAGCGACCACGTCACCGGATATTGAACAGCGGTTTTATGTGCTTTCTGACCGAGAGCGAACTGACGCTACCGTGCGACTGTTAGAATCAGAAGACCCAAGCCGAACCATTATCTTTTGCCGTACCAAACGGGAAACTGAGGGTTTGAGCAATGAGTTGATTGCTCTTGGTTATGTTGCTCGTGCATTGCACGGTGACATGGACCAGCGGTCTCGAGAGCGAAGCATTCATGCCTTTAAAGCAGGTGAAGTCGAAGTATTAGTAGCCACGGATGTTGCTGCTAGAGGCTTGGATGTTACCGGCGTGAGTCATGTGATTAACTACCACATCCCTTTCGACCCTGAGTCTTACGTACACCGGATTGGTCGTACTGGCCGAGCGGGGGAAAAAGGGATTGCGATCACTTTAGTGACTCCTTTTGAATACAAAAGCATCAAACGAATCAAAGAGGTTACCGGGGCTAACTTGGTTGCAGACCAAGTGCCTTCGATCAAAGAAGTGGAAAAACTTCAAGACCAACGGTTGGTTCGTTCGATCCTCGAAACAAACATCAGTGTGAGCGCAGAGCGGGTTTTGGTTCGCTTGGAAGCTGAAATGGACTTGCGAAATATTGCCGCCAAACTACTCACGGTGCAGGTCGCAAAGACTTCCGTGTCTGGTCCAGAAAAAATCGGGATGAATACAACCGAGATTGAGCGCTTAGCGAGTCGAACGACCAGCAGTGGTGGTGGTCAAGGCGGACGTCGTCGTCCACCTCACAAACGTTCTTTTAAGCCTGGGTCTCATCACCGTAGTGGTGGTGGGAGCGGCGGCGGCCAAGGTGGCGGTCCTCGAAAACCTCGGTCTTGAGTTTGACCCATAGGTTATAGTTACTGCTTATTCATGTAGGGTTATAATTTGTGCCTCCTTTGCCTAACATTGGAGGCAAAGCTCGATTTGGTTCATTCGGTGTATAGAAAGGAATCGTTGGTTTGATCGATAAATTATCTCAACTCAGGGGTCTTGCCCCTGGGACGCCGATTTATTTAGGCCTACCCCCTCAGGCAGAGACTGCATACTCCTGTGTGCAGTTTGACCATGAAAATGTTGAAATCCAGGATTTCAAGTCTTCCTCAGAAGTTAAAAGCTTTTTCAAAAAGGGATTCACTCGTTGGGTGACCGCCCAAGGGATTCACCGAGCCCAGGACATTGCCGAGCTGTGTCAGTTTTTTGGGCTCCATCCACTGATTGTGGAGGATATCTTAAACAGCGAACAGCGCCCCAAAATTGAGTTTTTTGAGACCTGTGTTTTTTGTGTATTGCGGCTGTTTCATATTGAAGAAAACGGACAGCTAGAGCCAGAGAACGTGAGTCTGGTTCTAGGCGAAGATTTTGTCTTGCTTTTTACCGAGCGAAATCTAGATTATTGTTCTTCAATCCGGGCTAGGCTTCATGTACCGGGCAACCGTATCATGGGTATAGGCGCCAGCTATCTGAGTTTTGCCCTGTTAGACATGCTGGTGGATCATTATTATTTGGTGGTTGAATGGCTGGAAGATAAAATCATGCTTTTAGATGACCAGCTGTTTGAAAGTCCCGGTGATCAAATCCTCCATGAAATCCACAGGCTCCGCAAAGATGCCTTTGTGATGCACCGTTTCACCCGCCCATTGTTAGAGATTTCTAACCGGTTTGGGCAAAGTGAAAGTACGTTGATCGACCCGAAAACGAAGCCCTATTTTCGAGACCTTTTGGACCATTCATCTCAAGTTGTAGAGTCAATGGAGGCCCATAAAGACTCTTTATTTAACCTGCAATCACAATACCTTGCGTTATCATCCAAGAAAATGAATGAGGTGATGCAGTTTCTGACCATGACCGGCTCTGTGTTTATCCCATTGACGTTTATTTCTGGGGTTTACGGGATGAATTTTGAGTTTATGCCTGAGCTGGGCTGGAAATACGGGTATTTTGCGGTGATTGGTTTTATGGCCGTGATTGCAGGCGGATTGTTGGTTTATTTTCGGAAAAAACGCTGGTTTTAGTTGAAAATCAGCCTGTAGTGCCTAGGTTGAGTGGGGCAAAGATGTTGCTTCTCGCTTTGCCATTTTCTTTAATTCGTATTGACGAATTTATTTTGTTAGTAGATACTAAAACCACAACAACCCTTAACAAAATATGGGTATGACCTTAGATCAAATTGAAGTGGGGGCGGTGGTGCAGGTCACTGGGCTTGAAGCTTCACCTCAAACTCAAGAACGCCTGCGGTCGATTGGCTTTGGTCGAGGCCGTATCTTGACGATGCTACAAAAACAAGCCCATCGCCCTCTGTTGGTTGGTTTTTTCGGGACTGACTCTAGGGTAGGTATCGGCGCTGATTTAGCCCAATCGATCAAAGTTAAACCGAGGGTATGATGGACCAGTTTGATCAAAAACCGCTTCAAATCG
>Ga0316204_10005342_pt1 | contig 21354 bp, 24 predicted proteins | sample 6monrhotite_MG_2_FD_205661 | JGI IMG/M metagenome (GOLD analysis project Ga0316204, IMG submission 205661) | Microbial mat bacterial communities from mineral coupon in-situ incubated in ocean water Damariscotta River, Maine, United States -... | ecosystem: Environmental > Aquatic > Marine >... | reverse complement strand
CCCATTATTAGGCGGATCGCGCGGGGCACCAGAGGCAATAAGGCCCCAATCGCAGCAATTATCCAGTGTAAGCGTCCCGTCGCGGCCAACCCCAACAAGATCAAGACAAGCGCAACAAGTAATAATTTTTTAGACCACTGCTTTCTAGCTTGCGCATCCAGTTGCTTAAAGCGGTATATAGCGTAGATAAGCCCACACAGAAGCAATAGAGCAATAATAATTCGGGGCAAGCTTCACTCCTAATGTACACAACCTCAACATCTGGTAGAGGCATCACTGTAATAGATAAAATCGATTTAAATGATACTCATATTTACAGCAATTCACTAGTGATTAGCCATTCTATTAGTCAAACCTCTTTTATCAAAATCACACCCATATCTATTCAAGAAAAATCCCTGTAGGCCGATACCCCTACTAAACCCTCAATACATATATCAACGCATATGTATGGGCAACAAGAAGAAACATTAATATTTCCAGGGCTTACCAATGAATAAACTTTCGCTTAGACACCAGGTATGGGCAGGCTTTGCAGTCATGCTAATCCTTATTGCAATTAGCTCGGCCACATCCATATCAAACTTAAATAGCCTTAACGATCAAGCAAAGCAAATAATTGATGAAGCCCAGCCGACCATGGTCGATGCATTAAATATACGCACCGGACTTAATATCACCGCAAAAAATATCAACGCATATATTGTCAGTCAGCAGGCGACCGACAAAGAGGAAATTTCGACAAGCATAGATCAGCTAAACGAATATTTTACACAATTCACTCAACGTCCGAATATTATTAATGATGCTAAATTATTACAAATAACCAATGAAATACAGGCTTCTTTCGGTGATTTCAAATCATTGGCAAATCAGGTTGAATACCTGGTTGAAAACCCAGTCGAGAACTTCCCTGCACTACAGATAGCAGAGTCACAACTTAACCCTCTCACTAAATCTGTACTAACGTCTCTAGATAATGCCATCAGATCTGAGTTAAATGAAGAAAATAGCTCGCAACGAAAAGCTCTCCTCTATGAATTAGCCGACCTACGTTACAACTGGATGAACATCATCACATCTAACCGTACATTTCTTGCCAACCCAACGATGGCATCGCACGAGACAATGAAGTCGTACATCATTTTGTTTAAGAAGCAACTAACTTCAATCCAGAAAAGATCAAGTATATTCACCCTCGAACAGGAAGAGGCTGTTGCCAATATTACCCGTTACACTATTGCACACTTCAAATTTTTGAAAAAAATATATAAATTATATACTTCAAATAGCTGGAGAAAAGATCAAGCTCTACTGAAAAACGAAATAAAACCATTGATTGAAAGTATTTCAAACAAACTGAACATTGTGGTTGAACAACAACAGGATACAAGTGAAAACCTATCCAAAACATTACTTTCACAAATAAGTAGTTCCATTTTTATCACTTTATCAATCTTAGCCCTTGCAATATTCGCCGGTATAACGATTGCGTGGTCTAATACAAAACAAATACGTACTATTGTAATTGAAATATCAAACAGCCTTAAACACTTATCACAAGGTGAATTTGGTTTTAAACTAAACGAGAACAGAAAAGGCGAAGTTGGAAAAGTTGCATTAACTATAAATGAATTCTCAAATCAGCTAGAAAGCATGATCGGCGAACTTACCCAATCCGTTGACAGCTTACAAAGAGCATCATCTGATATGTCTTCCACTATCGCTGAAACATCAGATAATATTTTACTACAGCATAGAGAAACTGAAATGGTCGCTACTGCTGTTGAAGAAATGACAGCAACTGCTCAGGAAGTTGCAAGAAGCGCCTCTACCGCTGCAACTTCTGCTCGCCACGCAAATGAACTTACAACATCTGGCGCTTTAATTTCAACCGAAGCGATGGGAGGAATAAGTCATTTAGTTAGCGACCTTAATAATGCATCTGACGTTGTACAAACTCTGCGCGACGAATCAAATAACATCAGTATTGTTTTAGATGTAATTCGAGATATCTCAGAACAAACCAACCTACTTGCCTTAAATGCAGCCATTGAAGCCGCACGTGCAGGCGAACAGGGTCGTGGATTTGCTGTTGTAGCTGATGAAGTCCGTACCCTTGCAAGTAGGACACAAGAGTCAACAGATAACATTCGTGAGAAGATTGAAGAACTACAACATGGTGCAAGTAATGCGGTATCCGTAATGGAAAATGCCATTAAAGAAGCCAATGCCAACAATGACCAGGTAGAAAATGTTGCTGAGTCACTCGGTGAAATTGCAGGTGAAATTCAAAGCATCAATGCTCAACTAGACCAAATTGCGGCCGCCTCAGAACAACAAAGCGCGACTTCTGAAGAAATTAGCCGTAACGTTATTTCTATAAGCAATCTTGCCGAAAAGACAGTACAAGGAACTGCTCAAGCCAAATCAGCTGAAGATAGCTTATCTATGGTTACACAAAGTATTAACAATGTTATTTCTAAATTTAAGTCTTAAGTAATAATTATTTATTCGTATTATAAATAATTATTACTTTCTGACCCGGATAAATCAGATCCGGGTCTTTAATCTTACTCAATCGGGCCAACTCTGGATATCGCCAGGGGTTATTAACATACTTAATTGCTATATCCCAAAGGGTGTCTCCCTTAACAACAATATGCACACTTGTTAGTGTTTTTATCAAATCATTAGATGTTACTTCTGTTGATTTTAAAAGCTCCTCATTAACGACACTATCTACTAGATTAGCTTCTGCTACTTCATCCAGACCTTCCTGATACACATCATCAACAATAGTATTTTCAGCAACTTTTTCAACGCGCGTATCGGCACGCATAACTTCGCTCTGATCAGGCTTAAGCCGATCTATTACATCAAAATCATCCCTCTCAAACTCAAGTTGAGTTACATCACGATCTGCAGTACTTTCAATTACGTCATTCTCTTTTTGTAGCGGATTTTCATCCCTCTCTTTTTCAATTTCTGAAAAAGCAGTTATCTTATTTTTTTCATAGTCATTTATAACAATAATTATCCCTTCATCTGTTTTCGAGATATCCACTGCATTATCAGTGTAATCAAGGGAATCCTTTATTTCATTCAAAGTTTCATTTTCGTGATTATTTATGACCTTTATATTACTAGCTTCAGGCTGTATCTTTTTAATATCAACTTTCTTATCCACCCCATCATTGAACACACCAGAGAACTCCACCACATAAATTGATACTGCGACAAAACTCAGCATCAAAACAGAAAACCACAACATGTCACCTTGTTGCTTTTCTTCAGGCGCTTTTTTATCTGAGTCTTTAATTAACAGTGAATTTTCATGATCACTAGTCTGTTTATTTTCAATCGATTCTTTTCTATCTTTATTTATAATATTCTGCTGAATAACAGGTCTTGCATTACGCGCAAAATCCTCGCATATAGAGTTTTCTTTTTTAATTACACCGGGTATTTTTGTTGTTGGTTTTTTATCAACAACATTATGAACATTTTTATCTTTACTTAATGATCTTTTAGTATTGCTTATTTTAATTTCTTTAATAGCACTAGCTGTTTTTTTCACCGTTCCCGATAAAGGTAATTTAGTATTAGATGTATTGTCTGTACCTGTGCTTTTTTTATTATCCGAAACATCACTACTTCGAACTCCACCCACCTGTTCATTTTCTTTTTTTAGCTGAGAAGCACGCTTCTCAACTGAATCATTACCTGCCTGTTTTCCAGTATCTTCTTTCACCGACTTAATATTTTCTATATGGGCACGTAAATAACCGGTCGCTTTAAACTTGTCTAGATTTTCAAGATCTGTATATAACCTAATACCTTCATCGCAAATTAATGCTCGACTAAATGCTTCTTTTGGGACATGAGCAGGTAACTGGCTCCAGCCTTTTTCTGGAAAACTAATGACATCTTCAATTTCATCCACCCAAAAACCAACATAGCCTCCCGTAGCTTCTGAAATAATAATTCGTCCTGGGTTTTTTCTATCTGCAGTATCCACACCAAATCTGACACGCAAATCGACCACTCGAACCATGCCATGCATTGATTTAAACATACCAGGCTCAGCTTCATTTGTTCCTGGTAGCGAATTAAGATTTGGTGGAATTGTTATAGATTCGACAGGCAATGTGGGCGAACAGACTAATACTGGCCCAACTTTATATAGCAATAACGCATTTGAATTAATAATATTATGAATTGACACATTTATTCCAAATAACGTTTCTGCCACTTTGTGTACAGCTGCCAGGTATACTCGGTATATTCTTCCTTTGACTTGAACTGTGCTGGATCAATTGCATCAAAAACATAATAATTTGCTGTACTATTTGCTGTATTTAAAAAATGATAAATTTTATCTAAAAGCGTATGTGGATCACGCCACTCAAAATCATCCTGTGCCTCATAATGTATAAACACCGGTAAAATGGGAACACCCGTTTTCATAGAAACATCAAACGCACCATAACGAAAAGATTCAAAGATGCGTTTCCCCTTACAGCCACCTTCCGGGTACAGGGCTATATTCTTTCCTTTGCTCAACTCTTCAGCAATTGTTAACGCTGCCTGATTTCTGGATTCTCTAGACTCCCTCTTCACATATAGATTACCCGCAGCACTTGAAATTCGCCCCACTATCCACCAGTTCTTTACTTCCATTTTTGCCAGTGAATACACTTCAAATAATGCGGGTATACCAATATCCTCAAATGCTGACGGATGATTAGCAATTAAAATATATTGCCTGGGTATCTCATGTAAGTTTTTTTGATGAAGCCTCAAATCTACATCAAGCCCTCTCACAAAAGCCTTACACCACACTCTAAATAGTCTGAAATACCAGAATCCTCGCAGACGAGCTGGTAACCATGAGAATAGATATAAAATAAGAGTCAATACCAGCATATCGGCCCAAAGTGCACTTAGCTTTAATATTCTTACAGAGTAATAAAACACTACCGCTCCCAATATCACCAACTGATGGATGAACACTAAAATTATAGTCCACCCAGCTTTTATTTGATTTATAGGGCCCTAATTGCTATTTTGCTGCAACCTCTACAGAATGATTAACAAATGACACACCCGCTACTTATACGCTCACTATTTTTCATGCTACTTATTGTCCTTTCTGGCTGTAGCACGCTTAATCGCCCAACTGACCCAAACGACCCTCTGGAAGGCTACAACCGTAATATGTTTGAGTTTAACGAGAGCGTTGACAAACACGTCCTAAAACCAGTAGCACAGGGATATGTCTCCATCACACCAGATCTTGTGCAAAAAGGTATTAATAATTTCTTTAGCAATCTAGATGACTTCGTTGTCATTATTAATGACATACTACAATTCAAACTGGGACAATTAAGCTCTGATACCGGGCGATTCCTCATTAATAGCACAATTGGCCTGGGGGGATTGATCGACTGGGCATCGGATATAAACATGCCTAAGCATAATGAGGATTTCGGGCAGACTTTAGGTCACTGGGGCGTTCCAACCGGACCATACTTTGTGCTTCCATTTCTTGGGCCAAGCACTATCCGTGATACAGGTGGAATTATTGTGGATACCGCTGAACTAGACCCGATTTGGCGTCAGGTCGAAGATGGCCTGCCCGCAGAACAGCGTGATTCCGGTAAAGCTCAGGTTATTACTGTAATTAAGGCAATTGATCTCCGTGCATCATTATTAAAAGCGGAAAAAATCCTCGATGAAGCCGCACTTGATAAATACACTTTTATTCGTGAAGCTTATTTGCAACGTCGCGAGTATCTGGTATTTGATGGCAACCCACCTAAACAAGCTGAAGAATTTAATGAAACTGAATTATTCGATTTTTAAAAAATAACGATTGATGCTTATAATAAAAACCATACTTTAAGGCAGATAGTCATACGTCATCTAAACTATAGTCAGGACTTCGTTTTTTAGACTGCTAATTATTAGCAATACTCTACAAATCTTATTGATACACTTCTTGCATATATTAAATTATATATACAAATACATTCTTATCCTTAGGGTTTTTAAGTCTTGCCAGAATATCGCTTACTGATTTTATACCCTGTTTCAGATAGTATTAATCAATGAATACTCATCAGCATAAAGAGCAAAAAAAATTCGGCGCCATCATGCTCGCTCTAATGTGGATTATTATATTTGCGCTACTCACTGTATTTTTTTCCGATAAACTCAGTAAACAAAAAAATCCAAATCAATCACCAGTTACCATCGAGTCTTCAACTGGTATCAAGTCCTTAGTTTTACAGCGGAATAGACAAGGTCATTACATCGCTAACGGAAATATCAATAATATTCCCGTTGTATTCATGCTAGATACAGGTGCAACTGATGTTTCTATTCCAGCAAAACTCGCTGACAAGCTAAATTTAAAACATGGACCTTCGGCCATTTACCAAACTGCCAATGGGCCTGTAAAAGTCACAATGACTCGCCTGAAACATATTTCACTGGGTGACATTAGCCTTAATAATGTCCGCGCCACTATCAATCCTGGATTCCATAGTGATGAGATATTACTTGGCATGAGCTTTCTAAAACATCTAGAATTTAGTCAGCGCGGCAACGAACTTACACTCAAACAATACCCTGAAGGAATGTAGTATGAAGTATTGCAGCACATGTGGAAAACTTGTTTCTCAAAAAATTCCTTCCGGTGACAATCGCCTACGCTATGTATGCGATAGCTGTGAAACCATTCATTATCAAAACCCCAGAATTATTGCTGGCTGTATTGCAGAACACGAAGATAAAATTTTACTTTGCAAACGAGCTATAGAACCCCGGCTTGGTTCATGGACACTTCCTGCAGGATTTATGGAAAATAATGAAACCACCCTGCAAGCTGCGGCACGAGAGTCATTTGAAGAAGCCAATGCAAATATCCTAAATATGAGTTTGTATTGCACTTATAGCATTCCCCACATATCACAGGTTTATATGATGTATCGCGGCACATTGCTTGATGGATATTCATCAGCAGGGGAAGAAAGCCTTGAGACCAGATTGTATGCAGAACAGGACATTCCCTGGAATGAGATTGCCTTTCCCGTTATTACAGAAACACTGAAATTATATTTCACCGATAAGCGTAACAATAACTTAAAGACTAGAGATGGTGAAATCTATCGCGATGATACACAAAAGATCGTCGTAATAAACTATCCCACTTAATAAAATTTACTACATGTTTAGACAAATATACGGATCAATGATTTTTCTATACCCTTAGCCTTGATATACTCCACGGCATATTAATCACCCATCACAGGAATACCCTCATGAGAGAAGTTGAAGTTGCTATTATCGGGGCTGGCAGCGCTGGCCTATACTGCATGGGTCAGATTAAGCGCTTTACTGATAATTTTGTCTTAATTGATGGTGGCGAACTCGGCACCACCTGTGCACGAGTAGGCTGCATGCCATCTAAAGTAATGATTCAAATTGCAGAAGACTTCCACCGCCGCACAATATTTGATCGCGAAGGCATTGAAGGCAAAGAACATTTAAGCGTGAATATCGAAGATGCTATGGAGCATGTTCAGGATATGCGAGACACTTTCGTTGACCGAACACTATCGCATTCAATTGACATGATGCCGGAAGAACAACTAATTGAATCAAATGTACAGTTTATAGATGCGAACACTTTAGAAACTGAAGATGGCGACATCATAAAGGCGAAGAAAATAGTTATTGCCACCGGTTCTCGCCCTGTTATTCCTAACAGCTGGGCAGAGTTCGCAGACAAAATATACACGACGGATGAAATATTTGAGCAGGAAGAATTACCAGAATCAATTGCTGTTATTGGCCTGGGTGTTATCGGCCTTGAGATTGGCCAGTCACTGAGTCGTCTTGGATCTAAAGTAACTGGTATAGATCAACAAAATATAATTTGTGGCATAGATGACCCTGCCGTTAATCAGGTTGCTATTGAAATTATTGGTAAGGAATTCCCTTTATGGTTAGGCCATGCCGCTGATATCAAACTACTTGAAACTGGCAAACTTCAGGTCACTGCGGGTGATCAGTCTGTAGAAGTTGATAAGATATTTGCCAGCCTGGGTCGCCGACCTAATATCGATAAATTAAATTTACAATCAACCGGATTAAAGCTTTCGGCTAATGGTGTTCCTGAATTCAATCCACATACCATGCAGTTAGGTGATAGCTCTATTTACATTGCGGGCGATTGCAATGCGCAGAAACCTATTCTTCACGAAGCCGGATTTGAAGGTCGCGTCGCGGGCTACAACATAATGCAGGACAAGCCTGTTGAGTTCAAACACAAGACGCCTCTCGCTATTACTTTCTGTGAACCCAACATTGTATCTGTTGGCGCACGCCTATCCGAGCTGGATGAAGATACTATTGCAATTGGCGAAATCAAGCTGGCACCTGTCGGTCGCGCACTGATCATGGGTAAAAACAAAGGTTTAATTCGTCTTTATGCCGATAAAAAATCAGGCACCTTATTAGGCGCATCAATGGCGAGCGTTAAAGGCGAAAACCTTGGGCACCTTTTATGCTGGTGCATTGAAATGGGTATGACAGTACAACAAATGCTACGCATGCCTTTTTATCACCCCGTTATCGAAGAAGCACTACAGGCCGCCTTATATAACCTGCATGGTAAACTCGAAATTGAAGACACCGATTGGCCTATTGAAATAGAGCCTGTAGGTTAGGCTCACCGATGGGGGGCATCCAAAAGGACGCCTCCATCAATCACTTTTTTGAAAAATACATTTTTTCTTCACATGCCCTAACTTACGATTTTAAAATTATGTCAGATATTATTTTTACTACCGACCTGCACTCTTTTAACAAGCTTGTTATCGAGGCCTCTCACGACAAACCGATACTAGTCGACTTATGGGCCGAGTGGTGTGCACCCTGCCGTGTAATTGCACCTGTGCTTGAAAAAATTGCTCACGAATTCGAAGGTCAAATTGGCATAGCAAAAATAGAAGTCGATGAAGACGAAAATATGAAAATTGCAGGACAATATCAAGTTCGCGGTTTCCCTACGCTAATATTATTTCAGCATGGCAAAGAACTAGCCCGTTTTAGTGGCGCAAAACCATTGCACTTTATTAGAGAATTCATTGAAGAACATTGCGACCTGTAAGCATTCGCTTACATAAGCCGACATTTTATGCACGCACCACTTATCGGCTTGTAAATGTTTTGTTAGACTATTCACACTTATTCTAAATAAATTAACTAAACTATTGATATTCAATAAATCTATACCGTCGAATCAAACATGAACTAATGCTCAAACGACACACTCATTTACCGACTTTTTTTCAGCTGATAAGCTGCAGATTCAGCCTGTCATTGCTATTGCTATCCAGTCTGTCGATATCAAGTTTTGCTACAACCAACTCTGTTACAAATAATTTACAAAACAAGCAACTAGAGCAGCAACGCAAACAATATGAACAGGCCGAGCACGCATTCAAAAAAAGGCATTTCAGCACCTATAATCGCTTAAGCAAGCAATTAACAGACTACCCTTTACATCCATACCTTGAATACAAGTCCCTCACGCGCAAACTACCATCTGCAAACCGCAAAAAAGTACAAAAATTTTTAAGCGAAAATGAAGGCACCGTAATTGGTGAACGCTTGCGCTTGAAACTCATTAACCATGCCGCGAAAAAACACCAGTGGCAGGACGTAGTCGACAATTATCGCCCTATATTTGGCACTTCAACGGAATGTAAATATCTCAACGCCCTTATTCACACTCAGCAAGCCTCACTCTCTTTCCCAAGAATTCAGGAACTCTGGCTTTCAGCAAAATCACAGCCTAAAAGCTGTGATCGCATCTTTAAAATATGGGAGGATGCGGGGCAAAAAACACCACAGTTAATCTGGCAACGTTTTAAGCTGGCCATGTCATCCAGCAACCGCCAGTTAGCACGCTTTTTAATTAAATCGATGCCAAAAAAAGATGCTCAGACTGCCAGACTTTGGTTAAAAATTCACAGGAAGCCCGAGCTGGTATTATCAAATCAATTTCTCAACATTAAGCATGTAGATAGGTCCGCTATTTTATTACATGGATTGAAGCGCTTAAGTCGCCGAGATATCGAGCTTGCTATAAATGCATACCACACAATCAATACACAATACCTAAGCCTCCAACAAGATGCCGAAGCGGTGCGGCAGATTGGCCTGCAACTGGCACGCAATCACATGACTGATGCCTATGAATGGCTCTCTCGTGTGCCGTCCAGCCACATCGATAAACAGGTACGAGAGTGGAAGGTCCGTACAGCCATACGCCAGAGCGACTGGGATTTAACCCTAGATGCCATCAACCAGCTCACCACAGAACAGCAGGCAGACTATCGCTGGCAGTACTGGTGGGCATACGCCAATGAACAACTGGGTAATATTAATGACGCTCAAGGCATCTATCTGTATTTGGCCAACAAGCGTAGCTACTATGGTTTTCTCGCTGCCGATCACCTGGATCAACAGTATGTCTTTGAGAACAACCCACTACAGCCAAGCCTTGAATTAATGCAAACCGTAAGCCAGCAACCAGAGGCCGTGCGTGCCAGAGAGCTCTTTTTCATGGGCAAGATCCTGCCCGCAAGGAGAGAATGGCAACGCCTTATTAATCGCATTAGCACCGAAGAGAAGCTTGCTGCATCAAAATTAGCACAATCATGGGACTGGCATGACCGCGCCATAATCACCATGGGAAAAACACGTTATCGTGATGATATCGTGCTGCGCTTTCCGTTTCAGCACGAAGCTAACGTAAACGCCTGGTCAGAAAAACACAATATAGACCCTTCCTGGACTTATGCGATCATCCGCCGAGAAAGCGCCTTCATGCCGGATGCGCGCTCATCCGTTGGTGCAATGGGTTTAATGCAACTCATGCCTAATACTGCTCGCCAGGTTGCTCGACAGCTAAAAGTCCGATACAAAGGCCGCTACAGTCTGCTCACCAGCAACACCAATATTCGTCTCGGAACTGGCTATTTACAGCGCATGCTACACAAACTTGAAAGCCAGCACGTACTCGCTACCGCCGCATACAATGCAGGGCCTCATCGAGTCTCTAAATGGCTACCAGAAAATCAGCAAATGGATGCCATTCAGTGGATTGAAACCATTCCATTTACTGAAACACGTGAATATGTAAGTAATGTATTAGCCTATATGGTGATTTACGAACATCTGATGGACGGAGAAGTCACACGCTTAAGCAGCCGTATGCCCCCTGTGCCGGCGAAAAACCCCGTCAGCATTTCTCTGCTAAACGAACAAAAGCATAATACTCAGACACAAGAAACCTCCATTAACGGTCCTTCTTAAACCGCCTTTTATCCATAAAAAACATGTAGATACTTGCATTACCTAATAAACTAATCTAAGTTTGTAATGTAAGCATTGGAAATAGCATTTTCATGCGCTGTTTTTTTTGGAGAAATTAAAAATGAATAAAAACACAAATATGACTATCGGCGACCGTGTACGCATTAAGAGCACAGGCCAGGAAGTAACCGTTGATCAGGTAAGTGCCCATGGATTCAGCGTGATCAAATTTAACTCCGGCGGTACTTATCGCTTTTTAAACCATAAACTTGAAAAACCGGCGAATACAGCACCCGCATACGACGCGTAATGTAGCATAGGCATACGACACACCATGGAAGGTGAGCTTTAGGTGCTTTTGGAAAAGCTTAAGCTAGTAGTTATAACAGACTCATGCACTAAGAGAATTAACGATGCCATTTATCCCAAATATACGGCTCGGTCAGGTATTCCATAAACCCTCTATACGCAGAGGCAATAAAACGTCTGCCGGCGAAGAAATAACAAATAAAGCCCTTGATGCAAAACATACGCGTGAACGTCGCCTAAGGCAGGATCGTCGATTAAAGAAAATCAAAGTGAGTTTTGATCAGAGACGGCATAGCAACAGGCGCAAACAGAAATCAACTGACGTCATTGAAAAAACAGATAATGACAACATAGGTACACATATAAACACTCAAGCTTAGCAACAATGCCAATACAAAATCTGGACTATAATGGCATCAGCCTTATAGCTTTTTTTGGGCAAGCTAAAGATATAACTCGTAACATAAAGTAGCCAGATAAATTATGAAAAAATCTATATCCATCGCAATTCAAATCACCGTGCTCGCAGCAATTGGTTTAGCCGGTATTCTGTATATTTTAAATAAGTCACCTGTTGAAAGCATGGGTGAATACGAGAGACAGGAGGTCGTTAAACCAAACAAAGGGAGATCTTTAGCAGATGGCTTCTTTTCTGGCAGCGGTAGAGGCGAGTCAAATGATGATGGAGAAGATGACACATCCCTCACAGGCAAGTCGGGCCGTTATGAAGAATCTAGAATTGGTAAATAAGAACAACGCCTAAGGGAAATTATTGCACGAACTAAGCCTTACGCTGAATTAACGCTTCTATTAATGGCGCACAAATCACATCGAGCGCATGCTGCATTTGCCCACCAGGAATCGTTAAGCTGCTGCGACGTGATAAAACCGCTCCCTCTATTCGATTAACGTAATTCACCAGATCATGTTTCGCAGGATCCTTAAAGCTCACTATTACTATACTTTCATGCTCTGCTGGTACCATTGATGCATCGAATGGATTCGAAGTATCGATTATCGGCATACGTTGAAAGTTAATATCGGAAATCGAAAACTGCGGCACGATGAAGTGAATATAGTCCTGTAATTGTTCCAGAATATTCGTCGTAATTTGCTCCGGCTGTTGATGCTTTGCGCGCTGATCGTGGTGTATACGTTGAATCCACTCCAGATTAATAGCCGGCACTACGCCTATTAGTAAATCCACATACTGAGCTACATTAACGCCTTCATCGCGGCCGACTCTTCGGTCATTTTCAATTTGAGGAGTCTCATCACATTTTCGCCGTGTCCATGTCTGCGCAACAACACCTCCGTGCATCCCTTCATAAAATAAACAATCTGTGTTCGGCTGCATTGTATGCCACTCGGTAAACTCACCTACTGGCTCGTCGTAGAGGTGACAATTTTCTTCACTCACTTTATGCCTCAGAGACTCAAGTCCCTCATTGGCATAGCCACGAAAGCACGATTCTAGTCGTGAAAAATCATTAAGTTCAGGGCCATAACAACTAATATAACAACCGTCAGCTAATGACTGTGAAATTCGTTTTTCCGCATCCTTATCGCTATAGCGCAGAAAACCATCTCCCTGTACAAAGCCTGCATTTATCCCCTGACGATGAAAAATCTCTTTAAACGCCTGCTGCACTGCAGTTGTGCCTGCACCGCTTGCGCCGGTTACTGCAATAATAGGATGTTTAACTGACATAATGTATTCCTGGTCGCACTCTTTCTATTCCGAAAGGCCGTCCTTAGTTATTAGATTAATGGTCAACCACTCATCGCAGCTGCATTGAACCTGTCCCATGATTGTCTATGAATATATAGGCAGGCTCATTAAAAAGCCAAAGACACTATACAACGCTACGCCTGAGTAAAGCAGGATAATTTGAGGTAACAATAATGAATAATACCTACAGCTGCATAGAAAAGCGCATTGCAACTATACCTCGCCGCGTAATACCAAATCGGCGTCACCGCATACGCACTGAGTCATTGGTCAGTGATTGCCGTACATTATTTTTCAGGCGTAATGAAGATGAAGAAGGGTTTACTGACGCATACAATCTAAGTGAAATAGAAGAGCATGACTATCATGCCGTTCAACCCCATATAGAGAAATAAACCACAAACATTACTAGCGCCACAATTATAAATTGTGGACTAGCAATCGAGTTACAAAATTTACAGGGCTGTCTCAAAGTTACGCCTTGAACGCTGCTTTCCAGCTATCAAAATCTGTAACTGTGTCCGAGCGTTCTCGTAATACGACGCCAATTTGAAAGTAACCACCCACATCCATCTCATGAACCCAACGCACATTACCAGTAAGAAAATATTTTTTTGTGCTGTCTTTTAACGTCACCCAGACGTCTAACACACTATCCACTTTAATCGGCTGATTAAGCTCTATTCTTAAACCACTGGCTGAAACATCCAGTGTTGATCCACAAAGTGTCTTGCCTAATAGGTTTGGATTCTCAGATGAAAATACAATTTTTAAGTCTAAAGCCTGCTTCAGCTCATAACGCTCGGCAACACGCCGTTCGTTTAATTCTTCTTCCATACTGACACCCATAAATGCTCTGCCAATGTAAATACAATCGGCAGTAGAAAACAATATCGCCCATTTCTACAGGCTCGAATGTCCAAGTATAGAAGGCGATAGACGATTTTCCCAATCTTTTTATGCTCAGGACGCATATGTCAGTCGGTTTTACTCAGAGTCCTGTGATAAAAGGGCCTCAGCAGCATCCCCAAGCATTTCTACCCGTTCTATTTTTTCAAATCTGGAGCTGATCTTTTTAGCCGAGGTATTCACCTCGTCAACATCTTTACTCGCCTGCTCAATATGCCTGGATAGATTATCCATACGCGTCTGAAAACGTGAAAAATCTTTTGATAAAGCCACCAAATGATCCTGAATCAAGTGCACCTGCTTACGCGTTGCCGAGTCTTTTAGCACCGCTCGTGCCGTTGTTAATACTGCCATTAGGGTCGTTGGTGACACCAGCCATACGCACGCCCTTTGCGCCTCTTCTACCAACTCATAATGATGCGAATGTATTTCTGCAAAAATGGCCTCTGCGGGGATAAACATAACCGCACCATCAGCAGTTTCACCTGGAATAATATATTTTTTAGCAATATCACTAATGTGCTTCTTAATATCCTTTTTAAATTGCTTTTCAGCCATTTGGCGGTCTGCTCCAGATACCTCAATATCTGTCATTCTTTTGTATGACTCCAATGGGAATTTAGAGTCAATACCAATATCACCGCTAGGCTCTGGTAAAAACAACATACAGTCCACTCGCGTACTGTTTGTCAATGTATGCTGAAATGAAAAGCTATTTTCAGGCATAACATTACGCACCAGAGATGCCAGCTGCACTTCACCAAAGGCACCACGTGATCGTTTATCCGCCAACACCTCCTGTAAACTCACAACGCTACCCGATAATTCAGTGATCTTTTTCTGTGCCTCATCAATCAGCGCCAGACGCTTAACCACATCGGTAAAGGTTGCTGTGGTTTTTTCAAACCCTTCATTCAGGCGTTTATCTACCTGCCCAGATATCTCTTTCAAGCGTTCATCAGTCGATCGCGTTAAGGCATCCACCCTTTTGCCCAGTTCGTCACCATTCTGTACTAATGCCTCTGTGACCTGCTTACGCACTTCAGACATGCCTTGTGTCAGATTTTCCTGCTGTGTTTTTAATGCCTCTAACTGACGTGCATCGAATGACTCGCGGTGTTTATTTAAGCCTGCCTGCAATATTTCATTACTCATATTGAGTCGATCTGACAAATGGTTACTTAATTCACCCATGCGCCTCTCCTGAGCATTCTGCAATTCACTTACACGCTCAGTCAGTTTGCTCTGCATCTCCACTAACTGCATTAACTGTTGCTGCTTATTTTCCGCAAAGTTCTCTAACAATGTCTGCTGTAGCGGCTCTTTAAGCGCACTAAATTGAAGTTTTATCCATAATATCAATATTAGGATACCGGCTAACAGCACACCTCCAAGCATCAAGGCATCGTTCATAAACATACTCATTTATCCACAAGTCCTACTATTTCCACACAGAATACACATTTTTATATCATATTCTTCCGTGTATTATTCGCTTTTGATTTTTTTGATACGTACATAATGCCCAGTATTCTACTCACCGGTATATCCACACTGGATATAATCAATACAGTTGATGGCTATCCCGCCGAAGACAGTGAAGTGAGGGCATGCGAACAAGCAATTCGCACTGGTGGCAATGCTTGCAACTCGGCAAAAGTCTTACAACAGTTAGGTTTATCAACCTATCTATTAGCCAATACTGCAGACGATCTTTCCGCCAACTTTATTTTGGGTGAACTTAAGCAACAAAAAATTAACACGTCTCTGTGTCCTATTGAAAATAATAGCTCAACACCCACTTCATATATTACGCTAAATACACACAATGGTTCTCGCACTATTGTGCACCATCGACAATTAAATGAGCTATCTGCAAATTATTTTAATAAACTTATATTAGATGACTTTGACTGGTTACACTTTGAAGCTAGAGACTGCGAAAAATTAAAATTGATGTTGCAGCATGCCGTGCAATTTAAAAAAACAATTTCTATTGAAGTAGAAAAGCCCAGAGAACACCTTGACGACATTCTAATATTTGCCGATGTCCTTTTACTTTCAAAACCTTATGCAGTGTCGCAGGGTTTCAAATCCGCTATTGACTGCCTGAAGCACTTTAGTAAAAAGTATCCCCATACTATTATTACCTGCACATGGGGTGAGCACGGCGCATGGGCATACGATACAAACAATATTATTCACCAGCCTGCTTATAAAATTAACAAAGTAACTGAAACACTCGGTGCAGGCGACACATTTAATGCCGGCTTTATAGCATCACAAATTAACAGGCGCAGTGTAAATAACTCGCTATCCTTTGCCTGCCAACTTGCCGCAAACAAATGTCAACAAACAGATTTTACTAATTTAATTATTCCCACTCAGAATTAAGGAGCTATTATGCTAGAACAACTTTGCCACATCGATGATGTTGAAGATCCGGGATCAAAGGGCTTTTCTATAAAAAAAGGCAGAAAAGAACACCTTGTTTTTGTAGTAAAAAAAGAAGGTGAAGTTTTTGCTTATGAAAATAAATGCCCTCATGCCGGCATTAATCTGGAATGGCAAGATGATGATTTTCTCGACACAGAAAAAAATCTCATTCAATGCTCTGTTCATGGCGCTCTATTTAAAATAGAAAATGGTGATTGTATGGGTGGCCCTTGCAATGGCCACGGCCTAACCAGCGTTAAAATTGAGGTTGATGATGGAGGTAATATACTGCTTCATCCCTAATAAATTTATTCTGCTATAAAATTAAAACACCATCTCTGGATAACAAAAATCATGTTTAAAGGGATGGTGATTTATTTAGATGCTATTTTTTAGCACAACATTTTTTATACTTTTTACCGCTCCCACAAAAGCACATTTCATTTCGGCCTAACTTCTTTATCGCTATATCTGCCGATGTATCAAATTGCTCTCCATCAACATAATACCAGGCACCATTCTCAATACTAAAGCGACTACGCTCATGCATTACACCATGGCGTGCTTCCTGCGTACTGGAGTCAACAAAAGACGCTTTAAACTCAACATAACCCTGCCCGTTTTTATCATAGTCTTGTGTCGCATCAATCACTTCAAGATTCAGCCAATGCATTGAATCTGAATTGTTTATATCATCCGGTCGCGTACTGCTGTGCCAGGTAGACTTCACATAAGCCATATCACCTGTTGCATAAGCGACAAAACGAGAGCGCATTAACTGCTCTGGAGATTTAGCCTTCTCGGCACCACTGATAAGTAACGAACAACAGATTTCTGCCGTTTTGGTGCTTCCACAACGGCACATAGTGGCTATTGATTGTTTATTATCTTTCATAAGTCATTGTTTTTACTTGGATATTAAGTGCCTTGATAACATCTTATGTTACTGATTTTAATCCTTTTATTATTGACAATCATAGAATAAACACCTATTGTAAGTGAACGATCACTAACTTGATCTATATCTTTAAAGATTATTAATAATATGTAAGGAGAAACCCATGAGTTTCGACGCTGAACTAGACGCAAAAGGCTTAAACTGCCCATTACCTATCCTACGTGCAAAGAAAGCTATCGGCGCACTGACTTCTGGTCAAGTACTAAAGATCGTTGCTACTGATCCAGGTTCTGTTAAAGATTTCGAAGCATTCTGCAAGCAAACAGGTAACGAATTGTTATCAAGTGCTGAAGCAGGTGGTGCTTTTGAATTCATGATCAAAAAGTCTTAATTAACTTTTTGATCATCGAAGAAGGCATCAGTTTTTACTGATGCCTTTTTTATGTCTATCACTTTAATCATTCAGGATTAAACCCTTGGCAAAACGACTTTCAGCAGAAGAGCGTAGAGCCACCATTATTACGGTAGCTAAGCGTTTATTTGCACACACTGGCTTTCATGGCGTATCTATAGACGACATCGTTAGTGAAGTTGGCGTAAGCCCAGCTATTTTGTATCGCCATTTCGAATCTAAAGAAGAACTTTACCAGGCCGTATTACAGGAATTCTCCGCAACTCGCGAATCTTATATTGAAGCCGTCGTTGCTGATGATATAGGTTTTGAGCAGGTCCTTCGTGGTATGACAACGGTATTTGTTTCAAGCATTATCAACCATCCCGACATGCTTAAAATGGAAATGCACTCCCAATTAGATGATTCAAGTGCAAGTCAGGACTTTTTTCTTAATCGCTGGAAAAGTTTTACCGACTATATAGAATTCAGTCTCAATGAATTACAGGCCTTAGGAAAAATAAAACCTATCAATGCACAGGCTGCCGCTTTAATGTATCAAGGTATGATACGTGAGGTATTAATACTCAAATGTATGCAGCAATCAGATAGATTAAAAGATACCCCTATCGCACTTCTGGTCGATGAAATTATTACTCTGTTCATGAAAATTGTCGAACCAGTACGCTAACAAAAATATAAAAGGACAGCTCATGCTAAATAAAATTATTCTCATATTATTCTTATCTGTATTTACCACGTACTCTTTTGCCAGCAACAAACCTCAAGTACTTATTACAACCAATAAAGGTAATATAGAGCTTGAATTAAATGCCGAAAAAGCACCAAAAACAGTTGAAAACTTTTTGCAATATGTAAAAAATGGTTTTTATAGCGGCACAGTTTTTCATCGCGTTATTAAAAACTTTATGATTCAGGGCGGTGGCTTTACTGAAGAACTGATCAAAAAGAATACATTGCCTGAAATTCCTAATGAAGCTTTTAATGGACTAAAAAATTCTCGCGGCAGCATCGCAATGGCAAGAACAAACATGCCACATTCTGCAACTGCTCAATTCTTCATTAATACAAAAGACAATGACTTCCTGAACCATAGTGAAAAATCTATGCGCGGATGGGGCTATACCGTATTTGGTAAAGTCACCAAAGGTATAGATGTCGTTGATACTATTGAAAACAGCCGCACAGGCGCAAAAGGTATATTTCCAAAAGACGTACCTCTTGATCCTGTGATTATTCTAAGTATGAAAATCATTAACGAATAAATTAGTAACTGGTTAACGGCTCTTTCTCTAATTGCTGTTTCGCAATTCTTCTACGCAGCCATCCACTCGCGATGGCTGCTGTTAGAATACACCACACCGCAAACAATGCCCCTGGTAGTGCAGACTCTGGCGGAAAATGCTGTAAAGCCAACGCCACACCCATACCCGCATTTTGCATTCCAAGTTCAATCATCAGTGTTATTTTATACAGGTAGGTGAACCCATATAACTTTGCCAAATACCAACCCAATAAATAGCCCAATATATTTACCACAATCACGCCTAGCATTACGGGTATCGCCATATCTGCAATACGCCCCTGATTAGCGGCAACCGCGTAACTACAAATAATAACTATTGCCGATGCAGCTACACCGGGTGCAATGTTACGTGCCACCTGTAAATATTTACCTAGAAATTGTTGCACGAATAATCCCAATAAAAGCGGCGCCAGCACTGTTTTTAAAATCGTTATCATTAAAGGCATAAATTCGACTGGCAATATTGCACCACCCAACAGCTTTACTAAAATGGGGGTCAATAATGGCGACAACATTGTAGCAACAGTCGTTAAGGTAACTGAAAATGCGACTGCACCGCCAGCCAGGTAAACAATGACATTACTGGCCATCGCACCCGGGGCGCAGCCTACAATAATAAAGCCAATGGCAATTGCAGGTGTAAACCCAGGATACTGAGATATTAAAAAAGCCAGTAATGGCATCACGCTAAATTGCGCCAACACGCCAAGCGCTACTCGTTTCGGGTTAATTAATTCCGTCTTTAAATCTCCCGCATTCAATACCAGTCCTAACGCAAACATAGTGGCCGAAAAAAACCATAAAAAATAATCTTTAAAAATTAAAAATAATGGCGGATGTAAATATGCCAATACAGCACCACTTAATGTTAACAGCGCTAATTGATTAGCAATAAATGAGAATATAAGCTGCATACAAAACCTTAAAAGAAGCGATTAATTTATTTTTATTTTTGACTAAGTAATACACCCGCCTGGATAGCAGCTATTACCTCATCTTCTACATTATGTAATGCGTCTTTTGCCTTGCTCTGCACAGCTATCGCCGTAGGCCTTGCAAACAACACTACTGTTTCACCCTGCTTTTCATACAGGCCAATACGCAACGGACACAAACCCAGCATGTCCGGATCTAAATTACTCACCACATTGGCATACCAGACATTACAAAACACCATACTTCGAATATGACTCAACTTATTCTGGTTATAGTCATCACCCCACTTGTCAGCAAAACGATTTAGATTTTTACCAATATTTGCCTCAAACACTACATAGAAACGCGCGTCTTCAAGTGCCTTGTATATAGCAGGGTATACTTTATCCATTGGCTGCTTAACTACCTGCTTATACATAGGATTTTCCGCCGCCTGTAAGCTCAATGTTATTAGCATGCTCAGGCTCAACAAGATTGTTTTCATATAACTCTTATGCATTTTTAGGCTCCTTAATAATTTTTGCCATATCAGCACTATATAGATGCTCTCGCAATGGTTAAAATACCAGCTTGTCGCATCAACACACTTAAACCAATATACTATTGGTGTACTTTGTATCAAATACAGGAATTTAATGTGAACAATACCAGCAATTTCCCCTGGCTGCGCATGCGTCGTATGCGCCGAGATGAATTTAGTCGTGAGCTTATGCGCGAAAATCAACTTAGCGCCAGCGATTTAATCTTTCCAGTGTTTGTTTTAGAAGGGGAAAATCAACGAGAAACGGTAGCATCCATGCCGGGTGTTGAACGCTTAAGCATCGACCTGCTGCTCAAAGAAGCTGCTGAGTGCGTAAAACTTGGAATTCCACTTATTTCACTTTTTCCTGTTGTTCCCGTAGACAAAAAGTCAGACGATGCCGCCGAAGCATATAACCCAGATGGCCTTGCGCAGCGAGCTGTGCGCGCTATAAAAGCTGCCCATCCAGAGCTTGGTGTGATGACCGATGTAGCCTTAGACC
>Ga0316204_10005339_pt1 | contig 21374 bp, 17 predicted proteins | sample 6monrhotite_MG_2_FD_205661 | JGI IMG/M metagenome (GOLD analysis project Ga0316204, IMG submission 205661) | Microbial mat bacterial communities from mineral coupon in-situ incubated in ocean water Damariscotta River, Maine, United States -... | ecosystem: Environmental > Aquatic > Marine >... | reverse complement strand
CTCTTGTTTCGCTTAGCTATATGAAAAAAGCTTGCTTCACCAACCAGGTGAAGACAACTTTTTTCATTACGCTATTCAAAACAATATCCTGCATTCTAATTGCGCGTCCAACTGCTTTTTCTAGGTTCATAAAAAAGCGGGAGATTAGGAATAATCTCCCGTTTTTTTATACGTAATTGGTTTACGCGTGTTGTAAGCGCTTGTTTGGTGACTGATGAGAGTCATTCAATTTCACTAATGCTTTGGAAACTTCATCGAATACTGAATTCCATTCTCCCGGTGTTCTTTGGCAAAATAGTCGTGCACTAGGATACCAAACTGAGGGATTTTTACCGTTTAACCAGCGCCAATTCGCTGCGTAGGGAAGAATAATCCATACCGGCTTTCCAAGTGCACCGGCAAGGTGAGCGGTAATATTGCTGACAGTTATGACTAAATCTAATGCAGATATTTGTGCGGCGAGTTCTTCAATATTGTGAAAATGATCGGTGTCGATCCATTCATGAATGACAGTGTCAAATTGGTTGAGCTCATCTTCCACATGCCCATACTGCAAATTGATGAATTGACAATTTTGGTGATTGAAAATCTTTTTCCAATATTGTAACTCTGCTGAACGTTTTATGGATTGTTCGCCGATTCCACCGCGCCAGGAGATTCCTATTTTAACGCCGTCACCCAATGCGTTAAAACGTGATGTCCAATGTGATTGAGAACTTGGAATCGCCTGGAGATAACCTTTTGTGTACGGAAAATCACTGTTCCTATTTCGAATGTATCTCGGGATACTCGCAGAAGAGAGATGAATATCAGCAAGCTCTTCATTGCTATAGTCGCTGGATATTAGTAACTCGGAGTGGGGTACGATTGTCGCTGTTGGAAATGCCCTCTGAAATAGATTTACCAATCGTGTATCTGCTTCGATATAGCACTTTTTAGTAACGCTAATAAGCTCGCGAAAACACGAGGCAAACATTATTTCATCGCCGATGCCTTGTTCTCGATGAATGAAGAGAGTTTTATCTCTAAAATAATCTAACGAATAGTCATTGATAGAGTCATCAGGCTGGGAAATTTGCTTCGGGCGGGTTTTTGCCATTATGCCATAGTCATATAACTTCCACCCATCACGCCAAAATCCTTGTGAAAGTAACAGCAACGCTTTGTTCCATTGAACCGATGCGTTGTCCGGTTCTATTTGAAGTGCGTGATTGTAATAGCTTAACGCCAAATCATGTTTCCGTAGCTCAGCCATTAACAGACCAATATTGGCTAAAGTTTCAATAGAGATATAGAGGCGTAGGGCACGAAACAAGCTCTCTTCAGCAATCTGATATTCACCGAGTTTACGACAAACATTGCCATGATTATTATAAGCTTCGGCATAATCTTGCCTTAGGTTGATCGCTTGTTCGTAATGGTACTTTGCTTTGTTGAGTTGTAAGCAGGCGTCATAACAGCTTGCGATAGAGTAGTGTAGATTAGGGGAGTGAGAGTTTTTAACCAAGGCCAGCTTATAATAGGTTAATGCTTTGTCGTATTGCGATGTGTTCTCGAATAACAATGCGAGAACTTGTATGGTTGGCAGGTGGCTCGGGTTATAATTCAGTGCTTTGCGATAGAGTTCAATTGCTAGATTTAAATGGTTATTCGCATGGTGGGCTAAAGCTTTGTTAAAATATCGTGAAAACTGTTGTTGTTTATCTAATTCGAATTCTACAGTCATTTTGCTTTGCTCATATTGTATGTAATTGCAGCTACATGACGGAAAGTTCCTGGTTCCTGTTGTAGCGATGAATATTTGTGAAGGGAAATTGCACAAACCAAACCAATTTTAGCTGTGTTCTTCGATGAGCTAATCAAGACTTAAAATGAGGAAATTAAGTGAATGAATTTAATAAATTTTCAGAACTAGAAGAAGTTTTGGATGGTGGTACTCTCGGGGATGAATGTCTAACATTTATTGAAACACACGGCTATTTAGCGGCAACTGTTATCAGCCCTATTGCCACCTCAGATGTGCATTTGATTACTGAGATTCTCGGCATTGAGCATGATGATCCGTCCGTGCTTTCTAATCAGACGATTTCTCAAATATTAGTTTTACGTGATCATATCGCTAGAGAACTTCTAGCGGGTGAATCTCTAGCCATCCCATTGTCTTCTGAAAATGAGGAAGAGTACGTCGCGGAAATGGAGGCTTGGTCAGCAGCGTTTATGGAAAAGCACCTGCTTAGTGAAGATGCATGGTTTGAGATAGGAGGGGAGGATATTGCTGAGTTATTATTACCTATTGTTGCCGCCTCGAATCTTGTTGATGACCCTGATCTGGGTAGTATTCGGGAAGAAGAAACCCTTTATTTAAGTATGCTAGAAAATATTCCTGAAGTTGTCATTGATTTGTATGCAATTTTCCATGAGTCGGCAAGAGTTTGACTAGCCTTTCCTGAGCTCCTGTGTGGAATATCAGAATTACGTGAATCAGTATACAATTTAATCGATAATCATCATCCGCTTCTGTCCGTTTAATAAAACGTAGTGAGTAAGTTTTAGGGGCGTAGGATGTTAAAGCATATCTCAGCAATTTTAAGTGTTGTACTCTGTTGTGGCAGCTGTGCCAGTTTGGCAGATGAGTCAATAAGTGCAGACTATTTAGCAAATTATGCGGTTAAATGGGAACAAGCCAAGTCGAGTTATGCTAATTGCCAAGCTACCCAACACATACAGCAAAAACACCTCTTGTTGGGGGATTGCCCAACTACTAATGCAATCCACCTCTATTATTTAACTAGCGCCTTAATGCATTTAACCGCAGCTGAATTACTGCCCGCACGCTATGCCGAGAGTCTGAAGAATAGTGATCTGTTGGTGAATATCTCTTTTTATCGATCTTATTCGCAAGTAGGTGTTTCATATCAGTTTTAAAAATTAACCCCCTTACTTTCATATTCATTAGATCTAAATTCCCCGTTTGCTTGCGGTGAGAGGTTATACCACGTCGACGACATAAAACGGATTCCCCATTATTTATTAAGATTCTGTCTTAATTGCCAATATAAGTAGATGATAGTTCACTACTTGTGCGGCGAAAAATGACTCGAACAATTCTTAATATATTTCTCATTAGTTTTTTCCTTTTACAATCAGCGAACGTTTTCCAATACTCCTGGATAGAATCCTTGGAGAACAAAATCTACGATGTTCGCTTGAATTTCACTATGCCTAACACCAAAGATCCTCGGGTTGTGATTCTCGATATTGATGAAAAAAGTTTAAAAAATATTGGACGCTGGCCTTGGAATCGTAAAGTGATGACTGAGCTGGTAGATACTTTGTTTGATCACTACTACATTCAGGTTTTAGGTTTTGATATTCTTTTCGCAGAGCCAGACGATAGCTCTGGTCTAGCTACTTTAAACGCAATTGCTGATGGCCCACTAAAAGACAACAGTGATTATCTCTCAACGTTGGAACAGATGCGTGAAGCACTAAACTATGATCAACTCTTTGCCAATGCGTTGCAGGATAGAGATACTATTACTGGCTTTTTTTTCCGAAACCAACTTAATGTTAACGCTAAAGAACTGAACACAGGTGTTTTACCAAACCCTATGGAAACGTCTACGCCAATTGACCACTTAGAAAATATTTTAATTACACCAAACGGTTTCGGTGGAAACATGGAGATATTTCAAAACTCCGCCTGGAGTGGTGGTTTTGTCGATATTCCTACTATTGATAGAGATGGCATTGTTCGGTCGGTGCCGCTTATGCAAATGTATGAGGGAAAGGTTTATCATAGTTTATCTCTTGCTTTAGTCCGCGCGCTTTTAGGTTTTCCACCCATTGAGTTGGAATATGCTAGTGAGGTTGCAACCGGTGGCGAGAAAATTTTAGAAGCAATTAAATTCGAAAATTTTCACATCCCAGTTACTCCACAAGGTGTCGCTTATATTCCTTATCGAGGGAAATATCCCAGCTATGAATACGTTTCCGCTCAGGATGTCATTAGTAAAAAAGTGAGCTTAGAGACCTTGGAAGGAGCTATTGTGTTAATGGGAACGTCTGCTACGGGGTTGTTGGATATGCGGGCAACTCCAGTTCAGAATATCTATCCTGGTGTTGAAGTACACGCGAATATGGTGTCAGGAATTCTTGATGGCACCATAAAACTAAAGCCGTTTGATGTGCAGGGTTTGGACTTTTTTACCCATCTTATTATGGGATTGATTATGATCTACACATTGCGCACACTTAAGTTGGTGTACAGCATTTTTGTTACAGCCGCGTTAGCCTCGTTAACCATCTACTTAAATTATTACATGTGGCAAGAATTAAACTTGATTACACCTTTGGTTTCTCCATTGTTAATGATCGCCATGCTTTTTGTTCTTCATATCGCTTATGGATATTTTATTGAAGACCACAACAAACGGAAGCTAAAAGGTTTGTTTGGCCATTATGTACCTCCTGAGCTGGTTGATGAAATGAATAAAACTATGAATGATGTCTCTATGAAAAGTGAGGTGCGAGAGATGACCGTGTTGTTTTCTGATATACGAGGGTTTACTAGTATTTCAGAATCTATGGATCCAGAATCTCTCACAACACTAATGAACATGTATCTCACTGAGATGACAAAAATAATTCATAAACATCGTGGGACCGTGGATAAATATATTGGCGATGCCATTATGGCTTTTTGGGGGGCACCGTTAGCTGATGAGGAACACGCGAAACACGCTTTGATGGCGGCGGTAGAAATGAAAGAAAGACTTCCAACGCTAAACAAAGAATTTGAAGCCAAAGGATTCCCGACCTTGAGAATAGGAATCGGATTAAATACAGGGCGAATGAATGTAGGAAATATGGGATCGGAATTTAGGGTTGCGTACACAGTGCTAGGTGATTCTGTGAACTTAGCTGCACGATTGGAGAGTATTACCAAGCAATATGGTGAGTCGCTAATTATTAGCGAATCAACAAAATTGCAAGTGCCAAATTGGTCTTATCAAGAGATCGATTTAGTTCGAGTTGTCGGAAAGAATGTTCCTATTGCTATTTATAAACCAATAGCACCGCTTGAAGACATCAATGTGGATCAGACAAAAGAAATCGAACAATTTGAAGAAGCTTTAAAGGCTTATCGAAACAAAAACTGGCGTGTCGCAAAAGCAACACTAGAAGAATTGGTGGACTATTCTGGCACTCCCAATCTCTATAAAATTTATTTAAGAAGATTGGATGAGTACAAAGATAATCCACCTGCAAATGACTGGGATGGAGTTTATGAGGCTAGCTCAAAATAGGTAAGCTGCACCAGAATCTGTAGGGCCTGCGTTGTCTATAGCGCCGTCTACACCGGGTGAATTTCCGTCTTCATATTCTGACGAAATAAGCATAATATTACCTGATCCATCCAGGCTAACACTTTGCCCAAGTTCATCTCCAAGTGTAGTACCTTTTGCTTTAACATAGCTGGTTTGAGACCAGTTACTTAACTCATATGCAAAAACATACGCGGCTCCTGAATCACTTAACCCATCGTCATTGACAGGGTTTATCCCTTCACCACTACCTGACTCTTTACGTGTTGTTACAGCCAAAACATCGCCCAAATTGCTTAATGCAACGCTATGTCCAAATTGATCACCTACGGTTGATGCATCTGGTTTTATATAAGCGGAAAAAATATAGTTATTTATTCCATCCCACACATAGGTATATACGGCTCCGTAGTTATCTGTGTTGACACTATCAGTGGGGACTGAATTGACACCTGTTGAGCTACTATCTTCATTGATAGCTGATACAGCGAGAGTAAATCCGTCATCACTAATTGCGACAGCGTTTCCAAAGTTATCAAAATTCTCTGAGTTAAAGGCTTTGATGTAAGTGTTTTCTGCCCAGGTAGTTCCTGTACGTTTGAATAAATAAGCTGCGCCCACATCTGCTCCACCTACATTTGGCGTCGTATTTAATCCTTGGGTCGAAGATTTTTCACCCGTAGCACCGATGATTAGTCTATTTCCATCGCCGCTAATATCTAGGCTTGTACCAAAATAATGGTTTGTCCCACTGTTGCTGCCGGTTAACATCGTTTGATGAATCCAAGACCCTGAGTGAATGAATATGTGAACTGCGCCGGTATTTCCTGTGTTCCAGGGCTCTCCGATAGCGACAGTGGATCCATCGGCGCTGATAGCAACAGCTTTGCCGAAGTGATTGTTTGTAACAGGTGATGGGGCTTTAAGTTTTGGACCTTCACTCCAAGTGGAGCTCGTTCTTGTGAAAATATAGGCTGCTCCTTCCAACAAAGCATCTCCATATGCACCAACTATCAAAGTATTGCCATCTTCACTTAAGTCAATGCTCGATCCAAAATATAAGCTAGCGGCAACACTCGATGGTTTGAGTGGGGTACCTTGTTGTACCCAAGTATTTCCTGCGCGAGTAAAAATATACACTGCACCAGAAGATGCCGCTACAGTGTTTTCGTATTGTGCACTGATTGCTAATGTACTTCCGTCGGCACTCACCGCTACATCGGTTCCAAAAGCAGGACTACCGGTTATATTGGAAGACTTAAAATAACCGATAGTTCCAAGTACATCACCAGGGTTAACATTTACCGCAGGCGATGTTGATAGTAATACCGAGCCACTACTTCCCCATGCTTCAACGACAAAACTAGCGCTAGCCCAGTCAATTAAATGCGTTGCTACCGTGACATCTGCCGTTGTTGTTGCTAAGTCAGAACCTACTTGAGCGTAACCATCACCAACAGATTTTTCCATATATACTCGGTATGTGTCAGCACCAATAATCATATCCCAAGTAACATTAAGCGTTTTAATCCCGACATCTGTAACTGTGTTAATCTCAACATTATTATTTACTGTGATGAATATTGTTGCGGTGGAGGATTGAATGCCATCATCAGCCATTACTTCTACTTCATAGGTGCCATCTAAATCGATATCTGAATAAGTTTCATAGTCAAGAGCGGTTGATACACCAAGCTCACCATTAGAACTGTTAATGGTAAATGTGCCTGCATCCATACCGCCAATGATAGAGTAGTTTATTGAAGCACTGTCTGGATCTATCGTATTAATTGTTGCTACGTTACCCGTTATGTTTTCATCAGCGGTTAAAGCAGTTGTGACAAATACCGGAGCTGTGTCGTCAATGTTAGTGATTGTGATATCTATATCATAATTAACTAAATTCTCTCCATCACTGACGCCTACCGTCACTTCATATATATTGTCACTGTTTGTATCTATGGGTGTTTCATGATCTGCTGCCGTTAAAAAACTTAAAGCCCCTGTGCTGCTGTTAATCGTAAATAAACTACCATCAGGGCTACTTTCTATACTGTAAATCAAGGTGTCTAGCTCAGGATCAGACGCACTAATGCTTGTTACTATCGTATTATTTTCTATTATGCTGAATTCACTAGGGGAGGAAACAGTAGGTTGACCGTTGCGATTAATTGAGAGAATATAGTTTTCTTGTAAAACACCATCTTCAGCAATAACTTGCAGTGTAATTATGTTATTCCCTATTACCAGGGGAATTGCTGATGTTGTATCTCCGGAGCTGATTGTTTCACTATTTACTTGTATTGAGGTTCCTGCAGTGTCTGCCGTTGGCGTAATTGTGATGGTGCTTGCAGATCCAGGGACAGTAAGTGCGTAGTTGTTCGTAAAGGTATCAAAACTCGGTGCGAGTGTTCCGGAAGATAGAGTAAGGTTGATTAGTTCTGACGGCAGCGCAATAGTAATGGCAGGATTCGGATTACAGAACTCTCCTTCACCAAGTGTTGGTAGCACAACATTTTCATAGCGTTCATAATTGTTGTTACGAAAGCGCAGTACTTCATCTTTTAGTACAATGTTGTCGAACAGATTTTGTGGTTGGGAGTAAACATCATCGAAAGTCTGTCCATCAACAATTCCGTCGACTTTACAATCAGCAAGATCTGATGTGAGCATGTCAATTGCGCGATAACTTATGTTTGGATCATCTAGCTGCATAGATGCTGAATTCATTGCATATGCTCCACCACCGATTAACAGTGCATAGGTTTTTGCCTTATCGGATGCAGTAGCTTTTGGTGTGATTGGATCAGTCGGTAATAGCGTAAATGGATCAAAACCGAAGGTGTTTAATGCACGAGATCTCACGCGATTAAACGCTTGGTTAATATCAGCGGCATTTGCAATTTCAGATTGAAACATTTTTATCAGGCTATGCGTTAAAAAATTGATCGCGGCGGTTGTTTCTCCTGGAATAAGGACTCCATAAAGTGTTTCATTGCTTGCCAGGCTTAATTTCCTTTTTTTATTAACATCCGTTTCAGGGTCAGATTCATCTATATAAGTACCGCCGGATGATTCAACGAGCAATATGTCATTATTTATATTGCTAACACTGAGAGACCAAGAGCCATCAGTACTGGTGGTTTGAGCAAGTGCTGCACCTGTTTTTTCTCCTGTCACATCTACAGCGTAGACAGAAATAGTAGCGCCGGTTAACGGACCTTTTGATGCTGAACCATTATAGACAACGACACCGCTTTCATTTTCTTCTAATAGACCTGATATTGTACCTGAGGTAGAGTTTTTATCTTCAGAGAATGGATTGCATGCTGTAATTGCTAGAATAGTGGTAAGTAGTGTAATTTTTGTGAGGCTGTTTTTTAGATAAAACATTATTGAGCCTCCTTGAATACCGCTGCGCCGCTAACTGTGGTTGCTTGTCCATTAGTCGTTGCATCTAATGAATAGTTAAATGCACCACCATTTGTTGGGCTAGTCGTCAAACCACCAGAGATGCGGCCTCCACTACCAACAGTTGTTCCTCGTGCATCAAATACTTCAACATTTAGTTGATCGCCAAGAAAACTGCCGTTTGAGCGATCTAGCGACATATCCTGCTGACCACCACGCCAGATCTGTTGATTAATTGATAGAGTGACGTCTGCGTCTACCGTGTTTTTATCAAAATTAGCAAATAGTGATGCAGAACCTAAGGTGCCTATGTTGCCAAGATTATCTGTAGGACGGGTGTTGCCCACTAGAGTAAAGTTACGTGTGCCGGTGATAGGTAAATGTATGTTGTCTGATCCTTCTAAACCTTGCACCCAATGCAAGCTTTGATTTGAATAGTCTAAAGATTCAATACTACTACCATCTGAAGTATGCAGTGTTTTATTAATATTACCACTAGACCATCTTCCCCATGAAAGTCCCGTGCTTGGATCATAACCGTAGTCTTCAACCAATGCTGTATCCAAACCGTAACTACTGTAACTATAGAGAGAAAGTTCAGGGCTGTCCGCTTGATAGAAAGAGGTGACTCGATTATCAGCGCCACTCTCTAACACGTATTCAAATTGTTCTAGTTCATTATCCAAACTGGATGAGAAAAAGCGTGACAAACGGGTAACTTGCAAAGGAGGTGGGGGGAGTGTTCCATCTCCTACTGTGGTGCCATCATCAATGTTGTCAGCAATTGAATCTTTGTCTGACTCAACGAGATTAGAAACCGCATTACAACCCGCACCTAAAATATTACTGCAACCACCTGAAACATCTGAATCGATAGATTGTTCCTTGATAAAGTCTGATATTTTTGCAATTTCTTCACTGTTCTGTTCGAGGATCTCGTTGATTTGTTCTGTCGATTCAGCGTTTTCAAATTCACTTTTTAGTCCATCGGCTAATTCTTTATCTATGCCGGTGAGTTTGTCACTATTTTCACTAAATAGTTGTTTGATTTGATTGGCGACTTCCGTTGGAACTTGTGCATTACCACCACTAATACGTTTAGCGAGAGAAGGAGGAAGTGTACTTGATCTAGATGTGTTGTTTCGGTTTGTGGTGCGACTGGATAGTTCTAGTGATTCTTTCTCCGCTTTTGGTAATGTCTCTTTTTTTGCTGTTTTTATGTTCTCTTTTTTTTCTGATTTTTTGGCGAAATCTTTTTGAAATTCTATCCGATCTGATCTTGAAGCTTTAACTTTATCAAACATGAGAAACGAAGGTGGCTTCATTAACATTTTAGGTTTTAGTTTAAAAGAACCAACCATGGCGTATTGATTTTTATCTAAGGTGATGGTTCCCATCTTGTTTGTTACCGTTACACCACCATTTACTACACCAACATATAAACCTGCGGCCACTCTTTTGCTAGTATCTCCTTGGCAGTTAGACTGGCACAACATGAGAGAATAATCTGTTCCGCGTATGCCAATAGTTGCCACGGCTGTTTTTAGTGTATAAGATTTTTTGTTCTTCTTACCAATTGCTCCAGTAACAGCGCGAATACCTCCGCGGATCAAACTCATTTCACTTTTATCTTTTTTGTTGTCCTTCGTATATACGTAACCATCGACCTTAAACTCACTATCCGCTCTTACTGAAACTCGCGCGCCATCAACAAATTTAATTTGAGCTTGGCCTTTGTTGAATGTTTTTATCGTGTCTCCCTGAAAAATATTTGTGCCTCGGCGTGCTTTTTTATGTTTTCCCTTAGCATCGATGATTTGTACCTTTCCGATGGTGAATATTAGTCTTCCGACAGAATCATTGGTTTCACTCGCTTGAATAGTGCTAAATAAAAAAAATGTAAAAAGTAATAATAGAGCGGAGGAACGATTAGCGTGATGAAACTTCATAACGTGAACCCTCAGAAAGTGTATTTAATGCCTGCCGACGTGCTAAGACGGGAATAATCAAAAAGATTAATAGTGGATAGGTTTCTGGTGTAGGTACTATTCATCGATAATTCCCACTGGCGATTGGGATTCAACGTGAAATTAAAAGCACCATCCACAAGGGCTTCTTTCCGATCTGAAGATGAGAATAACCCTGAATAATCTGAATACATTGCACCGCCACTTAAAGAAAAACTACCTTGAAAAATTGCCTTAAACCGCTTATTCAATGTAATTCGTCCACCGGCTATGTACTTTTCGTGATTTGAATCACTTTCTTTGGGGTGATATTTACCAGCAAGTGAAGAGGCATGAAATGTTGTGGCGTATAAGTTTTTGGGTTTTATAGAAAAACCGGTTCCAGCAACAAATTGCATGGCATTACGTTCTGATAACTCTGTTCCGAAATCAATGTTGGATAAACTGGAGAACAGATCAAAATGGAGAGTTTTAATTAAGGGTTTACTTTGGGAATATGTAAATGCAGTCACGAAACTCGCCAGATCGGAGGCGATGTCTGTTTTCTGTAGTTGAAAACCGATGTTTCTTTCCAGTGCTTTTGTTTTGTATCGCCAAATACCCAATGCGTTGAGGCTGGAATAATTCACCATCTGAGCATTTTTGTTATAGCGTTGTGAATAATTCGCCGAAAAAATCGCAACATCTTTATGGCTAACTTTTAATGCGCCTTGCACACCAGTTTTAGCGGCAACAAAGAGAGACGGGGTTTGAATATTTTCAGCTGCAAGTTCAAATCCTTCAAACGTTTTTGCATTTGTTGAGCTATTGGCATTAGTGTCGTAACCACCGGATGAAGAAATGAAAAAATTGAGTGAAGATCTACTCTGTTTTTTGGGTCGAGTAGGCGCGAGTAACGAGAGATAAGTTTTAGCGACTTTTTCAGCGGCAGGATTGGGGTGTTGCCCTAACGCAGTTGTAAACTCATTGCGTGCGGAGTCATACTCATTAACTTCATAATAGGCGCGACCCAAATCGATATGTGCCCCGGCTAATCGAGGGTTCATAGCAAGCGCTCTTTGTAGTGCAAGTATTGCGAGATTTGCCTGCCCACTTTCGAGTGCTGCGACTCCCAGAATGTAGTCATATTCCCACCAGCCTGCATATTCATCTTCCAGGGATTCCAGAAGTTTATAAGCGCCACTGGAGTTGCCTTTCTCAATCATTGTTGATGCTTTTTTTATTGTCTCTCTCGTATTTGCATGAACCTCGAACGGCAACAAAAGGAATAACGACACTAATAACAGAGGTAATAGCTGATAAATGCTAGTAACTACATTGTTATTAATAGATTTTTTATTAAAAAGTAGATTCATTGGATTATTAATGTTTGGAATCCTTTGTTTCCACGTAGTTAGCAAAGGTAATATGTCGTTGTATAAAAACTTGCCAGCCTGATTTTTATGATCCTAGAAAAAGCAGTTGGACGCGCAATTAGAATGCAGGATATTGTTTTGAATAGCGTAATGAAAAAAGTTGTCTTCACCTGGTTGGTGAAGCAAGCTTTTTTCATATAGCTAAGTGAAACAAGAGCCTGCATTATATTTCCTGGATCAACTGCTTTTTCTAGGATGATAGAAATGACAAATGTATATCGACAGAATAGATGTAGAAATGAACAGATAAGTCGCTGTGATAAGCGTCTAGGTGGTCGCAGTTTTTTATAAAATTAAAATGGATGTGGAGTAGGGGGAGCTCATTCCCTCTTGCTGGAAAGGGTTTTGAGAATTATTCTTGGTATAAATGTGCTTTCAGGAGCTTTAAACCCGCTCGTGCGCATTTTTCGTCTAAATGTGCGCCTGGAGCACCGCCGACACCAATTCCACCGACAATTTCATTGTTGATTTGTATTGGGAAACCGCCGCCCAATATTAAAATCTGGCTATTCATATCGCGTAACGCCTGAATTGCTGGAAATTTGCTAATGAGCTTAGCCAGCTTTTGAGTCGGTTCCTTTAGACTTGCCGAGGTATAGGCCTTGTTCATGCTGCTATCAATGGTGTGTGCTCCTGCACTGTCATTCCTTAATTGGGCAATAACAACACCACTGCGATCAACAATTGCGGCAGAAACTGCATAGCCATCTTGTTCGCACTGTTCCACAGCGGCGACAACAGCGTTGTTTGCTAACTTGCTGGGTAAAAAGCCTTGCGTTGGTAAATTAGCAAAAGCTGTTGTTGCTGACACGAGTGTTAGTGCAATACATACGATAATGGAAAACAATTTCAACATGGTGATTTTCCTTTAAAATTGAAATTTCAAAAAATGTTAAGAATAAATAATACGCCTTGTAGGAACAACCTTACAGAAAAATGATTAAACTCAGTTTCTTCGTTCAAATTATAAACAAAGAAATTTTTTTTTGGAAACTCATATATGAGAGGTGTAGCATACAGAAACATCAGGATGTCTTTCATAAAATCTGCAGTGATTGCGGATAAATTGTGTTCAACAAATAATAAAAAAAACGAAACAGGAGCTTAAGGTATGATTTGGATTATCGGTTTAATTGCATTAGCTATTGGTGCGGCATTAGGGGTTATTTTTTCGAAGGCAACACAAAAAGATTACGATGAGCAGAAAACGAAGATTGATGAGCTTGAAACTCAAATTTCACAAGCGCAACAGGCCTCTAACGCTTTTCAAGATCAAGTTAGCGACCATTTTGTAAAAACATCTGAGCTGTTTGAGGAGATGACTGAAAAATATCGCGAGATCTATCAGCAACTTTCAACAGACGCACAATCGCTCTGTAAACCAGAAACAAGTGCTGCGTTGTTAAATTCAACTATTGAGGTTCAGGAGCTAAAACCTGCTGAAAGCATTGAAAGTTCGGATATTGCGGAAACTGATACAACTGAAAAGCAAGTGGTGGCAGCGGAAGACGTTGATCAGCTAACTGAAGAGAAAGCAGAATCGACTGCTAGTGAGCCTGAAGCAGCACAAGCCTCCAGTGTTGTTGATGATGAATTGAAGGTAGAAGATAAGAAGTCTGACGTTGTCGAAGCGGAAGCATCTAATGTGAAGGATGAGGCAGTCACCGAGGTGCCAGCGGCGATAAAAGAGGAAGGTTCACGTCCTTCTATTCATTAACAGCAATTAATATGTTTTTGGCAATGCGGATTATAATCCGCGTTGCCACTCCTCCCTCAGTTTAACTTGATCTGGAGACTGTTGTGCTAAACGCAATTGTTCCAGTATCGTTAGCTTATCTCGTCCCAGCACACCTTTTAATGGTAAATAGTTCGAAGCGTGATCACTACGAAAAATTGTATTGTTGAGTGAAGTTTGTTCGATAAATAATTCCAGCTCATGAAACAGTTCATTTTGTTCAAGCAAATGAAAAGTACTGGGGAAGTGATCGAGAAAACGCTTCTTCCCCAACGGAAAACTGATAACCAGAGTCGCGAGGTAATTGGGCTGAGTTTCGCTAACTAACTTGGCTGAATTGCACGCATGCTGTTTGCTAAAAAGGTTTCCTCCCAACCCGTTTAAGATCATGACGGAAGACTTTATATTTGCATCATGAATCTTATGTAACGCCTCGGCCGTAGACGCAAAAGTTTCGCCTTTATTGATATGTTCTAGCAGTTCATCGTCACCAGATTCTGCACCAACATAAAGCAAGCTCAGGCCTAATTCACGCAGTTCTTTTAATTCATCAACGGATTTATGTTTTAGATTGCGGGGTAGGCAATATGAGGAAATTCGATTGAGATTAGGGAAATGTGTGCGGATCGAGGTAAGAATTTCCAGCAGTCGACGGGTGGATAGAGTCATTGCATCGCCATCAGCGAGAAAGACTCTTCGGGTATATGGGTAATGTTTCACAGCTAGCTCAATTTCCTGCTTGATTGTGTCGAGTTGTTTGATGTGGAACTTTTTCTGGGGAGCGGTATACATCTCACAAAAAGCGCATTTGTTCCACGAGCAGCCATTAGTCACTTGTAGTATTAATGCGTTTGCTTCACTGGGTGGCCTGAAAAGCGGTTCGATATAACTGAGCATGGAGTTAGACTGCACTGGTGAGGTTGAAAAGTTTGGATGGCGAAGAGAACTCAAAGAGAGATTGTTTTCTCTCTTTGAGTTTATTGCGGCTAGTCGTTTTCACCGTCTTTATTGGTACTATTTTCTACGCTTGAAAATACTGAGACCGGCATTTCTGTATGTTCTTCTATAATTGTTGGCTTATGCTCAAATGGTGGTGTTTCCATTGTTGGCTCTACTGGAGTAACAGGCGCAACTTCAGCAACTTCAAGTTGCGGTTCTATGTTCTCTTGTGGTTTTGCTTGCGGCTTAGGTGTTGCTTTTGGTTTTGTCGGAGCTTTCGCTTTCGGAGCTACCTTAGCAACAGCTTTTTTCTTGGCCGTTACTTTCTTCTTGGCTGTTGATTTTTTCTTTGCAGCTAATCTTGCTGCTTTGCCGTATTCCTTTTCCCAATTTTGGATAAAGCGCATAACTGCGAATTCTTTATCAGCTTGTTTTTTGACTAATCCTTCATGAGCCGCTAGTAAGTCTTTTAATTGCTTCTCGCTAACTTTTACTGCACTTTCTGCTTCTTTCAACATTTTCTTGGCAGTATCCACAGCGATTTTTGCCTTTTTCTTGGCATTAGTTGTTGCTGCCGTTTTCTTTTTTGCTAGGGCTTTACCTGCTTTAGTGAACGCTGTCTCTTTTAGTTTGATGTTTTTTTTACCTGCAGTACTTTTTGCTTGTACTTTCTTTAAAGCAATTTTTGCTTTATCAACCGCTTTTTTGGCGCGTTCCACTTCTCGAGGGTCCCCAAAAACAGCTTTCGTTAACTCTTTTGCAGTTACTTTTTTCTTGGCTTGAGTTTTTTTCGCCATCATTCAACTCCTTTTGCCCTCAGGGCCGGTTATCCAAAAGATCTGTAAAATGTCGTGTCAATATTCTATTTACTTTAGGGCTTGTAAGTAAATAAAAGCCAAAAAATATTTTTCATCAGAACATTATTCATTCAAATTAAAATACTATTTTTTGTTTTCACTTTCCAGTTTTATGCCGGTCTGCTTGCGGTGGGCGTACATCTGATGGCTTGTCTGAGTGTTTTGGTTGTTTGTGGGATTCATACTCTCCAGACAAAATATAAATTGGTTAGAAATGTAATTGATTCAATTGTCGGCAGAAAATTGAGTTTTAGCGGCAATCAAAATCAAAGAGAATTGTTTGCTATTTGATCATTTGAATTTTCACATTCGTTTCCATACTATTACACTTTTGTAATTTGGGTGAAAACCTAGCCGGATAATGTTTGAACATGTTTCAAGAAGATGGATGAATTACGCACATAATTATCTTGATACCATTTGTTATTCTCGTGTCTGTAACACTCTCCCAATATCATCATCTGCAAGCAATAATCGGTTTCATAAACGCTCAGCAATAATTTCAAGCCAGTGTTTTACTGGAATGCTTGCTTTACTTTCCAAATGGAGTTGGCAACCTATGTTTGCTGTTGCGATAACGTCTGGTTGATCTGCCATTAATGCGTCGAGCTTGTTATCACGTAACTTATGGGCAATCTCTTTTTGAAAAATAGAATAAGTGCCTGCTGAACCACAACAGAGATGGCTATTGGCAACCGCGCTTAGCTTAAAGCCGAGTTGGGTAAGCACTTTTTCTACCGCACCATTCAAACCCTGGGCGTGTTGTAAAGAGCAGGGTGTTTGGAATGCAATTTTTTGATCAGCAGTTTTAATATTTTTTTTAATATCTAATGATAAATAATTTTCGTGGGCTAAAATTTCACAAGGGTCTTTAGCGATTTGTGAAACTTTTTCAGCCTTTGCTGCATATTCAATATCTTTCTTGAGTATCTCACCATACTCTTTAACCATTGCTCCACAACCACTGGCATTGATGAGAATGGCTTCGCAACCCTTTTCGATATAAGGCCACCAAGCATCGATATTTCGACGCATAAAGTTTTTGCCCTCATCATGTTCTGTCATATGGTAGCTTACCGCACCGCAGCAACCTGCCTCTGGCGCGGTTATGAGTTTGATGTTGAGTTTGTCAAAAATTTTAGCCGCAGCTTCGTTAGTGCCTGGTTTAATCGTGGATTGTGCACAACCCGCTAATACCAACATTTGTCGTTGATGGTTTTGTGTTGGCCATGGATTATTCGCTTGCTGTATTGGCAACATCGCTTTTAATGTTGCCGGTAATAGCGGTTTTACCGTTTGCCCTAATTTTAATAGCGGCTGCATACGGGAAGGATAGGGAACGATGGTACGCAAAACTTTACGCGTCAGTTGTTCTTGAAAAGGGCGATCAACTTTTTTATTAACATAGTCGCGACCTATTTCAATTAACTTTCCATACTGCACACCAGAGGGACATGTGGTTTCGCATGAGCGGCAGACCAAACAGCGGTCGAGGTGTTTTTGCGTTTTTGCCGTCACCTCATTACCTTCTAACATTTGTTTAATTAAATAGATGCGACCGCGCGGCCCATCCAATTCATCACCTAAATGCTGATAGGTTGGACAGGTTGCTGTGCAAAAACCACAGTGAACACACTTGCGAAGAATCGCATCGGCCTCTTTGCCGACTTCACTCTCTTTTATCTCTTCTGCTAAATCTGTTTGCATATTAGTTTTATTTGCATCTTGTCCATCGAATGTGGGGTTTTATTTTTCAGCGTAATCTGTCAGCTCAACCGGCGCGTCATGTATGCTCCCTAGATTCAAATCTCTGAATACAATCTCCCCGGATTAAAAATACCCTTCGGATCAAAAGATGTTTTTAATCGTCGATGAATTTCCATCAGCCCTGCGTCGGGTTTTTGAAAGGTGGTGACGTTATCGTTATTACGAAATAGTGTTGCATGACCATCCAGTTTTTTCACCTGATCGCGAATTTTATCTGCCGGTTCATCGCTGATTAACCAGCGTTGCGCACCACTCCAATCGATAAAAGTTTTTCCTGCCAGATCAAGAGCCGGTGTTGTTGCTGGAATGGATAAACGCCACAGCGATTTATTTGAATCGAAAAAGGGAAGTTTGTGTTCTTTGAGTTGTTGCCAAAAAGAATTATTGGAGTCTAATCGGTCACCACCGATAAGTTTGCTAGAACTCTCCACCGCAGTTTCACTCCCTGAGAGGCGCATATAGAGTTTCTCTCCATCAAACGCTGCGGCTGAAAGTGGATAAGGCTTGCCAGACCAACGCGTCATCGCATTTAGTGCTTTTTCAACGGAGAGTTGTTTAACTAAGGTTAGTTTCTGTGCTGGTTTGGGTAGCACCTTTAAGCTGATCTCCAGCATCAAACCCAAGGTGCCCATTGCTCCGGCCATTAATCGTGAGCAGTCGTAACCGGCAACGTTTTTCATTACTTGGCCACCAAAACGTAAAACTTCTGCTTTACCATTAATCAGTTTTACACCTAATACATAATCACGCACAGAACCGGCGAAGGGCCGACTTGGCCCAGCTAATCCGCAAGCAATGCAACCCCCCAGAGTGGCATCTTCTCCAAAGTAGGGTGGCTCGAAGGGTAGCATTTGTCCTTCAGCAGCCAGTGTGTCTTCTATCTCTTTGAGCTTAGTACCTGCGCGTGCGGTAATAACAAGTTCTACTGGCTCGTAACTCACAATACCTGAGTGCTCAGAAACCATAAGAGGTGCAGCTTCACATTTATTACCAAGAAACGTTTTGCTATTGCTTCCTCGAATAGAGAGCGCTTTTCCTTCTGTATAGGCAGAAGCAACTTGTTGTTGAAGCTCTTGTGTTAAATCGTTACTCATGCGTGTGTTTGCTTTGTTTGATGCCGTTTTGTTTGATTGTAATTAGGGAGTTGTTTGTATTCAGAACAACGTTTCGGTGTAGGAACGGCCTTGCCAGGGTTCAATAAACCAACCGGATCAAAAGCCGCCTTCACCGCATGAAATTGTTGCAGCTCTTGTTCATTAAACTGAATATACATTTGGTTAAGTTTTTCAATACCCACGCCATGTTCGCCAGTGATGGTGCCACCCACTTCGATACATAATTCCAGAATTTTTCCACCAAAGGCTTCAGTTTTTTCCAGCTCGCCGGGCTTATTGGCGTTATATAAAATTAATGGATGAAGATTTCCATCACCTGCATGAAAAACATTGGCAACCGGAAGATTATAGTGCTGAGATAACTCACCCATACGACGTAAAATATAGGGGAGGTGTTTACGTGGAATGGTGCCATCCATACAGTAATAGTCTGGCGCTAAACGACCAACAGCAGGGAAGGCCGCTTTTCTTCCTTTCCAAAAAAGTTGTCGTTCGGCTTCATCTTTTGCAGTGCGCACTTCTATTGCGCCGCATTCGCGAAGGACATTTTGTGCCATTAAAATTTGTTCTGAAACTTCTGCATTTGTACCATCCAGTTCACAAAGTAAAATCGCTTCAGCATCAGTGGGGTAACCCGCGTGAACAAAATCTTCTGCCGCTTGCACGGCAAGTTTATCCATCATCTCCAAACCAGCGGGAATAATACCAGCGGCAATCACTTTACCTACCGCGTAACCGGCTTTTTCTACATCATCAAAAGCAGCAAGAATCACTTGCTCCCGCTCTGGTACTGGCGTGAGTTTTACAGTTACCTCTACCACCACGCCAAGCATACCTTCTGAGCCATTTATTAATGCGAGAAGATCATAACCCGCACTGTCCAACGCACTAGAGCCAAGGGTAACTATCTCACCATCTACCGTAACCAATTTCACTTTCATGACATTGTGAACGGTTAAGCCATATTTTAAACAGTGTACACCGCCGGAGTTTTCCGCAATATTTCCCCCAATCGTGCAGGCAATTTGAGAAGAGGGATCAGGTGCGTAATAGAGACCGTAAGGGCGAGTGGCATCAGAAATTGCAAGATTGCGCACACCGGGTTGAACAATCGCTGTGCGTGCTTCAGGATCAATATTTAGAATAGACATGAATTTCGCAAGACTAAGCACCACTCCATCGCCGATAGGCGTCGCCCCACCAGAGAGACCTGTTCCCGCCCCGCGCGCAATAATCGGCACCTTATGTTGGTAGCACAAATGCATAATTTGTTGCACTTCATCCAGCGTATTTGGCAACACCACAATCATCGGGAGATGCCGATAAGCCGACAGCGCATCACATTCGTAAGGACGAAGGTCTTCTTCATCAAAAAGCACAGAATCGGTTGGCAGTATTTTGTTTAACTCCCCAACAAGCGACGGTTTATCAATTGTTGGCTTATTTTGGCTGGTGTTTGTTTGATTGTTGGTCATTCTTCGTGAAAAATCACATAAATAGCAAGTTTTGATTATAGGTAGTTGTTATATTATTATCATCCATGAATGTTTAAGGGGTTTAGTATCTAGAATCTCTAAGGCCTGTAGTCCCTTTTTATCGTTAGGGTAAACTCAACGAAGCAGCAATTACTATTGTTTGAAAATTAGTCGAACTATTGTTCTGGATGCTTATTAACACAGATCAAGTTTCAGAATATTTGGTTTGAATCCCTCTCAGTTTACTGCGGGTACAAAACTGATGACTTCCCCCAAAGGCTCTGAAATTTAATTGATCAAAAAAGATTAAATTTAAACCTATAACTCTGAGCACCATCTAACATTTGCCTAGGAAATATTATGAGCGAAGAAGAGATAAACCTATCTAAGCAAGAAATGCAAAAAGTTGATCAGAAAACTAAAGAGGAAGTTGAAAAAGAGGAAAAATCCCAGAAGGATGAGGATCATCGTCATCCACTGAGCTTTACTGGAGATGCGAGAGAATATTTTAATATTTGGATTGTGAATATCGCATTGACGATTTTAACCTTAGGTATTTTTTCTGCGTGGGCAAAAGTGCGTAAAAAACGTTATTTTTATGGCAACACCTACGCTGACGGCCATGGAGAGCAAAGCGAGGGCCGTTAGTCCCAGATAGGCAACGCCGTCTGCCCTTTCGTAGTTGAGAGCGGTAGCGAACGACGAAGAAATGCAGGAGCGGCTTTAGTTGCCGTAGAGTCATTTCGGAAACTGTGTTGAGTGTAACGCGAGAACGATAGTGAACAATGTTATACGAAAACGCAGTGTACGGAGGACGGTCTGGGCAAAAGGAAAGGCTGTCCCGTAGGCGAGTCGATTTTGGACATGGACGTCCAAAATCTATATCGAGGTAGGGACACTATCGTTTAGAGGGAAATTCGTTTGAATATGTTGCTAACCCGATGCACATTTTTAAAGGCAGAGTTATCGCTGTTGTTTTATTTTTAATCTATTGGGTGGCAAGTAATTTTTATCCGCTGCTAATTTTTCCTGTTCTCGCAATTGGGGCACTGCTTTTACCGTGGGTGGTTTATCGTTCTCTACGTTTTAACGCGCTAAATAGTGTATATCGTGGCGTTAAATTTGGATTTGATGGTAAGTATAAAGATGCAGCAACGGCTTATATTTTATGGCCTATGTTGATGCCGGTTACTTTGGGAATTATTTGGCCGTTTGTTCAATTCAAACAGAGTAATATGTTTGCAGCACCTCCCGCTAACATTTAAAAACCTAGCAATGATGGATTATTCCAACAATTGGTCGAAAGCTTATTCTTTGGGACGTAAAAAACCATCCAATCGAGTCGGTTTTTTCGGCTTTTAGCACT
>Ga0316204_10005337_pt1 | contig 21386 bp, 21 predicted proteins | sample 6monrhotite_MG_2_FD_205661 | JGI IMG/M metagenome (GOLD analysis project Ga0316204, IMG submission 205661) | Microbial mat bacterial communities from mineral coupon in-situ incubated in ocean water Damariscotta River, Maine, United States -... | ecosystem: Environmental > Aquatic > Marine >... | reverse complement strand
ACTCATCTGCGACATGACCCTGGCTTCAGGTCAATTACGTCGACAATTAGCCTGACCGACCAATCAAGGCCTGCCCACAAAAAAACAAACCCCACATCCGAAAATGCAGGGTTTGTCAGCGATCTGACGGGCCTGTTACCAGGCCCGTTTAGATTGTTACGAATCAATGACCTTTGTGGTGATCACTTTTGTGCTCGCCATGCTCTTTTTTCTCGTGCTTTTTATCGGATGAATCATGGTCAGACTTCTTTTCGGATGCACTGCTCTTGGAGTCATGTCCATGATCACCAGCATAAGATGCCGGAGCCACTGCAAAGGCTGATGCAATAAGAAAGGTAAGCATCATAAGTAATTTTTTCATCATTATCCCCTTATGGAATGGTCGGAAATCGACGTCTTCCGGTTTGATGGGATGAATGTAACATATAAAAAAACTGTGATAAAAGGGGAATAATGACTTCCCCGGAATCAAAAGAAATTCGTTTCTAGCGAACGAACTGGATATCCAGTGTGCGCATATAGGTGTGCAGGCCAGCATCCTGAACAGGGAATACAAACGCATCCTGATCTGATTCATTGTGATGGGAATGCCACCAGCCCGGAGGGGTGACAAAGACAGTGTTGGTTGCCCACATCGCTTTGACAGGGTTGATGATGCCACCATTCGCATCTACTTTTTTGCCGATCAGAGTGTAGGTGTCCGGGCCTGAGAATACTGCCAGATCCAGTGCAACAGACTGATGACGGTGCGGTTTTTGTACTTCACGTTTGGGTAGCAGATTAAACAGTGACCACATGGTATGGGTCATGGTTTTTGTTTTGGCGGTATCGTTGTTGCCCAGAATAATGCCGATGCGATTACGCTTTTCCTGCAGTGCGATCTCACGCAGTTTTTCAACCTCATCACACATGTATGCCTTGCTGTAAAAAGCTGGTTTGAACATAGGTTTACTTGGCACTACACCCATGTATTGCAGCAATGGCCCGTCATGTGACCAATAGAGGGCACTGTCCTCATCGGCAAAGTGGGTGATGCCCTGATTGCAGGGCAGGGTGAACGCATCACCCTGTTTCCAGGTGATCATGCCTTCAGCGGTCTCGGTGCGACCGGATCCGCGCAGGACAAAAAAGACTTCCGATGTTGCTGCCACGGTTGTGCTGATCTGTTCATTGGCACAGATGCGTACATAGCTGGCTAACAGGTTTGGTGATGTGGCCAGATAAGGCGTTTCCAGTTCTTTGGACAGATCCAGTGCAATAACACGCGTAGCCCCCTGCTCATGCAGGGATGCAGGGAATGGCTGAATCGGAACGTCATTCAGATCAGGTGTTGCTGCAGATGTATACTCCCAGCTGATAACCTGTTGTTCCCATTGCTGATTGTGATTACCCATTACCCAGACTCCTCCTCGCTTGATCGGATCATTTTTCAGGCCGCAATATTGGGTTTATTTGCAAAATCATGCAATCAATCAAGCTGTGCTGTCGGTGTAACGGTTGCATTGCCATCTCATCATTGTTCTACGTATTGCTTGTGAATGGTGTGACCACCTGCCATTTGAGCAGGTGAAACTATACCTTCATCTGTTTCCGGATGATCTGTTGAGCTGAGCGGAATTAACTTTTCAGTTTGATACAGTCACGGCTATAAATTTTGTATTGCTGCTTGCCCGAAGTTTTTGCCAGATACATTGCCGTATCCGCTTTTTTGACAAGTTCATCTGCGTCGTGGCTATCATCAGGGGCAAGAGCGATACCAATACTGCATCCCACATTACATGCGATACCGGCAGCCATTGTTGGTGTGTTAAAGCAGGTTAGAATTTTATCGGTGACCTGAGTAACATCCTCAATCTTTGACAGGTTTTCAAGGATGATGACAAACTCATCTCCACCTACACGGGCAACGGTATCGGCATCGCGAGTCTGATCCGAGAGTGTATTGGCAATGATGCATAGCAGGGCATCACCCACATCGTGGCCGTATTCGTCATTCACAGCTTTAAAACCATCAATATCAATAAACATCAGACCGACCTTGTGTTTCTCACGAAGCGCATGCTCCAGTGCATGCTCCAGCCGATCTGAGAACAAAGTGCGATTCGGCAGGCCAGTGAGCTGATCATGATGAGCCAGATGAGATAGTTTCCGCTCAATCTCTTTTTGTTTGGATATGTCGGTGAAAATACTGACAAAGTTGGTGATTTCATTCTCATCATCACGCACTGCGGTTATGGCCAGCCATTCGGGATAGAGTTCACCATTCTTGCGCCGGTTCCATATTTCACCCGACCACATACCTTCCCTGCGCAGGGATTCCCACATCTTGCGATAGAATACGGGTGACTGTTTGCCGGAAGAGAGGATGCGCGGATTCTTTCCGATAACCTCATCACGGCTATACCCCGTAATCTCACAAAAAGCGGGATTGACGAGCAGGATGTTACTTTGATGGTCGCAGATGAGGATTGCGCTGGAATCACACTCCATCACTTTGGCTGCCAGGCGCAGTTCATGTTCTGCACGCTTCAGTCGTGTGATGTCCCGTCCTGCATGTACAATCTGATGTGATTTGTTATCTGCCTGTTGCATGATCGTAACAGTGATAAGTACCGGTACTGTGTGTCCCGATTTATGAATAAACTCGCGCTCCATACTTTTTATTTCTCTGTTTATGGAGAGCTTTTTGATTTCCTCATCGGTAAATTTGGTATGACTTTTTATCAACTCATCCAGATGCATGTTGGTCAGTTCATCTTGTTTATAACCCAGTGTCTCAAGTACGGCAGGGTTGGTGAATTGAATACGTTGCCGGTCATCGGTTACAAAGACCATTTCACCCATGGAACGCATGATGCTCTCAAAATATTCACGCGACACCGTTGTCTGTTGCAGTTCACGGGTCATGTGGTTGAAAGAGCTGGCGAGCATGCCGATTTCGTCTCTACGTCTTATGTGAATTTCACTATTGAGATTACCCGCTGCGAACTCACTGGTGGCAGCAGTCACATCTTCCAGCGGTTTGAGGATATTTCGACGCATAAAGATATTCAGCATGAGGCCGACTATAAGCAGGGTCAGCAGGCCATAGAGCAGGGTATTTTCACGTGCCTGATCTAATCGAGCCTGAGCATGTGCGATGGATGTGGTAATTCTTAGTACGCCACGTACAGGTGAACTATCGTATCCGTGGCAAGAGGTACACTCCTCTTGTGATTTTACCGGCAATAGAAATGTTAACTCACCGGCTTGTTCATTCAGAGAGCTGCTTTTCTTGCCTTGCAAGGCGTCATTGAAGGCCTGGCTATCAATATCCGTGATTTTTTGTGCGGCTCTGTGAGGACGGTCAAATAGTTCACTTTGTAGGTGCCGGTTGACCTGTTTGATGGTGTCTGTGTCATGAAAAGCTTCATGCTGATCTTTACGGATGACCTGAACCTGTTTCAATTCCGGACTTTCCGAGAGCCTGGCTAACCAGTCTGTCGCATAGGATGCCTGCCCCGAAAGCATCAGTGTTTGCAGGCTATGCGTCAGTCCATCAGCCATAAAGGCAGCGCGGTCAATTTCTTCGGCATAGATGTCCTGCTTCTGCTTATCCAGCAGCAAGAACTGACCAATAGCAAATGTTGATACAAGAATAAACACCAGCGCCAGATGGAAGCGGGTATTCAATTGATTTGTCCAACTAATAGCCTTCAGCTCTGATGTTTGGGTTTCTATATCTGAAGAGGGTATTGTCAGCTCCTGTTTTTGCAGTGGGGTATACATTCAGAAACGGGCACGAACAGGTCGAATGTTTGCATCAGGGCTTATGATGCCAGCTGCTAATAGCGTGAAACTCACTCAGATATTTCTGATATGCGACTGCCTCTCGCTCATTATCAAAGCCTGAAATACGGACTCTGAACCAGATTTTTCCTTTTAAGAGCACACGTGCGAACTCGGCTTTTATATCTTTGGCCCGCAGTCGTCTTGCTTCAGCAATAGCTGCTTGCTGGCTTTCCATTGAGGAGAGGACGACGACCCACCCCTTGATGCTGGCAGGATCAACTTCAAAGGCTGCTTTGGGTTTTGTTGTGGTTTTAGTAGCTGTTGCCTTGTTCAGAACTACAGGCTTCTGCTTAGGAGTGATCACTTTGATTTTTACCGGCCCATCCTGAGCTATTGGTTTTTCAGTGCTGCCTGCAATCCTGTTATTCAGGCCAGTAACGCCATCATTGGATGCCTGCCAGTTTTCAGTGGCTTTATTGGCAACGACCTTGGTCAGGTCATTAAGTTGTTGTTGCAGCGTTTCTACCTGTTGCTCCAGCGCGGTAGTCTGTTGTTGCTGTTGTTCTTCCATTTGCTTGATTTGCAGCTGCAGTTTTTCAGGTCCTTTGTCTGCCTGTTGTGATGCATCGAGTCCGAACCAGACAGCCAGTGCTGCAATCAACACGGCGATTAAACCCAGGCTCATGGTGATGCTGTTGGCCATATTCAGGTCGATACCGAATTTCTTTTTGGTATCTGTTGCTGCAGCCTGTTTGTTTTCAGCTGATGGGTTGCTATTTTGATGCGCAGGGGTTGGGGACACGTCGGCTTCCTTTTGCGATGTCATGTTATGGTTCGTACTTGTACTACTTTCTGGTTCCCGATTTGAATCAAGCAGGCTTTCGATATCTTTTTCCAGTGCTGCAGTATCCTTTTCAGGTGTGCGAGGTTTTTCTTCTATCTCATCCAGAGGCAGGTCAAGTAGTTGGTCGGTATCGAGGTCGGTTTCAACGGGCTGACTGGCAGCTACATCAGCGGGTTTCTTTTCAATGGATGATTCTTCAGGAAGGGAGTCCACATTGCTACGTATGTCTGTATCCAGCTTGTCATCCAGAAAGCCATTTTCCAATAAATTATCATCTAGCAGGTTATTATCCAACAGATCGTCATCGGGCAGGTCATCATCAAAGAGCCTGCTTAATGCATCTTCTGTATCTTCAGGAAGTTTGTCGGATATATGATCTAAGCTCTCTGCTTCCTCTGTGCCGCTATCAGGGGGGGCTTGATCAAATGAATCATCCAGTCCATCCAGAATTGAATATGTATCCAACTCCGATTCCAACTCGTCAGTGTTGGAATCGGCATACTTGTCGCTGCTCTCTGAGCCTGATTCACTCTCATTTGGCATTTGAGCAGTCTGAGAGCTCTGTTCAGATTCGGATATGTCAGTGGATATCGCTGATTCCGGCGGGAAGGCTGTAGGGAGATCTGTAATGCTTGCTTCACTTTCATCGGTGTTCAACAGTTCAGTTTTTTCTTCAGTTCCTTCTTCAATGGTGCTGCTTGAAACGTGGCTGTTGGATTCAGGGTCAGGCATTTCAACAGCTGGATCAGAGTCTGTATTCTGTTTGTTTTCACCTTCTGTCTCATCGATGAAATCATCAAGTGTCATTTCATCCAGATCGTCAAAGATATCACCACTGTTTTCAGTGCTGAGAATAGTCTCTTCATCCAGGGAGCTGTTCAGTGACAGGTCATCGAAGTTGTCAGCTTCTTTATTCTGCTCATCAAGAGACAAGTCAGCTGCATCCAGTGGCATCTCCAGATCATCCAGCGCATTAGATGAAATGATGGAGTCCAGGTCATCCAGATGAGTTTCACTGCTACTTGTTTTGTCATCCTTGCGGTCGCCCATATCTCCCCCTGCGCATAGTTATTTGCAGGAAGCACCGAGAGCGCTCAGGGGTTTCCTGTCTTTGCCGCAAAAAAAACTATGGCTTATGAATCCAAGCATCTTTGATGCCATACTTGCTGGAGAGTAGCTCTTTTTGCTGTGTCGCCGCTTCACGGCTGCTGAATCCGCCTAATCGAATGCGATAGACCTGTTTCCCGTTCACTGAAGATTCGGCAACTTCTGCATTCAGCCCCTTGTTCTGTAAGCGCTCCAACTCTTTGCTGGCAGCGGCTGCAGAGTAAACCGATACCAGGTTAATGACCCAGCCTCCTTGACTGGCAGATGTACTGTCATTCGGTAGGGATTCGAGAGGAGCTGGCAGCTCATATTGCGTTACTGTTTTGGTTGTCACCTTTTTTACCGGTTTAGGTTCTGGTTTTTTGACAGCTTCTTGAACACTTTTTTCCACAGCGGGCTTTTTCACATCTATAGCTTGAGTGAGCTGTTTTGTTTGCTGGCTGAGTTTGCTACTTAATGTGGTCACTTTAGATTCAAGACTGCTGATTTGTGAAGTGATGTTTTTATTCAACCGTTGTTGTTGCTGTAGTTCTCTGTTTTGCCGGGTGACTTTTCGGCTTAATTCATCTTTTTCCAGCTCTACAATAGCCAAACGCTCGCGCAACTTGGCCAGCTCATCGTTGATGATGGTGTTATAATCGGATGCCGTTTCTTTCTGTGTGGGTGGCTGACTGTTTTGCTCTGTTGTGAAATTGAGCCAGAAGGAGCCTGCTGCTATGAGCATAGCTACAACAGCGAAAGCAATTGCCAGGCTGGCACCGGAGTTGCCACTGTTCTGTTTTGCAGGGAAATCAGAGCCCATCTGAGGAGCTACAGGTGCTGTGATTTTTTCTGCGCTGCTTTCAGTTTGTAGTTGCTCTTGAGCAGGGGAATTGCCGGATCTGTTTGTTTCACCTATGGCCTCATCAATGTCTGTTGCATCTCTGATGATGGGTTCATGGCGACCTTCAGGGGTGAATTCACGTTCAAAGGGCGATTCCTCGTGCTGTTGAGGCTCTTCATCAGGAAGATCTTCAAACCGGTTAAGTTTAAAGTCTTTGTCATCAGAGTTGTGCTGGCTCATACCGGAAGCTCCTGAATATGGGTTCAAACGAACGCCGAATACACTACACCTTATCTTTGCCTGACAAACTGGCAATAGTTCAAAGCCGCTTAACTACCCGTATTGATCGAAATACCCATCTCAGCCAGACCTGCTTCCTCAATCCAGCCCGTTTTGGCTTCAGGGAAAGCATCGGCATAGGGGATGTAAGGCTTGATATCGAGTACCGGCGTTCCGTCGAGCATATCATGACCATTGATATGCAAGGTGCGTCCTTCAACAGCTGTCAGACGTACGGCAGACAGGCCGATACTGTTGGGCCGATGCGGTGCGCGTGTGGAAAAAAGACCTCGTTTTATTTTGGGGCCACGCGGTGGTTTAACTGTCGGATTCCAGCCTTTATTCAAATGCATCCAGTAGATCACCCAGATATGAGAAAACCCATCCAGGTCTTTGACGGCTTGATCCAAATTTAAACCTGCATTCAGCTCTATACTTGCATCCTGGGCTTCATCGAGTGATGGCTGGCGTGGCACTGCAAAACGTTCACGATAACTGCTGTGCACCACACCTATGGGGTTCATGGTAATCTGCAAGGAAGCATTGTCGTCGTGAGAAAAGTCTCCGGTGTAATCTTTTGCTGCGATATTTTTTGCCGGTTTGCGCCCCCATTTAAGGGGCGCAGGGCTATCAGGTTTCTCTTTGCTCATGCAGTCTCAGTTTCTCCGTGTTGAATCAGCAGCTTGTCATTTTCACATTCAATGCGTGCCAGACCACCTTTCTGCAGTTCACCGAACAGGATGGCCTCAGCCAGAGGTTTTTTGATGTGCTCCTGAATCAGGCGAGCCATTGGACGTGCACCCATATGTGGGTCGTAACCATTTTCGGCCAACCAGCGTTTGGCATCCATACTAACATCAAGCTCAACCTTCTTATTCTGTAACTGAGTTTCCAGTTCGATCAGGAGTTTGTCGACCACATGCAGCGTGACCTCTTTGGAGAGTGGGGCAAAACCAATGCTGGAATCCAGGCGATTGCGGAACTCGGGTGTAAAGATGCGTTTGATCGCTTCATCATCACTACCTGAGCGCGGCTGGGGGTTAAAGCCGACACTGTTTTTCTGCATCTCGAATGCTCCGGCGTTGCTGGTCATGATCAACACGATATGACGGAAATCCGCTTTGCGGCCGTTATTGTCAGTCAGGCTACCGTGATCCATTACCTGCAGCAGCAGATTGAACAGATCAGGATGCGCTTTTTCAATCTCATCAAGCAGCAATACGGCATGCGGATTTTTATTCACCGCCTCTGTCAGCAGGCCACCCTGATCAAAGCCGACATAACCCGGAGGTGCACCAATCAGTCGTGAAACGGTATGTGACTCCATATATTCGGACATATCAAAACGGATGAGCTCTACACCCATAATACGCGCCAGCTGACGCGCTACTTCTGTTTTACCGACACCGGTAGGGCCTGTGAACAGGAATGAACCGATCGGTTTTTCCGGGTGGGCAAGGCCTGCACGAGAAAGTTTAATGCTGGAGGCCAGTTGATCGATAGCTTTGTTCTGACCAAATACGGACAATTTCAGATCGCGATCCAGGTGAGACAGACGTTTTTTGTCCGATGCATTGACCTGCTGATGGGGAATACGAGCCATGGTTGCAATCATGGTTTCTATATCGTGTACATTGAGTTGTTTGCGACGTTTATCTTCCGGTCGTATGCGCATGGATGAACCCGCCTCATCAAGCACATCGATAGCCGAATCGGGAAGGTGCCGTTCACCCAGATGGCGTTTGGCAAGTTTTGCCGCCTGTTCGATACAGGCCTGGCTGAAACGTACATTATGATGTTCCTCAAGTTTGGGTTTCAGGCCTTTGAGGATTTCGATGGTCTCTTCGACTGAGGGCTCGGGAATATCCACTTTCTGGAAGCGACGTGCGAGTGCCCGATCCTTTTCAAACAGATTGCGAAATTCGGAATAGGTGGTTGCACCAATACAGCGCAGCTCACCATTGGCGAGAGCAGGTTTCAGTAGATTAGAGGCATCCATAGTGCCTCCGCTGGCAGCACCTGCACCGATAATGGTGTGAATCTCATCAATAAACAGTACGGCCTGATCTTCCTGTTCCAACGCATGCAGGACAGCTTTCAGGCGTTCTTCAAAATCACCGCGATATTTGGTGCCGGCAAGCAGTGACCCCATATCCAGTGAATAGATGGTGGCATTATGGATGACGTCCGGTGCCAGATTTGCTTCAATTCTCAGAGCCAGGCCTTCGGCAATGGCTGTTTTCCCTACGCCTGCTTCACCTACCAGCAGCGGATTGTTTTTGCGTCGTCTGCAGAGGATCTGCACGCAGCGCTCCAGTTCATTGCTGCGGCCGATCAACGGGTCAATTTTACCATCGCGGGCACGCTGGCTTAGGTTGACGCAGTAACGCTGTAGCGGAGAAGGTGAACTCTGCTTCTGGTCTGATTCAATAGCCGGAGTATCTTCTCCGGATTCCGACTGACCGGGGTCATTGCTCAGTGCACCATGTGCCATAAAGCTGACGACATCAAGGCGGGTGATACCCATGCGATTGAGGAAGTGTACGGCATGCGAGTCTTTTTCGGAGAAGATGGCAACCAGCACGTGTGCGCCAGTAACTTCATTCTTTCCGGATGCCTGAACATGCATAACTGCCCGTTGAATAACACGCTGCAGTCCGATGCTTGCCGTGGTTTCACCTATTTCCTCGGGCAGGATGGCAATGTTATCCTCAATAAAAGAGGAGAGTTCCTGACGCAGCTTGTCCACATCAGTACGGCAGCCCAGCAGCACACCCAGTGCATTAGGGTTATCCAGTAAGCCAAGGAGCAGGTGCTCAACTGTGACAAATTCATTCCTGCGAATATGGGCATTACGGAATGTGTCGTTTAATGTCTCTTCAAGTTCTTCACTCAAAATTCCCATGGATCACATCCTTTGCTCGGTTCATTTGTTGCAACTACATGAGGCAATATTGATGCCAATAGTTCAAGTGGAAATATTCCACCATGCCAGCGGTGTGGTTTTTTTCTACTGATCGCTGTCATCCAGTTCCATGATGCAGCGCAGCGGGTGGCCACTGGTGCGGCTGGCCGTATCAACTTGCTGAATCTTTGTCTCGGCAAGATCGCGCGTGAAGATTCCACAGCGAGCACTGCCCTGATGGTGGATCTGTAACATCAGTTGGTTGGCAGTTTCTTCCGATTTGTGGAAGAAACGGATCAGAACATCGGTCACGAAATCCATCGGAGTATAGTCATCATTGAGCATAACCACACGATACATAGGGGGACGCTGCAGTTGAGGTTCACCTGCTTCTACAGCAGTCTTGTGGATTATTTCCGGTGTCTGAATATTGCTCATGGCAGCGATATTAGCGTACTGGAGCATTCTTCCAAGTGATATGCTGTAGTGGCATGTTGAGTAAAAAAAAGGAGAGACATAAATGGCAGAACTGAAATGTATCCTGTGGGACGTAGATGGCACATTAGCAGATACCGAGGGCGATGGTCACCGGGTAGCCTTTAATATGGCTTTTGATGAAGCTGGCCATAAACGAGAATGGGATGTGCCGACCTATGGTGAGTTGCTTGCAGTTACCGGTGGTAAAGAGCGCATCAAGTTCGATATTGAACGTGGTGATATGTGTGAGATGCCTTATGACGAGATTGCAGCTCTGCATGCGCGCAAAACCGAACATTACCAGAATCTGATTGCCGAAGGCCGTATTCCATTGCGTCCGGGCGTGCGTCGTCTGCTGGAAGAGGCCTATGCCGCAGGTATTACACTGGGCGTATCAACAACAACTACGCCGTCTGCACTGGATGCTCTGATTGAGCACTCACTGGGTAAGGAGTGGTTTGATCGCTTCGCTGTGCTGGCAGCAGGGGATATCGTGCCTGATAAAAAACCGGCTCCGGATATTTATACCTATGCTATGGATCAACTGGGCATGAAGGCCGAGAACACGATTGCTCTTGAGGATTCCGAGAACGGTTGGAAGTCAGCCAATGCTGCGGGCTTGAAATGCGTGGTGACAGTAAACGATTATACGCGTGAACACGATTTTTCCGGTGCTGATCTGGTGGTCTCCGAATTGGGCGAGCCGGACCGTGAGGCTGTTGAAGTCATGCAAAATTCACATGATCTTGATGTGCACCATGTGGAACTGAAACATCTGCATGCGATCATGAAGGACTAAATATGCCAAAACCCCGCCTTTTTGACAGTCACTGCCACGTTGATTTCGATCATTTTTCGGATGATCGTGACGCCATGTTTGAACGCATGGCGGAGGCCGGGGTCGAAGGCTGTGTCGTTGTCGCGGTTGATTTCAGCCATATTGATGCGCTGAAGGCCTTGGCTGAGCAGCGTGATAACGTCTGGTTCAGTGTAGGCATTCACCCCAATCATGAGGTGGATGCCGAACCGACTGTGGACGAGCTCCTGGCGCTGGCAGATCATCCCCGTTGTGTAGCTATCGGTGAGACAGGTATGGATTTCTTCCGTCACCATGTAGGGCCGGAGCTTCAGGAGTCACGTTTTCGTACCCATATCCGTGCTGCCAAAGTGCTGAAAAAACCACTGATTATCCATAATCGTGATGCTGATGAGGCGACGATGCGTATCTTGCAGGATGAGAATATCTCTAAGTGCGGTGGTATTATGCACTGCTTTTCATCCGACTGGAAAACGGCCGAAGCGGCCATTGAAATGGGTATGTCGATCTCTTTTTCCGGCAATGTCACATTCAAACGCAATGATGAATTGCGCGCAGTGGCTGCCAGGGTGCCGCATGAACTGTTAATGGTGGAGACCGACTCTCCTTATCTGGCACCTGTGCCATTTCGTGGTAAACGTAATGAGCCGGCTTATGTCAAATCGGTGGCTGAATGTGTCGCTGAAGTGCGTGGTCTGTCGCTTGCAGAGCTGGCCGAGCAGACAACACAAAACAGTCGTCGCAGGTTTGCTATCTAGTCTTTTCATTGCGCCTGAGTGCAGAGTGCCTCTGTTCAATGTGGGCAAGGAAAAGGGTCAGAATGACTATCCACAGCAGCTGTGGATAACATTGTGGATGAATTGTACCTTTTTGTTTCCTGTATTGAGCGACCGGTCATAACATGGTTTGTGACTAAAATAAGTGCATGAAACTATAGCCTTTATTTACAGTATCTTAAGTCATGTAAGTTAAGACTGTTTCTATGCAATCACTCTAACTGTGAAAGTTTCTGACAGATGAACCTGTTCGGTGGATAATTATCGGGAAATGTTGGTTTTCAGTCATTTTGGTATTCCAATATCATCTGCTTTCAGGAAGGGCAACTACCAATCCGGAAGGGTAAAGAAGTCGGTAATTGGTGTGGCTTGTGGCTGCTAGGTATGATTGCTGATTTCATTCAGAAAGACTTCTCCATAGCGAGAGAATTTAACCTGACCAACACCGGAGATATCGAGCATTTGTCCTTCGCTGGTCGGTTTGATCAAAGCCATCTCAGCAAGCGTTTTGTCCGGGAAGATGACATAGGGCGGTACATTCTGATCCTTGGCCAGGTTGGCACGCAGGCTGCGGAGGGCTTCGAACAGTGTCTGGTCCTGTGCTGAGAGATCTGATGCGGCCGTCGCTGTTTTTTTCTTTTTGCCTGCTGGTTTACGCAAGATTCGCAGCATGACTGTGTCACTACTGCCGCGTTTGAGCAGAGGCATGGCCTTGTGTCCAAGTTTCAATACGCCGTAGCCTTCGCTGTCTGTGAGAAGATAACTGTGCGCGATGAGCTGGCGGAAGATGCCACGCCATTCGATGGCTGTATGTTCGTGGCCAATATCAAAGGTAGATAGCTGGTCATGACTGTTGCTGCTGATGCGTTCATCTACTTTTCCGATTAATACATTGATCACATACTGCGCACCGAAGCGCTGACCTGTGCGATAAACGCAGGAGAGCGCTTTCTGGGTGGCAATGGTGGCATCCCAGGTTTGCGGTGGATTGATACAGTTGTCGCAGTTGCCGCAGGCTTGATCTGAGATCTCACCGAAATAGGCGAGCAGGGCAATGCGGCGGCAACCGGTTAATTCGCAAAGGCCCAGCATGGCATCGGTTTTCTGATGCATGACGCGTTTAAACATCTCATCGGCATCACTCTTCTCGGTAAACAGCCGCAGTCCTACTACATCCTGCAAGCCATAGGACATCCAGGCATCGGCTGGTTTTCCATCGCGTCCTGCGCGTCCTGTTTCCTGATAATAGGCTTCGATATTTTTGGGTAAATTCATGTGTGCAACAAAACGTACGTCAGGTTTATCGATTCCCATGCCGAAAGCGATGGTCGCAACAATGATTACTGATTCTTCACGCAGAAAACGCTGCTGGTTTTTCTGTCTGACAGCCTGATTCAGCCCTGCATGGTAGGGCAGGGTGACGCGTCCCTTTTTGCTCAGCCATTCAGCAACAGTGTCCACACCTTTGCGTGTCTGGCAGTAGACTATGCCTGCATCTTTGGGGTGATTCTCCTCAATAAAGGACCACAGCGCCTCGCGGTTACTGCCGCTCTCGTTGATAGCATAATGAATGTTGGGGCGATCAAAGCTGTTCACATAAACCGCAGCATGATCCAGTGCCAGTTGTTGAATGATTTCAGCACGGGTGCGTGCATCGGCGGTTGCCGTGAGTGCAATGCGCGGTATCTCCGGAAACCGCTCATGCAACATGGAGAGCTGCTGATACTCTTTGCGGAAATCGTGACCCCATTGCGATACGCAGTGCGCCTCATCAATGGCGAACAGGGCAATCTCTGTATCTTGCAGTAGTGAGAGTGTGTGCAGATTGAGCAGGCGTTCCGGTGCAAGGTACAAGAGTTTGATTGCACCTGCGGTTAACTGTTGTTCGACCCTATACTGTTCTGCGACTGAAAGTGTGGAGTTGAGGAAGGCGGCTGCAATGCCGAGCTGATTCATGGCATCGACCTGATCCTGCATCAGCGCGATTAGTGGAGAGATGACAATGCCACAGCCTTTTCGCATCAGGGAAGGAATCTGGTAGCAGACAGATTTTCCGCCGCCGGTAGGCATCAGTGTCAGTACATCCTCTCCCCGAAGCAGGGATTCAATAATGTCCTGCTGATGGTGGCGGAAATGATCATAACCAAAGATCGATTTGAGGATTTCAGAGGCAGTCTGCATGTCAGGGATTATCCATAATTCCTGATTCGATGGAATCAAGAGGGAAAAAGGAGGGTTCGGATTATCCATGAAGATTGCAGATGGATTGCACCGGACAGCTGTGTTGTGATGGCTTGGCAGGCAAGAAGCATCGTTATTGCTATGGAAGCGCTGATGTGTTCAGCGATTTCATGCAGTCCATGGACAGGCTGCCAATATCGAATACGTAAGTGTTTGATATTGTAAGCAAAAGAAAAACGACGTTTTTTCCTTTTGCGAGCTGACTTTTGGCAGGAGCCAATAAATCAGCATACCTCTAAGTTTCGTGGCCCACGAGGTATCACGGCGCATATGGACAAGCAAGGCGCTGCAAAATGGAGAGTTCAAGTGGGAATGTTTTTTTATCAAAAAGCGGTAGACGGTTAGTTGTCGTATTAACCCTTTAGAGGGAAGCATGGTCTTCATGAAAAATCCGAGCTACTATGCGCCGATGTTTACTGGAATCATTCAGGATGTTGGTGTTTTAACGGACATTCAACGCGAACCTGAGCAAGCTCACATGACATTTACGAATGCACTGGACATGGCAAACTGGCAGCTGGGCGACTCTGTTGCCTGCAACGGTTGCTGTCTGACTATTACTGCATTTCCGGGTACCACCTCGTTTTCCGCCACGCTGTCTCTGGAAACACTGAAGCTGACCGGTTTTTCTGATGTGGTAGAGGGTGAGGAAATTAACCTGGAGCCTGCACTGCGCATGGGTGATGCGTTGGGTGGTCATATGGTGACAGGTCATATTGACGGCACAGGTCATGTGATTTCGATTCGGCCTGTAGGTGAACATCGCGAGTTTACATTTAGTCTGCCACAAGCCCTTGCCCGCTATGTTGTGGTTAAAGGCTCGATAGCGATCAATGGTGTAAGTCTGACTGTGAATCAGGTGAGTGGCTGCAACTTTACCGTGAATCTGATTCCTCATACCTTGTCGCACACCAATCTGGGCGCACTGCTTGTAAATGACGAAGTAAATATTGAAACCGATATGTATGGCCGCTATGTCGAGCGGCTAATGCAGTTTCCGACGGAGAAATCATGAGTTTGGCAACAACTGAAGAACTACTGGAAGAGCTGCGCGCCGGGCGCATGATTATTCTTGCTGATGATGAAGATCGCGAAAATGAAGGAGATCTGGTCATGGCTGCGGAGTGGGTGACCCCCGAAGCTGTCAATTTCATGGCAACACATGGTCGTGGTCTGATTTGCCTGGCGATGACGCAGGAGCATACCGATCAGTTGCAGTTGCCGCTGATGGTTTCCAATACCAATTCCAAATTTAAAACCAATTTTACTATCTCCATTGAAGCCGCTGAAGGTGTGACGACCGGTATTTCTGCCTATGATCGCGCGCATACCATTCGCACTGCTATTGCCGATGATGCTACGCCTGCAGATATTCATACACCCGGCCATGTGTTTCCACTAGTGGGTCGCGATGGTGGGCTGTTGGTGCGTGCAGGGCACACCGAAGCCAGTATTGATCTGGCGCGTATGGCTGGCTTGAAGGCAGCCGGTGTCATCTGTGAGATTATGAACGAAGACGGCACCATGGCACGTATGCCGGAGCTGAAGGTTTTTGCCAAAAAACATGATCTGAAAGTTGGTACGATTGCCGATGTGATTAGCCATCAGTTGAAACATGATTCACTGGTGAAACGCGAAGTTGAAGTGCGCATGCCGACCGAATTTGGTGAATTCCGCATGATCGGATTTACCAATGCGGTTGATCAGGCTGAGCATGTGGCGCTGGTCATGGGAGAGCCTGATGCGGAACGCCCGTGTCTGGTACGCGTGCATTCCGAATGCTTGACCGGAGATGTGTTTGCATCGCGCCGCTGTGATTGCGGTTCCCAGTTGCATGCCGCCATGGCTCAGGTTGCTGAAGCCGGTGAAGGCGTGATTCTATATCTGCGTCAGGAAGGGCGTGGCATTGGTCTGCTGAATAAACTGAAAGCGTATAACCTGCAGGATGCAGGCCATGATACGGTAGAAGCCAACATCAAGCTGGGCTTTAAAGCCGATCTGCGCGATTACGGTATAGGCGCGCAAATCCTGCGTGATCTTGGTGTGCGTAAATTAAACCTGCTAACCAATAATCCGAAGAAGATCGTTGCCCTTGATGGTTATGGACTGGAAGTGATTGAACGTGTTCAGCTCGAGGTGAGTGAACATGCGGATAATATTGCTTACCTGACCACCAAGCGCGAAAAAATGGGTCATATACTGAATACAAAAGGTGAGAAATCATGAGTCTTGATGCACCGCACCTGGCGGGAAATGTTGATGCCACAGGTCTGACTGTCGGTATCGTCGTCAGTCGTTTTAATCATGATATTACCGAGGCCTTGCTTGCCGGTGCGGTATCCGCACTGAAAGAGCATGGTAGCCTTGATAACAATCTGACTATTGTGCACGTACCCGGCGCATTTGAGATCGGTACGATAGCTGTCAAGATGGCGAACACAGGGCGCTTTGATGCGATAGTATGTCTTGGTTGTGTGATCCGCGGTGATACCGCACATTTTGATTATGTCTGTCAGGGCGCGATGGATGCCATTGGTATCGTTGCTCAGCGCGGTGATGTCGGTGTTGGTAATGGTGTGTTGACGGTAGAGACTCATGCTCAGGCATTGGATCGGGTAGGCGGGGCTCACGGGCATAAGGGTGAAGAAGCAGCATTGACAGCAGTAGAAGTAGTCCGACAGCTTCAGGTACTTGAACAGGTTCAGGAGATTTAATGGCAAATCGTCACATGGCGCGTGAATCAGCGCTGGAAACACTCTATGCATGGGGAACTGCCGAGAAGGATGCGGGCATGATTCCCGGTCTGATTGCCAGTCGCCTGGAGCATGAGGAGCGCGAAGATCAGGATGAGAACTACCTGCGTGATCTGGTCTATGGTGTCACCGATCATGTCGATGCACTCGATGAAGTGATTAAGACTGCAGTACGAGGCAGAAGCCTGCGTTCAGTTGCCCAGATCGAAATTAACGTCATTCGTCTGGCTGTCTGGGAAATGCAGAATCGCCTTGAGATTCCATATCGTGTGATTATTAATGAAGCGCTGGAGTTGACCCGCGATTATGCCGGTGAATCACCACGCGGTTTCATTAATGGAGTCGTGGATAATCTGGCGAAACAATTGCGTCCAGTCGAGATCAGCAAGAAATAGTTTTGTCAGCAGTCCGGGAAGTTCTGAACAAGTGCTTCCAGGCACAGGCCCAGAGGTTCCGAATACATGCAATTTGATCAATATCATATTTCTGACGATATCAAAAAGAACCTGAGTAAACTTGGTTTCAAGCGTCCGACTGACATCCAGTTCAAGGCGATTCCATCCATTCTTAATGGTGAGGATGTGCTGGCGATTGCCCAGACGGGTACCGGTAAAACGGCTGCTTTTGCGATTCCAGTGATTGATAAAATCCACCGTTTTAAAAGCAGTAAACGCTCTTACGGCATCAAATGCATAGTTCTGGCTCCGACCCGTGAGCTGGCTCTACAGATTGGCGAGGTGTTCAAAAGCCTAGCCAGACATACACGGGTAGAGGTGTTTTCCCTGCATGGCGGGGTAGAGCAGGATCGGCAGATTGCCAAGATTCAGGATGGCATTGATGTGTTGATCGCGACACCGGGTCGTATGTTCGACCTGATCAGTCAGAAGGTAATCAAGCTTGCTGGAGTCAGCACGCTGGTGCTGGATGAGGCCGATCATATGCTGGATCTCGGCTTCATTGAAGACATTCGTTATATCAAAAAAATGCTCGTATACAGGCACCAAACCCTTTTCTTTTCTGCCACCATCAATGATGAAATTAAGAAGCTGGCCTATTCGCAGGTGAAGAGTGCTGCTATTCGCATTCAGGTTTCACCGAAAGATCGAATCTCCAAAAATGTGAGTCACTTTGTCATGTTTGTGGAGATGGATGACAAGCGTTTCTTCCTTGAGCGTTTTCTTAAGGACCATCCTGATGGCAAGGTGATAGTTTTTGTGCGCACCAGGGTGCGGGCTGAGCGCGTGTGCAAGGCAATGGGGCGTGTAGGCCTAGATAGTGTGAGTATACATGGTGACAAAGATCAGCTGGAACGTAATGAAGCCATGCAGGCATTTCGCAGTGGTGAGCAGCGTGTGCTGATTGCTACCGATATCAGTGCGCGCGGTATTGATGTGCCTGATGTTGAGTACGTGATCAATTATGATCTGCCGGAAAAAGTTGAGAACTATGTGCACCGTGTGGGTCGTACCGGACGTGGTGAAAAGCTGGGTGAAGCGATATCATTTTGTAGCTCCGAAGAGCAGCCTTTACTTGAGGCGATTCAGGCGTTTATCAGCAAACCTGTTGATGTAATTGGTGTGAGTAGAGAAGGTTATGCCGCGATTGCTACTGCTCCGGATCAAGCAGCAGAGGATTTGAAAGCGATGGTGGCTGAGCATGATGACTGGCTGAGTGGTAAGGGAAAAAAATCAAAAAAACGGAAAAAGTAAGACGTTAGCTCGAGGATGGTGGGGATTGAACCTGCTTTTTAAGTGCAAGCGCTAAAGTCCGATAAATGCATGGGTGAGAGCGAATCATGATACGTACTGATCAAGATGAAACTGCAGTTTCTCTGTCTAATGCTGTAATTTACAAGGCTATTAGCAAGGCTGAACTGTCTGTGCGTATGCAGAGAGACTATCTGCTCAAAAAATTTGCGGCAGAAGCTAAGGCGATGATACAGAAGAATTGTCGGAAGAAATATATTGCAAATACCCATTTTATATGGCGTATCGGGCACTTCTTAAATGGTGAAAGAGCAGCGAAAATTCGCAATACCAAGCTGACTGCGGCAGAGGTACTGGCATCTGAGAATCAGGCCCTTATTGCCTGTACAGATATGTCAGTCATCAATGAAAATATTGAAATTGGTCATAAGTTGAAAATGACAATTCATACGAATGTGAACAGAAAAAGCCTGAATCTTCCTGTGCGGTATCTAAAATTTGTAATGACTTTTAACCCTGAGGCATTTGAAGCCCCGAGTGAGAATGATGCAACTGAAGTGAAAACTGAAGATGAGAGTTAACAGGTGGAAGCGCCTGAAGTATCAACCGTAAAAGAAGAGTGAACAGCTGTTGTGCCAGGCTGCCTGAATCTATTGTCCGTACTGTAAATGATTGATCTTATCCAGATCCTTTTGCTTACCGCTGTCTGTCTAGCCGGTCTCTCGATTGCGTGGTTTTCGGTGATTATCGGTATCACACCCATGCCAAGCTCGCCACAGGCATGCGCTGCTATCGTTCAGGCTAGCCGTCAGGCTCCAGAAGGTACGATTGTTGATCTGGGCTCTGGCTGGGGTACGTTGCTGTTTGCGCTGGCCAGACAGTATCCTGAGCGCCGTATTGTCGGTTATGAACTGTCATGGATTCCGTGCCTGTATGCACGTTTCTATAAGACGATCTTCGGACTGCAGCATGTACAGATTATCAGGGAAAACTTCTTAAAAGTTGATCTGCCTGAACCCGGCCTGATCACCTGTTATCTCTTTCCAAAGGGGATGGTGGATCTACAGGCCAAACTGGCAGGTCTGCCATGTGACGACATTCTGCTGATCAGCAATACCTTTGCCTTGCCGAACAATGAGGCGGTGCAAACTGAATACCTTGATGATCTGTATCATTCACCCATCTATAGCTATCGCCTGAACAATCAGCCATGAATATCAATAAATCTGAAATCTTGGGTCTGATTATCAGCCAGCTTAAATCTGACCTTGCCGTACTAGAGCAGGCGTTAAAAAATACACGTGATACGGCCACGCACGCGGACTGTCTGGGTTCGAGTAAATATGAAACAATGGGCCTGGAGGCCTCATATCTTGCGCAGGGGCAGGGAACACGTCTGCTTGAGGTAGAGCGATCCCTTGAGTATTTCAGACGCTTGATACTGACTGAGCCTTCCAATGTGATTGGCCTCTCTTCACTGGTGCTGCTTGAAGATGAACAGGGGGGACAACAGCTGTTATGGCTTGCTGCTGATGCCGGTGGCCTGAAGGTTGAGTGTGGTCAGAATATCATCACTCTGATTACCCCGAAGTCGCCGCTGGGGCGCATGCTTGTTGGCAAAGAAGCTGGTGATGATTTCGAAATCACCATTGCCGGTAAGAACCGTTCTTACGAAGTGGTTTCAGTCTATTAAGCGTTGATTGGGGAGAAGCCCCGACTCAGGAATAAACGGGTATTATCTGATTTTCGAATGACTGCTTCCGGCCAAAAGCGGTCATTCAATACTTATGTTTAAACTGAGAATACGGTTGCCTGTTATTCAATAAAATACCAACTAATTACCCAAAATAACATAGCTAACGCAAAGAGAATGTTTACAATAAATGCCTGCACCCTGTGACGTTTGTTACCCACAGGCACTTCTTCTGCCCAAGTTGTCCAATCAGTAAAACTTTGTTTCAGAATATAGCCTTTAATAGGCAACCCAAATAAACTCAGAGACAAGGCAATAACCCAATAAGTTATATCAGCTTCTGTAACTGAAAAGAATGAAGCCATATAAAATGCAAAGAAAATAAATCCAAATAAAAGGATGTCACTTTTCATTTCAGGATAACCTCTCGCTTATATAATGAATGTCTGCTTTGGGTCGAAAGCAGCCATCCGTCACTTGCACCCCCACTCAGAAAAATGAACACCAAATTTTGCATTATCTAATACTTCAGGATCCCCTTCAAACGTAGCAGTAACAGTTACTGAAGCCCTATACTTTGGGATGTTCTCGACATTTAATGAAAACTTATGAAATGAATATCCACCATGAAGTAATAAGGAATATTTGCTTGGGTCAAATAACCCTAAATCTTTTTCTAGATCATAGTCTGTTGCTGGAATAGAAATTTTGTATCTAACATTTATCTTATCCGTAAAGTCTTCTGAATCGAAGTCCATTTTACCATGTTTTTTTCCTATTTTAATTCCCCCACAATAATTCCCTTCTCGCAGCATATATTCTACTTTTACAACTCTAGAATTTGGGGAATAAGATTCTGAATCCACAAATGCGGTCATCATTGTTGGAGCTCCTGAGCATCCTGTGCTTAGAAGCAGAAGCGATGAAAAGACTCTACTTAATAATTTCAAAGATAACTCCCTATAGACTTCAATGGCCGCTTTGGGTCGGAAGCAGTCATTCATGGAGCGTAGATTAGTTTAATTAATATCGCTTGTATGTCCCCCATTTGGGGGACATACTGAGCTTCCCCCAGTTTAACGGATACAACAAATAGGCGAACATATCGCCTGAGGAGTATCCGATGAGCAAACAAAGAACATACAAAACATTCACACGGGAATTCAAAGTTGAAGCTGTTCGTCTGATGGAAAC
>Ga0316204_10005336_pt1 | contig 21388 bp, 14 predicted proteins | sample 6monrhotite_MG_2_FD_205661 | JGI IMG/M metagenome (GOLD analysis project Ga0316204, IMG submission 205661) | Microbial mat bacterial communities from mineral coupon in-situ incubated in ocean water Damariscotta River, Maine, United States -... | ecosystem: Environmental > Aquatic > Marine >... | reverse complement strand
ACCGCAACCGAGGTGAACGCTTGCAGGCGACCTCTGTCTGCACCACACCCGCCACCAAGCAGCCACGCCCTGAGCAACGAGGGCAGCCGTTATTCGATCCGCCTATCCGCGGAGTCGCATGACTCTCTCCGCGCCCGGCAGGTTCCTCCAGCTCCAAGGCAGCTGGATCAAGGACCGCCAGGACTTCTACCTGGCGATCGGTGAGGCCATAAACGGCCCCCGCGGATACTTCGGCGGCGACCTGGACACCATGGAGGATTGCCTGAGCGGCGGCTTCGGCGCCCAGCCACCCTTCACCATCGTCTGGGACGACGCGGACGTCTCCAGGGAGCATCTCGGCTGCTACTTCGATAAGCTCGTGGAGGTCTTCATCGACAACAAGGTCGACGTCCACCATGTGAACGCCGCCCCCAAAGTGAGAGCCACCGCGACCTGATGACCCCCCTGTTTCGCCTGGGGCTGTTGATCGACATCACCGCCCCCGAGGCGGCGCATCGACACCTGCGCGCGGCGGTGGCGGCGTGGCGACGGTGGGGGGACGCGCTGACGCAGGAGGTCTCGCTGGAGGTGCTCATCTACGGCGCGCGCGCGTCGTGGGTGGTCGGTCAGGGGGGCTGGGCTGAGGGGGCGCCCGCGAGGGCGGTGGCGACCTCCGGCGCGCCCTCGCTGGGCGCCGCGCTCGCGCTCTTGGAGGGCTCCGCTCGCTCCCCACAAGCGCTGGTGCTGGCGATGCATCGGGAGCCCGCGCCAGGCTGGGAGGGGGCGCTGAAATCTCCGGTGGCCGCGACCCTCCTCTCCTCACCGGGTGAGCCTCCGGCTGCGGCCGGCTCCGGTCACCTCGGCGCCATCTACGGCGCCGAGCACGCGCTGGAGGCGCTGCAGTGGGCGACGACGCATCTGCGAGATCGACACTGGCGCTGCCCCTGCGGCGAGGTGCACGCGCTGGGATCGCCCTGTGAGCGAGGCACCCCGCCGCGCCTCCGGGTCGGCGACCGGGTGCTGGCGCTGTATCCGGGCCAGCGCATTTTTCCGCATCACCTGGGGCGGCCGCTGCGCTTCGACGAGGCGCTGGCGCAGGTCGACGCCCACCCCGCCGGCGACGGCCGGCTCGGGCTCCGGAACCTGACGGCGCGCCCCTGGCGCACGTCTGGGAAGCCCTGCCCGCCGGGGAAGGCTGTCACCCTCCGGCACGGACTGACGCTCACGCTGGACGGGGTGAAGGCGGAGGTGCGAGCCACGGCGCCCAGCACCGCGAGCGCGTTCCGGCCAACACAGGTCGCGTCCGATGGTCACTGTGCGGCCTGCGGCGGCGCGGTGTTCCCGGTTGGCCTCCAGGTGCCGCCGGATCCGAGGCTGTTCTGTCAGCCCTGTGTGACCTCTGGTGACGCCTGTGACACCTGCTCGCTGCCCCTCGGAAGCCGCGGGGTTGACTGGCCGGACGGGCGGCGGGTCTGTCGCGCCTGCTACGACAGCGCCATCACGGACATTGAGGATCTGACGTTGATCAGCCAGTGGGCTCGTCGGTGGCTGGCCGAGAACCTGGCGATGCACACGGAGGAGGTGCCGCTACACTTCGCGGACGCGGCGACCATCGCCAGGATGCACGGTCGAACCTTTGTGCGCCGTCCAGGGGGCACACCGAGAGAGATCGGCTTCTACCGGCTGAACCCCCCGGCGATCTATGTGGAGTATGGGTGCCCGAGGAATGAGGCGTTTGGTCTGATGGTGCACGAGTGGACCCACGCCTGGCAGGTGCGGCAGTGGGCGCCCTCGCCGACGACGCGGGTCTCCCTGGTGGCGATGGAGGGGCTGGCGATGTGGGCGGAGACCGAGGCGCTGAGGTCGGTGGGGGCGGCTGTGGAGGTGCGGCGGGCGGAGCAGCTGGGTGGGGTGTATGCGGCGGGGCTGGCGTTGTATCGGGCGGTGGCGAAGGAGGTGGGGTTCAGCGCGGTGCCGCGGGTGGATCCTCGAAGCTTTGTGGAGGGGTGAAGCTGTGGGGGGAGAGGCAGAGGAAATGCATCAAGTTTATGGCGCATCGTGCTTCTCCTTCGGCCCGGCTTCTGGCCCCAAACGGGGCCAGGTCGAACCCCACCGTGAGCCCCGCTGTGAGCCCCGCTGTGAGCCCCCTGTGAGCCCCGCTGTGAGCCCCGCTGTGAGCCCCCTGTGAGCCCCCTGTGAACCCTCACCTTCCGCCAGAACGCGCCGTATGGCGCGCGCCAACTGCGACTGGGTACCTTTGAGGAACGCGACGTCCCAGCACCCAAGACTAGAGGGTGTTGCGACGTCAGATGCCTCGCCGCAAGGCGACATCAGGAGGCAAGACCTTGCGAACACGTGGACGGTTTTCGACGGAGCCCAGGTGTTGTTGTTCCGGACAAATCCAGTAAAACCGGCCAGGTTTCGCAATGGATGCAAACCCAGGTGGGCACGCCAGACGACCCGAGAGTCACTGCACAGGGGAGGGAAGCGCGACGACGACGAAGGAGGAGACTTGCGCGGGAGGGGAAGCGCAGGTTCCCCTCCAGAGACAACGCGGGTTGGCAGCGGCGAATCCGTCAAAGTGGTTGAAGACCCGCACTAACGACCACGATCCATGCGGCAGCCGCGCTCCCAGTAAGCTCCACGATCCATGCGGCAGCCGCACAACCGCTGAGTTCCACGATCCATGCGGCAGCCGCACAACCGCTGAGTTCCACGATCCATGCGGCAGCCAGACTCACACCGGGTTTCACGCTCCATGCGGCAGCCCAACCCGTGCCCCAGGCCCCCAGACATCCGCGGTTCCGTAGCCCCGAACGTTCGGTCCGGCGGACCTGGCCCCGGGGTGGCCCCGGGGTGGCCCCGGGGGGGCCCCGGGGTGGCCCCGGGGTGGCCCCGGGGTGGGCCCGGGGTGGGCCCGGGGTGGGCGGGCTGCCGCATGGCTCGTGAGACTCAGCGTGAGCGCGGCTGCCGCATGGATCGTGGCGGTTAGTGCGGGCCTTCAGCCACTTTGACGGATTCGCGGCTCCCAACCAGCGTTGTCTCCAAAGGGGAACCTGCGCTTCCCCTCTCAGGCAAGTCTCCTCGTTCCTCGTCGTCGCCTTTCACTCCCCTGTGCAGTGACTCTCGGGTCGTCTGGCATGCCCACCTGGGTTTGCATCCATTGCGAAACCTGGCCGGTTTTACAGAGTGGGTTCGCAGGACAGCAACAGCTCGTCTCCGTCGAAAACCGTCCACGTGTTCGCAAGGTCTTGCCTCCTGATGTCGCCTTACGGCGAGGCATCTGACGTCGCAACACCCTCTAGTGTGCGGCGCTGGGACGTCGCGTTCCTCAAAGGTACCCATTCGATGTTGGCGCGCGCCATGCGGCGCGTTCTGGCGGAAGATGAGGGCTCACAGCGGGCTCACAGCGGGCTCACGGCGGGCTCACAGCGGGGCAAGGTGGGGGGCATCAACTTGATGTGTCTTCCCTGGTCTGAGAGCCCCTGCGCCCACCAGGAGCACCACGATGAGGCACTACAGCTCGACCTCACCCCTCGCGGCGAGCAATCGCAGCGCCTCCTGCATCCGCCCCGTCGCCGTGGCGGTCAACGCGGTGATCCCAAACACCTTGATGGTCGCCTTCATCAACTCCGTGCGCGGCGACCGCCCAAACCGCTGCACAATGTGCTGCGCCGCGTTCGCCAGCTCCTCCAAGCTGATCTCATCAAGCCTCCGCCTGCTCTCCGCCACCGACGCGTCGTACCGCTGATACCCCCGCCAATCAGCCCCCTTGTCCGCCGGCCAGAGAAACTCCCCCTTCCGCACCAGCAGCGGCGTGCCCGAATACTGACAGTGGCGGATCACCTCATGGAACCGCGTGGTGATCCGTGTGAAGCCCCAGGCCTTCGCCACCCGCCGCGCCGCGACCATGTGGTGAACCGGTCCCTCCTGAGCCACCACGGCATACAGATGCTCGATGGTGCGCTTGCGCCGGTAGGAGCTCCTGGGGCCGAGCCCGATGATCAAGGGCCGGTAGGTCGTCACCACCACCGACACCTCGGCGAATTCCGCGTCCCCCGGCTGAACCAGTCCGCTGGTGCTGGGATCGTCCGTGGTCTCTTCCGCCAACGCCTCGCCGCTCATGACCTCGGCCCCGTCCGCTTCAGGCGCAACAGACTCCCCGGGCTCAAGCTTCGCAGTCTCCCCAGCCTCCCCAAGCTCCGCGGTCTCCGCGGTCTCCAGGATCTCCTGCAGCACCCGCTCCGAGTCCTCAAGCCAGGCCAGCAGCCGCACTCGGTACAGTCCCCGCCAGCCCAATCCGCGCATCAGGCTCCACCGCAGTCGATCCCGATCCCGCACGGTCGGCGTGGCCGCGTACCTGGGGCCATCCAGCTCGATCCCGAGCACGAACTCTTCGGGCCGCGTCCGACTTCGCACGCCGAGATCCAGTCGCCAGGCCCCCTCGCCGACCTCGGCCTCCACCACCCAGCCCTCGGCCCGCAGCCGCTCGGCGATCACCCGCGTCACGGCGTCGCTGGCCGCGTCCCGCTCCCGGTGGGTGTGGCCGATGAGGGCCGTCCCCCGGGCCGCCGCGTCCTCCAGGAAGGCCTTCAGATCGTGGGAACCCTGGGCGCTGATGCGGCTCAGATCCAGCTGATCCGGTGTGAAGGAGCAGAAGACCACCAGCGCCTCCCGGGCCCGGGTCACGGCGACGTTCAGCCGCCGCTCGCCGCCCACCTGACCCAGCGGCCCGAGGTTGGCTGTCATGCGACCGCGCTTGTCCGGGCCGTAGCCGATGGAGAACAGCACGACGTCGCGCTCGTCGCCCTGGACGTTCTCCAGGTTCTTCACCAGCAGCGGCTCGGCCCTGGAGCCATCAAACCACGGCTCCAGGGAGGGATCCGAGAGCCGCTCGGACTCCAGGAGATCCTCGATGAGCGCCTGCTGGCGACCGCTGAAGGTGACCACGCAGAGGCTGCGCCGCCGCTCCGCCGGATCGCGCAGGCGGCGGAGCACGTCGTCCACCACGGCGCGGGCCTCGACGGCGTTGGTGGCGGTGCCGCCGCGGTCGTAGACGGCGTTCGGCACATGCACCAGGGAGAGCCCCATGCCCGGCGTGTCAGCGCGGGCGGCGGGCAGCACCTGGAGCTCGCCGTCGTAGTAGCGGCCGTTGCTGAAGGCGATGAGCGCGTGGTGGCGGCTGCGGTAGTGCCAGCTCAGGCGCAGCGACGGGAGGCCGGCGGCGATGCACTCGTCGAGGATGCTCTCCAGCTCGGCCACCAGCGAGTCGCTGTCCTCCTCCTCGCCGGCGCCGGCGAAGAAGGCGGTGGGCGGGAGCTGCTTGGAGTCGCCGACCACGATCACCTGGCGGCCGCGGGCGATGGCGCCGATGGCTTCGTGCAGCGGCACCTGGCTCGCCTCGTCGAAGATGACGAGGTCGAAGGGCGGCTGGCTCGGGTCGATGTACTGGGCCACCGACAGCGGCGACATCAACACGCAGGGCTTGAGCTGGCGGATGAGGCCCGCGCACTCGCTGAACAGGCGCCGCGGGGTGGCCAGGCCGGTCTTGCGCTTGAACTGCCGCAGCAGGATGCCCGCCGGGCTGCTGGGCGGGGCCCCCTGGTCCAGGCTCGGCTGGCGGGCGGCAACCCGGGCCACCACGACCTCCTGGCAGAGGGCGCGCACGTCCTCGTCGAGGATCTGGAAGCGCCGCTCCTTCTCGGCGTGGGCGCTGGGGTCGTAGCCGGCGATCACCGGATCCGTCGCGCGGTGGTGTCGCAGCCACCACGCGCGCCAGGCGTCGTCGAAGCGGGCGGTGACGAGGTCGCCCGTGAGGGCCTGGACGTCGCCGAGTTCACCGGCCTCGATGGCTCGGGCGGCGCGCTTGAGGCCCAGCGCGTTGCAGGCCGATCGGGCCCGTCGGTAGGCGCCCCACTCCCGCCAGTGGGCCGACAGCCCGCGCCACGCGGCGCAGGTCGAGGCGACCCGGGCGAGGTGCTCCGCCTCGGCCGGTCCGCCGAAGGCCCGGGCGCTCAGGTTGAGCTGCTCCCGGGCGACGCGGCGGGCGGACTCCCAGGCGTCGAACGCCGCCAGCCACGCCCGCACCTGGACCCGGGACTCCCCGGCCTCGCTGGCGAGGTCGATGACCCGCGGGAAGCGCGTCGCGCGCTGGCGGAGGCTGCGGCTGTAGTCGAGCAGCGCGTCCACATCGGGCACCACCGGCAGGCCCCAGGTGTCCTCCTTCAGCGGTCCGATGAGCGTCATCACCTCGGCGGTGATCGGCTTCAGCGCGTCCATCCGCTCGCTCAGGGCTTCGACCGCCTCGTAGTCATTGAACAGCGCCGCGTGGTTCACCTGGAACAGGGCCACGAGGCGGGCGCGGGCGCGGACCCCCCAGAGCATGAGCCAGCCGAGGAGGGGGATCGACATCCACGCGGCCAGCCGGAGTCGATCCGCCGCCACGTCCAGCTTGAGCACGCTGGGCTTGTAGCGCTCGGCGAGCCCGTCCCGGACGGTGGTCGTGGCGATCGCCTCGTGGCGCCAGACCTCGACGTCCGCTTCGCGGCCCTCCAGCAGGGCGCGGCTGGGCGGGGCGTACTCCAGCATCTTGACCAGCACCGCCCGCAGCAGATCCAGCGCGTCGCTGGAGAGGTCCGCCAGCTCACCGAGGGCCGGGGTGAGCGCGGCGCTGGCGGCCTGGAGCAGGGCGGTGGCCTCCTCCAGGGCGATCAGCGCGGCCTCGCCGGCCTCCCGGGCCGCCTGGGGCCAGCGCGTCGCGCGGATGCCCTCCAGGGTGTCGGGGGTCACCTGCAGCCGCTTCCGGGCCGCGACCAGCTCCCGCAGAGCCTGCCGGGCTTCGTCCATCCAGGCGACGCTGGAGGCGCGACCCGCCTCGAAGTCGCAGGGCATGGGATCGCCCTCGCCGTCCGACCAGCGCTCAATGACCGCCTCGGCGAGCGTGCGGCCCGGGGGGCGCTCCTGGTGCAGGCTGCGGGGGAGGGCGCCCAGCTCGTTGATGAGCGCCTGGAGGGCCCCGGCGCGATCCGCCCAGTCCCGCCTGGGGCGGCGGGCCCTGAACTGTGAGGCCGCCCGGAGCTGGTCGAGGAACTCGGACTTGCGGGCCTTGTTGGAGTGCAGCTCCAGGCAGAGGGGACCGAGGCCCACGCGGGCGAGCCGGTCGTGCACCACCTCCAGAGCGGCGCGCTTCTGGGACACGAAGAGCACGCTGCGCCCGTGGGCGAGGCTGTGGGCGATGATGTTGCCGATGGTCTGGGACTTGCCGGTGCCCGGCGGCCCCTCCAATACAAAGCTGCGCCCGGCGTGGGCCGCCGCGATGGCTGAGAGCTGAGAGCCGTCGGCGAGCATGGGGCAGAAGATCTCCCCGGCGCTCCAGCGCTCATCGAGGCCGTGAGCCTGTGGCAGCGCCTCCTCCTCGCGCTCCTCGTCCTCCACCAGCGCCAGCCGTCGCACCAGGGGGTGCCGCAGCAGGTCGGCCGAGCGGCTCTCCAGATCCCGCCACATGCGCACGCGGGTGAAGGCGAGGATGCCCACGCAGGCCGAGCGCTCCACCCGCCAGCCGCCGCCCACGTGGGACTCGGAGATGGCCCGCTCCACTCTGTCGAGGATGGAGAGGACGTCGACCCCGGCGTGGTCCATCGGCAGCGGGGTCACGCCCGGGATGTCGATCCCGTGCTCGCGCTGGAGGTACTCGAGGAGCGCGACGTTGAACTCCGTCTCCCGATCCGCGCGCCGGATCCGCCAGGGGCCGCTGCGCTGCTGCTTCATCTCCACCGGCACCAGGAGCAGCGGGGCCCTTCGCGGCACCTCGGGCTTGCCGGGCTCGAAGAACTGCAGCATCCCGAAGACGAGGAACATGGCGTGGATGCCGCCCTCATCCAGGTAGGTTCGACCGGCCCGCCACGCCCCCCGCGCGGACTTTGGCAGTCGGGCGGCGGTGAGGTCCGCGATGACCCGGCCCGCGTTCAGGGAGCCGTCCCGCATGGCCCCGGTGACCGTCGGCGAGGGCTGGCCGGGGAGGGCGGGGGAGGGGCGGGCCTCCAGCGAGAGGGCGCGGCCGCTGGCGAGGGCGTCCTTCAGATCGCCCAGGTCTCCGGCGAGGAGGGGGATGGTGGTGGAGCGCACCCGGAAGTTCAGCAGCGGGTTGCGGAGGGTGAGGTCCAGCAGGCGGTTCTTCCAGCCCTGGACCCGGGGGGGCACGTCCCTCACCGCGAGGTGTCGCGAGAGGGAGGCGGCCCAGGCGCCGCGCCGCCGCATCCCCTTGCGCCCGGTGTCGGCCAGGGAGGCCCGATCCAACAGGCGCTGGCGGCGATCGCCCAGCTCGCCGTCTGGGAGGGGGCCGGGGCTGTCGTCGAGGGCGGCGGCGGGCAGCGGCGGCACCCCGGCGGCCCTGGCGCCGTCCAGGTCCACGGCGGCCAGCGTGCCCTCGGTGTCGGTCGCCAGCCAGGACTCACCCACCCGCTCCAGCCGCTCGGCGTCGACCAGCGTGAGCAGCCCCGCGCGCAGGGCCCGCCTGAGCAGCTCCGGATCGTCCGTGTCCGTGAGGGCCGGGCGGCCCTGGCTCCCCCAGACGCCCACCGCCGCGCCGCCCCGGCCGGTGACCAGCAGGGCGGAGAGCCCCGCGAACTCCAGGCAGGCGGCCAGCAGCAGCGCCCCATCCAGCGCCGAGCCCCCCGAGGCGAAGATCCGACGGGGCGCGGAGACGTTGACGGGGGCGGCCCCCGAGCAGCGGATCTCGTAGCGCCGCAGCGTCTCCAGCAGCGCGTCCAGGGCCCGGTCCGTCGCCGGCCGGGGGTCGTCCGGGGCCGCGGCCTCGCTGGCCTCCTGGACCAGCTCCCCGACGACCGGATCCTCCGGCTGGATGTACGCGGCGGCGGCGACGCGGGGCGCCCGCTCACCGAGCCAGGTCGACGGGGGCAGGACGGTGACGTCCTGGAAGGTCCGGAGCAGCACCCGGTCGGCGCCTCGGACCTCCAGCCACCACCGGGCGGGGGTGGGGGCGGAGATGGCGCTCAGCACGTGCGGACCGACGTGGGCCGTCACCTTGTCCAGCACCGCGCTCTGGCCGCCGCGCAGCAGATCCACCCGCTGGGTCCAGGTCGTCGAGCGCAGCCGGGAGCCCACCTCGGTGCCGGACAGCGACACCGCCACCACCAGCTCGCGGAGGGCCGCCTTGGTGCTGCTCTCCAGCCGCACCTGGGCGACGGGGTGGATGCGGGCGGCGTCCAGGGCGAGGTGCAGCGCGGACAGCGCGTCGATGGCGCCGGTGAGCGCGCCGGTGTCGAGCGGGCCCTGGAGCGCGGCGCTCTCGGGGGCCTCCACCCCGGCGGCGTCGAGCCAGGCGAGCAGCGAGGCCTCGGCCAGATCGACCGGCAGCGCCTCCTCCTCGGCGAGCCGCTTCACCCAGCGCCGGAAGGCGAAGGCGTCGACCCGGGGCTTGCCGATGAAGGCCGCGGGCAGCTCCAGCCGGCTCACCGCCGCCATCCCCCGCACGGCGCGCTTGTCCGTGGGGGCGTGGTCCAGGAGCCAGCCGCGCACTCGCTGGTGGGCCGCGTGATCGTCCGGGTAGCGGCTCAGGAAGGCGCGCAGGGCCTCGGTCAGGGTCGAGGTCATGGCGTCGCGTTTTGTGACGGGTGACGAGCTATATGGACATGCACAGCTCGCACCCCGAGGCAGAATATGGCCGATCCACTCGACGACCTCCGTGGGGGTACATCCCGGCGTGCTCTCAAGCTCATCTTCCTGATCGATGTCTCCGGTTCCATGTATGGCGACAAGATTCAGGCAGTCAACCGGGCGATCCACGAGTGCATCCCCGAGCTGCGCAGGAACAACACCGAGAACCCCTTCGCCGAGATGACGGCTGAGGTCATCACCTTCTCCACGGGCGCGGTCTGGCACGTGCCGCGCACCCCGGTGGAGCAGTTCAAGTGGTCGGACGTCTCCGCGAACGGCGTCACCGACCTCGGCGCCGCCATCGACCTGCTGGGCGGGGCGCTGGACGTCCAGAACATGGGGCGCCGCAACCTCCCGCCGGTGGTGGTGCTGCTCTCGGACGGCGGGCCCACGGACAACTGGCTGCCCGCCCTCAAGGCGTTCAACGCGAGCCCCTGGGGATCGCGGAACCGCACCGTCCGCATCGCCATCGCCATCGGTGAGGGCGCGGACAAGCAGGTGCTCACGGAGTTCACCGGCAACCCGGAGACCGTGCTCTCCGCCGATCGCGCGACGACGCTGGTGAACCTGATCCGCTGGGCGAGCGTCACCGTCTCCAAGGCCCACTCAACCTCCGTCGCCGTGGCCCAGGGCGGGGTGCAGCCCACCGCGGCGCCGCTGCCGCCGCCGCCGGTGAGCGCGGCCTTCGCGGCGGACGACGACGACGACGAGCCCTGGTAGATGCGACAGGGCTCCCCCGAACCGGTCCGGCGACCCAGAGTGGCGGCCGCGGCTGTGCCCGGCTGTCAGCACGTGCTCGACGGCGGCAGCCCCTGCCAGGACGCCGCCCGCACGGCCGTCACTGACGATCTGGTCCTGCTCGCCGTCGCCGACGGTCACGGCGCGGCGGCCTACCCGCACAGCGCGGTGGGCTCACGGCTGGCCGTCGACGTCGCGGTGGAGGTGATGGGCGCGCTCATTCCCCAGCTGGAGGTCGTCAGCAGCGCCGAGGTGCGGGCGCTCATCGTGCGGCGCGTCGTCTTCGAGTGGAACCGCCGGGTGCGACACCACGCGGCCATGCTGCGCGCCCTGGACGGCGCGCCCTGGGCCGAAGACATCGACGGCGCCTGGACGCCTGAGGTCAAGGCTTATGGGACCACGCTGATCGCCGCGGCGATCACCCCGCGGCAGGCGGTGTTCCTGCGGCTGGGCGACGGCGAGGCGCTGCTGGTGGACGACGAGGGGCCGCTCCGGGTCTTCAGCGAGTCCGACAAGTCCATGGGGCAGGCGACCCTGAGCCTCTCCATGCGCGAGGGGGTCGAGCACTTCGAGATCGCCGTGATCAAGCCGCCCGGCCTGGTGGTGCTGGCGACCGACGGGGTCGCGGACCCCTACGACGAAGACCCCAGCTTCGAGGAGGTCTGGGGCGGCGATCTGGCCGATCGCCTGCGGGCCCACGGCTGGACCCAGACCGCGCTCGGGCTGCCTCGCAGCCTGGGGGGGCTGGCCCGGGACGGCGACGACTGCACCGTCGCGCTGGCCTGGTTCGAGGAGACCTCTTGATGATGGAGAGACGCTGATGTCGATGCTCCGCGACGGCGCCGAGCTGGTCACCGATGAGGGCGACGCCGTCCGCGTGCTGCGCCTGCTGGGCGCGGGCGGCCAGGGCGAGGTCTACGAGGTCGAGGTCGAGGGGCGCAGGCTCGCCCTGAAGTGGTACTACCCGGCACGGGACGCCCTGGGCATGGCCCGGGATCAAGAGCAGCGGGTCGCGCTGCGCGAGTACCTCATCCCCAGGGGCGCCCCCGACGATCGCTTCGTCTGGCCGCTGGCCTTCGTGGAGGGCCCCCGCGGCTCGGGGGCCTTCGGCTACCTGATGCGCATCTGGGAGCCCCGCTTCCAGACCTTCGAGCGCCTGGTCTGCGGGCTCGTGCCGGTGGATGACCGCACGCTGGCGGGCGCCGCCCTCGGGGTGGTGGACGCCTTCCGCAAGCTGCACCTCTCCGGGGCGGTCTACAAGGACATCAACCTCGGCGGCTTCGCCTTCGACCCGAAGACCGGCGAGGTGCTGGTGGTGGACAACGACAACGTCCGCACCAACGGCACGCCGGGGGCGATCCTCTTCCCCGGCTTCGGCGCCCCGGAGGTCGTCACCGGCAGGGGCCCCTGCACGACCGTGAGCGACGATCACAGCCTCGCGGTGCTGCTCTTCTACCTCTTCGTGCGCGGCAACCCGCTCGAGGGCGCGCGGGAGATGGTCAACTGCTACGACCTCACCGCGACCCGCAAGCTCTTCGGCGACAAGGCCCTGTTCATCTACGACCCCGACGACGGGGACAACCGCCCGGTCGCTGGCGTCCACGAGGCGGTGATCCGCAACTGGCCCACCCTCACGACCGGCCTGCGAGCGGCCTTCACCCGCGCCTTCACCGCCGGGCTGCACGACCCCTCCCAGCGCCTGAAGGACGGGGAGTGGGTGCAGGCGCTCTCGGCCTTCCGGGACGGGCTCTTCGAGTGCGGCCGCTGCCGCCGGGAGACCCCCTACGATCGGGATGTGCTGAAGTCCGGGCAGCAGCTCGCCTGCGCGTGGTGCGAGGGCGCGCTGGCGCCGCCCGCCCGCATCAAGATCGGCCGCAACGTGGTGATGCTCTCGCCGAAGACGCAGATCTTCCCGCACCACCTGGGCATGACCGCGGACTTCTCCGCGCCGGTGGCCGCGCTGGCGCAGCACCCGAAGAAGCGGGGCGTCTGGGGCCTGAAGAACCTGACCGGAGGCCCCTGGAGCTACCAGGGTCGTGACGGCGGGATCCGCACCGTGGAGCCCGGCCGCTCCGCGCCGGTGACCGACGGCCTGAAGATCAACTTCGGGCCCGCGCTGGGGACTGTCCGCGCTTGATACACGCCCTCCTCCTAGCGACATTCAGTCTCGCCCTCGCGGATGACCCGGAGCAGTTCGACCTGCGTCAGTGGACGATTCGCGACGGGCTGCCGCAGAACTCGGTGACCGACCTCGCCCAGTCCAGCGACGGCTACCTCTGGCTCACCACCTTCGGCGGCATCGTCCGCTTCGACGGCGCTCGCTTCGTCACCTACGATCTCTCCACCAACCCCGAGCTCGGCAGCGAGCGCTTCACCCGGGTGGTCGAGGACGGCGAGGGGCGGCTGTGGTTCAGCGCGGGGGCGGGCGGGCTGGTCACCCTGCTCGATGGTGTGTTCGAGCGCGTCACGCTGCCCGAGTCGGCGCCGGGCAACGTGACCGATCTGCGCGCCTCTCCCGAAGGTATCGTCTGGGTGCGCGTCGGAGATGCGCTGCTCAAGGCCAGCGGCGGCGCGCTGGAGGTGGTCGCCGACGCTGGGATGCTCGGTGACGGCGACTTCTACGTCGAGTTCGACACGGACGGCGCGCTCTGGTCGGTGGGGGTGGGGAGCGCGGCCTGCTGGGAGGGGCCCTGCGGGCACCCCCGGGAGGTGGTCCCGGCGGACCCGGCGCTGTCCGGTCGCCAGCCGGATCCGGTGGAGACGATTCGCTGGAGCACGGGCTGGGCGCCTCCTGCTGCCTGCCCCGACATGGCCGGTGAGTCCCGCTTCAGGTGGTACCGGGTGCAGCGCTGGGGGGAGCGCGTCTGGTGTGTCGGCGGTGACACCTTCCAGAGCGGTGACGTCTTCGTCCCCTTCGTCGGCGAAGGCGGGGGAGTTCCGCCCGGCTTCAACGTCACCGACCTGCTCACGGATCGGGAGGGCGCGCTCTGGGTGGGGACCGCCGGCTCCGGGCTGTTTCAGCTCCGAGACCTCGGCGTCCAGCGCTACGGGGAGCACCAGGGGCTGACCGGAGCCGCCGCGAGGCGCCTCGTTGAGGCCGGACCGGGGCGCGTCTGGGTGCTGGCGTCCTACGCACTGAGCCTGCTGGAGGATGGAGAGTCGGTGCCGCTCCCAGCGCCCCTCTCCGAGCTGGGCGAGGTGCTGTCGATGGCCGGCGCGGGCGACGGCGCGCTGTGGATCCTCGTGCCCGGGCGGCTGCTGCGGTACGCGGATGGCGCGCTGACGGAGGTGAGCTACGGCGGCATCGAGGGCTACGGGAGGGAGCTCATCGCCGACGACAGGGGGGAGATCTGGCTCTCCTCGCCCGCCGTCTCCGTCCGGCTCTCGCCCACGGGCCCCGTCGAGCGCTGGTCGGAGGAGGAGCTGGGTGGCCACTTGAAGGTCGTCCGGTACACCTCGGATGGCGCGATGTGGGTCGGCACCAGCGGCGGGGTCACCCGTCTGCACGAGGGCTCCGTCATGGCGCTGACGGTCGACGACGGGCTCTCCGCGGGGGTGGTTCGGGAGCTGCTGGTCGAAGAAGACGACACCATCTGGGTGGGCACCTACGGCGGCGGACTGAGTCGGGTTCGCGGTGCCGAGATCGATCGCCTGTCCGTGTCCGACGGGCTCTGTGAGTCGGTCATCTCCCGCATCATCCGGACCGGCGACGGCTCCCTCTGGATGAACGGCAACCGCGGCGTCTCGCATGTGCGGCTGGAGGATCTGCACGCCGCCGCGGACGGCGCGCTGCGGGCGGTGCAGTGCGAGCTGTTCGACACCGGGGAGGGCAACGGCAACGACGGGATGATCGCCGCGGACGGCGCGCTGTGGTTCCCGACCATCATCGGCCCGGCGCGGCTGGACCCGTCGGTCCAGGCGGCGCCGGTGATTCCGCTGCCCCGCATCGAGCGGATGGAGATGGACGCGGCGCCGCTGTCGGAGGGGGTGAGCGCCCCGCCGGGCCGGGGCGATCTGGTCGTCCGCTACACAGGGCTCGGCCTGTATGCGCCAGAGGGGCTGAGCTTCCGTCATCGCCTGATCGGCTACGACGACGCCTGGCGGCTGGCTGTCGATGAGCGGGTCGCCCGCTACACCAACCTCCCACCGGGGAGCTACCACTTCGAGGTCCAGGTCCGCGGGCTCCGCGGAGACTGGAGCGCCTCGGAGCTCGCGGCGTTCAGCCTGCGCCCGTTCTTCTACCAGACCTCGTGGTTCGCGGCGCTGTGCGCGCTGCTGCTGGTCACGACGATCTGGGTGGTCGTGGCCGCGCGCGTCCGCTCCGTGCGTCGACACGCGGATGAGCGGCTCGCGATGCAGGCGCAGCTCCAGCAGTCTCAGAAGCTCGAAGCCCTCGGTCAGCTCGCCGGCGGCATCGCCCACGACTTCAACAACCTGCTCACGGTCATCGGCACCAACGCGGTCTTCCTCCAGGAGGTGGTCCCGCTCGCGGAGAGGGAGGTGGCGGATGACATCCGCGACGCGGTGAAGCGCGCCAAGGCGCTGACAGCCAAGCTGCTGATCTTCGCGCGCCGCGAGATCACGGCGCTGCAGGTGCTGCCGCTGCAGGAGAGCACGACCGCGCTGCTCGGGGTGCTGCGCCGGCTGATCCCGGAGGACATCTCCCTGGAGGTCGACAGCGGGCCGACTCCCCGCTGGATCCGCGCGGATCCCGTGCGGTTCGAGCAGATCGTCATGAACCTCGTCGTGAACGCCCGGGACGCCATCGAGGGCGGCGGCGTGATTCGGGTGGGGATGGAGGGGCGGCAGGTCGAGGCGGGGGAGGCGAGGCGCTACGGCGTGGCGCCCGGGCGCTACTCGGTGCTCTCGGTCTCCGATGACGGTGAGGGCATCCCTCCAGAGGTCCAGGCGCGCATCTTCGAGCCCTTCTTCACCACCCGCGAGGTCGGCAAGGGCACCGGCATGGGGCTGGCGACCGTGCATGGCGCGGTGTTGGAGTCCGAGGGCTTCATCACGGTGGAGAGCCGCCCGGGGGAGGGGACCTGTTTCCGGGTCCACTTCCCCGAGGTCGCCGCCCCCGTGGTGCGGGAGGAGGCGCCTGACGAATCGGCGGCGCTGCCCGGTGGGGACGCCAGGGTGCTGATCTGCGACGACGAGCCCGCGGTGCGACGGACGATGGCGCGGATGCTGGAGGCGGTCGGCTATCAGGTGCTGGAGGCGGAGTCCCCGGACGCCGCGCTGCGCTGCGTACACGTCGTGGACCTGCTGATCACGGATGTCGTCATGCCGGGGATCAACGGCCCTGAGCTGGCCCGGCTGGCCCGGGAGATCACCCCGTCACTGCCGGTGCTGTATGTGTCGGGCCACACCCGGGACATCCTGAAGAGCCGCGGCCTGGACGACAACGCCGCGCTGCTGGACAAGCCCTTCAGCCCCGAGGAGCTGCTGTCGCAGGTCGCGGCGCTGCTGAAGCAACACAAGGGAGATCGCTGATGTCGATGGTAGCCGAGTTCTGGAATGAGATCGCGGGGCCGAAGTGGGTCGAGCAGCAGGTGCAGCTCGACGCCGTGATGGCCGCCCACCTGGAGCTCCTGGTGGGCGCCGCCGAGCTCGCGGCGGGGCAGCGCGTCGTGGACGTGGGCTGCGGCTGCGGCGCCCTGAGCCTCGCGGCGGCCCGGCTGGGCTGCTCGGTGCGCGGGGTGGACATCTCCCGCCCCATGCTGGCTCACGCCCGGGGGCGCGCCTCGACGGAGTCCCTGGACATCGACTTCGCTGAGGCTGACGCCCAGACCCACGCGCTGCCGCCGGGGACCGCGGATCGCTTGCTCTCGCGCTTCGGCGTGATGTTCTTCCCGGACGCGCCGGCCGCCTTCGCCAACCTGCGCGGCTGGCTGGCCCCCGGCGGGGAGCTGCACTTCCTCTGCTGGCAGCCCCTGGAGGAGAACCCCTGGATGTCCAAGGTGCTGGACATCGCCGAGCCCTGGCTGGAGCCGCAGCCGAGCGCGCCGCACGCGCCGGGGCCGTTCTCGCTGGGCGACCCCGAGCGCCTGCGCGCTGTCCTCGGCGCGGCCGGCTTCGAGGACACGCTCGTCACGGATGTGCGCCTGCCCATGAGCGTCGAGGGCAGCCCCGAGGAGGCGCTGCGCTTCTACCTGGAGCGAGGCCCCATCAAGTCGGCCATGTCCCAATCGGATGAGGCCCGCGCGGCGGTCCGCGAGGCGCTGATGGCGCTGATGGTGGCGGAGCACGACGGCGAGGCGGTCTCGATGGACGGCGCGTGCTGGCTCGTCCGAGCGCGCTGATCAGCCGAAGGAGGGGTTCTTCTTGCGGACCTCGCTCAGCGGCGCGCTGCCGGCGCCGAAGGCCTGCTCGCCGTAGCTGTGCCCCGGGTAGAGCACTAGATCGTCCGGCAGCTTCGCGAGCCGCTGGGTCAGGGTCAGGCGCATCTGCTCCGGGTCGCCGCCGGGCAGGTCGACCCGCCCGCAGCCCTGGAGGAAGAGGGTGTCGCCGGCGATGAGCGCGCTCGCGCAGCGGAAGCACTGGCTGCCGGGGGTGTGCCCCGGGGTGTGCAGGCACTCGACCTCGACCTCACCCACGGTCACCTTGTCCCCGCCGTCGTGCTTGATCATGTCGGAGTCGCTGAGCCCCGACATGAACTTCACCCCGTGGGCCTCGGCCTTGTGGATGTGGATGTGGCAGGGGTTCAGGGTCATCAGCTCGGCGAGGCCCTCCACCGAGTGCCCGAACAGATCGCCGCCGATGTGATCCGGGTGGTAGTGAGTCACCAGCGCGCCGGTGATCGTCAGATCCTGCTTGCTTGCGGCTTCGATGATCCCCGGGATGTCCCAGGCGGGATCCACCACGAGGCACTCCCGCGTGACGGCGTCGCCCACGAGGTAGACGAAGTTGGCCATCTGGGCGGCGATCATGTTGCTTTGGGCGAAATCGACGCCAGCTCGGAGCTGGCGGATGAGGGCGCGGTCTTCCATGCCTCCTACTTATACCAATCCCTCCCGACGAGCCGACCATTGCTCACGAAGGTGCTCATTCATTTCAGTCTTTAATTCGTAGATTGTCGCTATGAACCATGACTCGTCAGAGCGCGTTTGTGTGGCGTAATCACCGTCGAAATCGGAGAATGCTGCATGGCATGACTTGTGCAATGAGCCGGGTCAGCACCGACAGGATTCCACCATGACCCGCTCCCTGACCGCCGCTCTGTTGGCCCTCGCCCCCACCTCCGCGCTGGCCTGCTCCCTCCAGGGCAGCACCACCTGGGACCACGTCTACGAGGTCGAGGCCGGAACCCCCGGTGAGACCGCGGTCCTGGAGGCCGTCTCCCGCTTCTCCAGCTCCAGCGCGGACACCCACCACATCACGCTGGTCAATGTCCGCGGGGATGACGCCTACGTGGGCTTCCAGAGGGTCACGCCCGAGGGCGAGCGGGGGCGGCGCTACGGCGTCTACATGGAGCGCCGGGGGGATGCCTGGTGGGCCGTCTGTCTGCCGCAGGTCGACGCCATCTCCCACCACTCGTGCACGGACTGGCGCAAGGACACCGTCAACTTCGAGCCGGCGCCCGCCAACGACTGGCGGGTCGAGGGCGAGTTCGAGGGTATGCTCCCCGCCGCCGCCATGCAGGCCGCCGACGCGCTGGCCGCGGACGCGGACGCCGTGGGTGTGGCGGTGGAGGCGGTGACGCTCTACGAGGGCGACTACGCCCGCGTCACCTGGCACTACATCGACCTGCGGGGTGAGGCGGTCTCATCGCCGTCGGAGCTGTTCATGGCCTATCGCCACCACAGCTACCGCTACGTCTGCGACGCGACCCTCACCCCCGGGGACTGTGTCAATGAGGACGGGACGGCCCTCTGGACCGAGGCCATGCCGCAGCCGCGGTGAGGCGCTCAGCCCCGGAGCCTGTTGCGGCGCTTCTTGACCCGGCGCTTCTCCAGCGGGCGCTGGAGCTTGCCGTCGATGAGGTCCAGCAGCGCGGAGCGCGATCTCTCATCGTCCACCGCCTCGAACCACTCCAGGCTTCCGCCGACAGCGAGCCCACAGACCGGGCCGTCACAGATCTTCTGGCAGCGGACCTCGCGCACGCTGGCGTGGCCTTCGAGGGCCTTCAGGAGATCGCGGCGGCCCCGCTTCTCCTTTCGGCAGTCCTTTCCGGCGCAGACATAGACGAGCGGTCGGGCCATCGAAGCGCCTCCTCAGGGGCTGGCGTGTCTGCTCAGGAGCTGTAGTCCCGGAGCATCTTCTTCAGCTCGATGACGTGCAGCTCCTCCGCGCCGATCTGGCCGCGGGTGTACTCCTCCAGGTAGACGCTGGCGTCCTGCACCACGTCCAGCAGATCCTTGTAGAGATCCAGCGCGGTCTGCTCGTGCGCCAGGGACTCCTCGAGGATGGCCCGCAGGTCGTGCTTGTGGGTCTCCTCCATGTGGGCGATGGCGAGGGAGGGGTGGCCCTCCAGGCCGGTGAGCAGCTCGCCGGCCTGCTGGGCGTGCACCAGGGACTCCTGGGCCTGGGCCTGCAGGAAGTCGACGATGGGCTGCCGGTAGGGACCGGTGACCATCAGGGAGTAGTGGGTGTAGCGGACGACACCAGCCAGCTCGTACTCCATGATGCGGTTGAGGATGTGGACAGTCTGATCGACGTTGAGTTCGCGCATGGGGGCTCCCTGAAAGCGAGTTGGGTTCCTATTGAGCGGCGGGGGTTGATGCCAGCGCTACCAGCCGCAGCCCTCCTCCCAGATGCCGTCGCCCGCCGCGAGCGTCTCCTCGATCCAGGCCGCCTGCCAGTCCCGGGCGCGCCAGACGAAGTCCGCGACGTCCGCGTCCTCGGCCTCGGCTGCCGCCATGGCCTCGCTGTCGAGATCGATGCGCCCGCTCGCGCCGCCGAGCCCGGGGATCCTGGCGGAGAGCCGGTTCACACCGCCGCCTTCGGCCCACTCATCCGCGTCATCCATGGGCAGATACCCGGGGAGATCCGACCAGGCCTCGATCCAGGTGACCTCGCCCGCGTCGTTGAAGGTGAACTCCTCGTAGATGGGGCAGGGCCTGCCGTCGTGATCGTCGTAGTAGAAGGTCACCCGGCAGCGGCCGAAGGGCTGGGTGTCGAAGCCCCGGCAGTCCCGATCCTCCACGATGGAGGGGTAGAAGGTGAGCAGGGTGTCGCTGGCCTCGATGTCTTCGCGACCGTAGGCCGTGAGCTTGAGCCACGGCGGCCACTCCCAGCGGGCCACGGTCTCCGCGTACGGCGGCCAGCTCTCCAGCGCGACCCGGTAGTCCATGGTGTCGAAGTAGGCGCTGCTGATCGACGCGTAGTACTCGGGGGATTGGGTGGGGGACGAGCACGCCGCCAGCGCGTCGTCGCCCTCGCAGGGATCGACCGCGCTGTCCTTGGCGCAGCCGACCAGCGCCAGCAGCAGCACGCTCGAGAGCACTCAGGCCCCCCGCGCTGGCCGCGACACCGCGACCGGCTGGGCGACGCCCTTGAGCGCGTGGCTCCCGCAGGGGATCCAGTCGCCGCCTTCAAGCGCCACGAAGGTCTGGCTGGCGAGGATGGGGTGGCCGAGCTTGCCGCAGAGGCTCTCGATGCGCGCGGACAGGTTGACCGCGGGGCCGATGACGGTGAAGTCCAGCCGGTCGGGCGCGCCGATGTTGCCGTAGGCCACGTCTCCGAAGTGCAGCGCCACGCCGACCTCCGCCGGCCGCAGCCCCGCGTCGATGCGTCGCCGCTTGAGGATGGCCAGCTCCTCGCGGAAGGAGAGGGCCGCCGCGCGGGCCGCCCGGCAGGCGGCGGCCCGATCGCCGTCGACCACGGGGAACACGCCCAGCAGGCCGTCTCCCATGAACTTCAGCACCTCCCCGCCGTGGCGTCCCAGCGCGCGGACCACGAGCTCGAAGTGGTCGTTGAGCAGATCGAGCAGCGCGTCACGGTCCAGCTCAGAGGAGAGCTGGGTGAAGCCGCGCACGTCCGAGAACCACACCACCGTCTCCAGGGTCTCGCCGTCGCCGCGCTGGACCTGACCTTGGAAGACCCGCTCGCCGGCGTCACGACCGAGGTAGGTCTTGAGCAGGACCGAGGTGACCAGATCCTTGCAGAGGGGCTCGATGACGGCCTCGAGGGCGGGGGCTATCGCCTCCATCAGGTCGATCTCCGTGTCGGAGAAGCCGCCTGGCGCCCGGGTGCTCCAGGTGACGCCGCCGACCCAGGCGCTCCGGAAGCGGACGGAGAGGCCGAAGAGGTCGGTGTAGCCGCGCTCCCAGAGGGCGGCGACGTCGGGGATGTCGGCGCTCTCGCCGCCGTCGTTGCGGAAGCGTACGGACGGCGCGCCGCGCTCCAGGCGTCGGGCGGGGCTGTCGATTGTGCTGCGCAGCTCCGCGAAGCGTGCGTAGCCCAGCTCCCGTTCGATGACTGGTTTGTTTGCGGTCCAGATCCAGATGTAGGCGGCGGTCTGGGGGTGGAGGAGGCGGGTGCCGTACCAGATGCGTTCTGCTGAGGTGTAGCGCTGGAGTTGTTCGCCGAAGGCTTCGAGGAGGGTGGGGATGTCGGGGGCCGTTCGCCCCTCGGTCAGTAGCCAGTACAGCAGCGTGAGCTTGGGAGCGTCGGACATCGGGGCCTCGGTAGGGAGGGAGGATAGCGAATCGCGCGTAGGAATGGGTGAAGCTCTCGCGAGCGAAGCGAGCTCTGGGCGCGGAGCGCCTCAGCTCCGATCATCAGAGTCGGTGCTCCCCCAGAGCGGCTGCTTCACAGCGACTCCAGCGGCTTGCACGCGCCGAATGGCGCGCCAACTGCGAAGAGGATCCTGTGCGGCTCATGACGCGGTCTCACTAAGCCCTCACCATCCGCCAGACCGCGCCGCATGGCGCGCGCCAACTGCGAAGAGGACTCTTTGAGGAACGTGACGTCCCAGCGCCTCAGGTGAGAGGGTGTTGCGACGTCAGATGCCTCGCCGCAAGGCGACATCAGGAGGCAAGACCTTGCGAACACG
>Ga0316204_10005335_pt1 | contig 21390 bp, 26 predicted proteins | sample 6monrhotite_MG_2_FD_205661 | JGI IMG/M metagenome (GOLD analysis project Ga0316204, IMG submission 205661) | Microbial mat bacterial communities from mineral coupon in-situ incubated in ocean water Damariscotta River, Maine, United States -... | ecosystem: Environmental > Aquatic > Marine >... | reverse complement strand
CGCAAGAAGGAACGAAAGAGTTTGACTTAAAAGAAATCAGGATGTCTTATCCTTCAAATTTCTTTTGAAGTTTATGAGCCATGTAATCGAACAAGTTGGTTAAAGGCTTCACTACCATCATTTTTAAGAAGGCGTTGATTTCTCCTTCGAATTGCAAATATCCTTCACAAGAGTTACCGTCACCACCATCAAGTTCGTTGATGTGAACAACCAATGTGAAAGGGAACGGAGCTTTTTCCCCTGAAACAATATTAATTTTTGAGTTTGGTTCAACCGACTTTTTATTCAATGGAATAACGGCAGCTCCTTGAATTTTAAAAGAACAAGCATCTACTGTTGAATTCCAATCAGAGATTTTGTCTTGAGGAAGTAATTCTTTGATGTTGTTGAAATCACATAAAAATTCGAATACTTCTTTTGAAGAAGCATTGACTATTTCTTTTTTACTCGTAATTGAAGTTGACATTATTGTTTCCAGATTTGTGGGTTAGCTTTCCATTCAACTAATGAGTCAACATCAGCTTCGCTAACATAGTTCGTATTCTTTGCTTGTTCAATCAAATGATCATAATCAGATAGGGTGAAGAAGTCACAATTTGCGTCAGAGAAATTACTTACTGCTTTTTCAAAGCCGTAAGTGAAAATGGCACCTAATCCGAGTACTTCCATATCGGCTTCTTTCAAAGCTTCTATAGCTTGTAAAGAAGACCCACCTGTTGAGATTAAATCTTCAATTACTACAACTCTTTGACCTGCTTCGTATGCGCCTTCTACTTGATTTCCTAATCCATGACCTTTAGCCGAAGAACGAATGTAGATAAATGGTAAACCCATCTCTTCAGCCACTAGAGCTCCAATTGCGATTCCACCAGTGGCTACACCAGCTATAACATCAATGTTTGAATATTTTTCAGCAATTTGCTCAGCAAAGGTTTGACGAATTGCTGTTCTGATTTTTGGATAAGACAATGTTTTTCGGTTATCACAGTATATTGGAGACTTCCAACCGCTCGCCCATGTAAAGGGATCATTTGGTTGTAATTTAACCGCCTTAATCTGTAATAAATAATCAGCTATTTTTAAGGCCTTATCTTTGTTCAAAATCATGGTCACAAATGTATAAAGTTTTTATAGATAATATTGCTAAAACTTATCAACTAGAATCAGAAGAATCGTTGAAAAGTCAGTTCGAAAATTTCAAGTTTATTGAAGCGGCTGGAGGCCTGGTTGAGTTTGATGAAAAGTTCCTGTTCATAAAAAGAAACGGCTTATGGGATATTCCGAAAGGAAAACTTGAAAAAGGGGAAAGTGTAGAAGAAGGAGCAATTAGAGAAATAGAAGAGGAGTGTGGAGTAGAGAATCCCGTAATAATCTCACACTTGGTTGATACTTTTCATACATATAATCATAAGGGTAAAGATGTCTTGAAGAAAACGTATTGGTACTATTTAAAACTAGACAAGGTCAAAGATTTAGTACCACAAGGAGAAGAAGGTATTACAGAAGTTGGATTTTATGGTCTTGATGAGCTTGATGAGATTGAGTCGAACACCTTTGTATCAATTTTAGAAGTCATTGAAAAAATGAGAGAGTTAAAGAAATAGTGTTACTTTAAATCCTCTTTTGCATTAGAGATAAAAAGAACCCTCCTTTTTGGATAAAACAAAGTCATCATATCAAGAAGATAAAGCATTAGTACTTGCGGCTCAGAAAGACGCGCGTGCATTCGGAGGCTTGTATGATAAATACTTTGAACGAATTTATTTGTTCATTTATAAGAGGGTACAAGATGAAGCTGTTGCTGGAGACGTTTGTCAAGATGCTATGTTAAAGGCTATGCATAACATCAATAAATATGAAGACAGAGGTTTCCCCTTTTCAGCCTGGTTATATCGAATTGCTTCAAATGAAGTGAATTTATATTTCAGAGCTCAGAAAAAAATGGTGACAGTTGAAGTTGAAGATAAGCATGTAAAGTCAGTAATGCTTGAGATTAAAATAGGCTCAGAAGAGAGTGAGAGTGATCAAGACAAATTAATGAAAGTGTTGAGTAATTTGAAGCCAGAGCATGCCGAGATAATAGAATTGAGATTTTTTATGCAGTATTCTTTCAAAGAAATTGCCGAATTTTATGAAATTACTGAGGCAAATGCGAAGATGAGACTCTATCGTATATTAGATAAAATTAAAAAGACTTGGGAGACCAATTCATGAGAAAGTATAAAGTAAATAGAGAACAACCAGTAAAGCTTCCTTCAAAAGAAGTTATGGCGAAGTACAAAGACTTCTCTCGCTTAACTCATGAATATGACAATGTAGTGAAGCGTCCTAAGAAACCATTGTACAAGGATAAGAAGATGTTTATTTTCATCATCATTGTCGCCTTGTTAGCTGTTTTGATTGCTAGATCAATGGCTGAAGAAGAAGAGGTTCAAGATGATTCGCCGAATGGTACTGAAGTAACCGAATAAAAGTCATTTTACATTAACTCCAGAATCTCCCTCTGCATAGTTTCCCCTTTATCAGCATTGTACATTTTTTGAAGTTCTACCGAACTTTCTTCGAAAGGTAAGCCATCAGATTTCATCTTTAAGTATGCTTCTTGAATGTATGCAGGTCGCGGCCCCCAATTATATAGTTCATCTCCCTTTTCGTCAAAAGTAATGAGCTTTGGAATTGAACGTCCTCCGTTTGTTAGATACTGATCTATTAGTTCTAGATTTTCATCCCTCAATTTCCATTCGAATGAAATGTTTTCATTGAACTCAGCCATTTTCTTAATGAACTGATATGCGTGTGCCGCATCACCACACCATGCTTCTGTTATTAAAACCCATTTTTGTGGTTTGTCAATTTTTGAAATTGCTGATTCCATTTCAGGTAATAACTTTCCTGTTTTGTTCCAACGTTTCATTCTTTGAAGAGACATTTTGGTGTAATCAAGCATTGCCTCACTTTGGTTAGGTCCTGTTGTTTTTCCTTGTTCAACTAAGTCTTTGACGAATTCTAAATAATCTGACATTTTTAATAATTTGTGATAGTTTGACGCAATTCAATGTAATAACTTACGGCGGCGAAAATAGTTCAATGCTTTTTTCTTGAATGTGACAAAAGTTCGTCTGCTGCTTGATTTTAAGCAGAAATCTTATTCAAATCCGCCCAATGAAAGAACTAGCTTGTCTAATGCGTTGATCACATTTGAAATAGAAGCCCTTACTTTTGACTTTTCTAAATCAGTTGCATATTTCAAGTGATGGGCAATTGTGATGAATTTTAATACTTCCCTTAATTCACCCATTACAATGAGTAAATCTTGCTTTTGCTCATCAACATCATGCTTAACAGTACCGTGCGCAAGAAATGAAGAGGCAGAAAGAACCTTCTTTCTCAATTGAGACGCAATTCGATCAGGATCATTCTTTGGGAAATGTTCGGTCGCTTGAAATACATCTCTGATTAATTCTCTTGAATAATGCCGAGCATCAATCTTCGCTTGTAATATCTCTTTGTTAGGCTTCACTAGTCACAAATATCACTTAAATCAATGAAAGCACAAAATGGGGTGATTTGGAGTGGTATAGAATTCGTTTTTTGTGTTCCTCAATTGTTTTTAATCTACCGACATCATTGGTACCTTTATTAAAAATCAAACAATACACCTAGTCAGTGAAGAGGAGGGATACCTCAAAAAGATTTTAGCCGGTTGCCCAAAACAATCGGTTTTTTTTATTTAATAAACTTGAATTTGCTTGGAGACTGAATCTCTAACGCCGTCTGCATTTTTAACACTTAAAGAAACATCATAGAAGCCAGGAGTATGAAAAAGCGTAGAGTCATTTTCTTTGTGAGAAGTGAGACTATTGCCGAAATACCATTTCCACTCAACTGCATTGTATGATTGATCATAGAATTTTACGTAGCAGGGTGAAGTACAAAAAGCATTTTCAACGAAGAAATTTGCGATTGGTAATGGTGCTGCCGGTTCTTTCTTACAAGAGGCAAGTGTGAAAATTGATATGATTACGAATAAGGTCCGCACCTTTAAAAGTACGGAAATTACTTGATAATGTTCATTTCTTCAACCAAGTGAGGAGCTTGCCCATACTTGTCGATCACCCATAAAACGTATCTGATGTCTACCGCAATGTTTCGACATCTTCTTTCATCAAATTGAAAATCAGACATGGTACTTTCCCAACTTCTGTCAAAGTTGATGCCTATTAGGTTACCATCAGCATCAATTACCGGCGAACCAGAATTACCTCCAGTAGTATGGTTCGAAGCAGTAAAACAAACCCAAAGTTCATTGTCTTGCATGTAGTTTCCGAAATCTTTTGCTTCATACAATTCTTCAAATCTTGAAGTCAATTTAAAGTCAGGGTTTGATTCATCATGCTTTCTCATAATTCCATCAATAGTAGTGTAGTGGGTATATTTCATTCCGTCATACGGAGCTGATCCTTCGATTTTACCATAAGTGATTCTCATTGTGGAGTTCGCATCCGCCCAAAAGTTCTTCTCAGGGAACATCTCGAGCATGCCTGCTACATAAGTTTGCATTAGTTTTTCTTCTTTGTCAGCAAACGCACGATATCCTGCATTTACCTTGTTTACGAAAGCCATGTAGATTGAAGTAGCATATTTCAGAGCAGGATCTTTCTTTAATTTCTTGGCTGCTTTCTTTGGAGACTTCTCAAGTAATGCAGACATCTTTTCTGGATTCATGATAAGTGATTTCTCAAAAATCAAATCACCTTGTTTTTGCCAGCTATCTTTAATTCCTAGTGGTAATAAGTCAGGGTCAACATAGTCAATGTACAGTTGAGTGAGTTCATTGAAAATAGCATGGTCTACTTCTCTGTTGTAATTTTTATAAAAGCCTTTTGACTTATTTTGAAGACGTTCAACTTCTTTATCCAACGTTCCTTCAGCTTCTAATTTTTCATAGCTATTGGCAAGTTTTGAATACTCAAATGAATATCTCACAAACTCTGGTCCGACATAAAAGTATTCAATGAACATAGAACGAGCGAATTCATATTTCCCACCTTCTTCTTGTAGTTTGTTTAGGTCACCAATCACATTGTAATACTTGGTTTTCCATTCAGTTCTTTCGGCAGCCCTTTCCATATATTCTTCTTCGAATTTTCTCTTTTTTCCTAAGGCATCAAGTTCTCTTAATCCTTTCAATTGACCTATCCACTTTTTCCAAGCATTAGCAATTCTTGCTTGCTTTGAAGAGTACTGAATTCGAGTTAAGTCATCTGCATTCATTGCAGGTTTAATGACATTCAAACTATGATCTCTCATATCAATTCTAGCCGGACGTTCTTTGTTGATGATCCATGCTAGTTTTCCTGAAACGTAATGTTGGTCAGTTGATCCAGGGAATCCGTAAACCATTGTGAAATCTCCTTTTTTCTTTGGTGCAACACTTACTGGTAAAGAGTGAGCTGGTTTAAAAGGAACATTTGCTTTATCGTGTTTAGCAGATTTGTTTTCGCCGTTTGCATAAATTCTGAATACTGAGAAATCACCTGTGTGTCTTGGCCAAACCCAGTTGTCTGTATCTCCACCATATTTTCCAATTGCAGATGGAGGTGCTCCTACTAATCTGATGTCATTGTAATCTTCAGTGATTAACATGAAGTATTCATTCCCTAAACTAAAAGGCTTGATTTTAGCTGTGATTGATCCTCCTTTATTTTCTGCTTTTTCTAATGCTTTAATATTTGCCGAGATAATTTTGTTCTTTTCAGAATCAGACATGTCATCAGAAATCCCTTTGAATACATCCTTGGTCACATCTCTAATTTCTTTTACGAAAGTAACTCTGAGCCATGGGCAAGCTAACTCTTCTTGTTGAGAAGCAGCCCAAAAACCATTTTTTAAATAATCATTCTCCAATGATGAGTGCTTTTGAATTGCATCAAATCCACAGTGATGATTTGTTAAAATCAATCCTTGATCAGAAACTATTTCAGCAGTACACCCTCCGTTAAACTGAATTACAGCATCCTTTAATGATGATGAATTAGTAGAGTAAATCTGTTCAGCCGACAAGTTAAGACCATAAGTTTTCATGTCTGAATGAAACATATCAATTAATGACGGAATCCACATTCCTTCTGTAGCAAAGGATGTGCTGATCGTAATGATATAGATAAAAAGAGCTAATACTTTCTTCATTTGTTCTGTTTTATTAGAAGACAAATATAACACTGATTCTTTACAAAGGGGAATACTGAGAGATATCCTTGTCAAGAAATTATTCACCAAAAAATTGCACAAAGTTTTGAGAGCAGTATCTTTAGATTCGTAAATGGATTAGATGAATTTTGAGAAATACATAGCAAATGCAAAAGCTTCAAGTTTTGGTTTATGGAAGCTGAATATGGGATTAGGATATATGATTCCTTTCAACAAGCCTCATAAAATCAAAATCAAGACGATTGAAGACAATAAGGTGACTACAATTATTCCTTACAAAAGGAAAAATTTCAATCACATTAAGGGAGTGCATGCTTGTGGTATGGCTACAGCAGCTGAATTTGCTTCTGGATTCTTGTTGCTCACCAAATTGGGGGCGAAGAATTACCGTTTGATTATGGAATCTCTTGAAATGAAATATGTTTATCAGGCCAAAACTGATATTGTTGCGCATTTTGAATTGGATGATAATTGGGTAGATGAGAAGGTGAAAAATCCTCTTAAGACCAATGACTCAGTAATGGTGAAGTGCGAGATTAAGCTATTTGACACAGCAAATAACCATGTTGCAACAGGTTATACCAATTGGCAAATTAAGGATTGGAAAAAAGTGAAAACTAAACTTTAAGCATAAATTCAACGAGCAATCGTCTTCAGTAAAAAAGAATTATTAGAAAATGAGAGAATCTTTAGGTTTCATATTTGATTTGGGAATTGTCTTTTCAATTTTTGGTTTTATTTGGGGAATCCTTCAGTTTGTTGCTAAACAACTATTAGGCTCGTCCTCTAAATCAAGTGAAGTAACCACGTATATTTTAAGAATCACCAAGTATTTCTTATTGGTCTCAGTGACTGCCCATTCAATGATGTACTTCAAAATTGATGGTAATTTTACTCTGTCTGAGTTGAATGTATTTTATATGGTATTAGGCTCGGTAGTGATGGGCTTATATCTTTTAGGGAAATTACAAAAGCGTTCAATGATGGCGCAATTGGGTAATAACCCAATGTTTGAAAGGTTAATCACTAAAGTTGACCCAAAGGTTGAACGTTATTTATTGGCTGGCTCATTACTTTACTTTGTGTTCTGTTTGTGGAATCCCGTAATGGTAATGAATCCTGTTGTGCTGTGGTTTAGAGAAGCGATTCTTTCACTTCAAGGTGCGTTCTTAATTGGTTGGATATTCTACATTGCGGCATTCATATTTTTGATAAACATCATTATGAGGTTTGTGCATTTGATTCAAAATTTGTTAGCTGGTAAGTCTCCATTTGATGGACCTTCAGTGAAAGGCATGAATTTTGGACAAGGTGGAGGGAATCCTTTTGGTGGAGGAGGGGGAAATCCCTTTGCTCAAAGAGAAGAACCAAAATCTGAAACTTATGTTGATGATGAAGGATTTACTGACTATGAAGATGTAACAGAAGAAGATTGATGAGAAATTTATTGTTCATATTGTTTTTAAGTTATTCAGTATTTGCTAGGGCGGATGCATGGGATAATTTAACTCATGAACAAGCTCATAAGGTTCAAACTTTCCTTAAGAAGAACCCATTTATTATTGATTGGTGTGATTGCTGTGGTTCAGATGAACCCGCCTATTTGCTAAAGGTGAATTCTACAGAAATTGTTCCTTGTAGCTGGGATAAAAAGCAGTTTTCGGTTTTGACGAAGGCTACTAGAATTACGAGATTTCAAATGTCTGATATTGGTCTCAATGATTATCATACAGATTTGATAAAAGAGAAGGTAGAATATACGATATACATGAATTATACGTTTGCATATGACCACCACATGAGGTGGGCAGTGCCAATGCACAAATTAATAGATTACTCAACAGATGGCCCGATATGTTTCGGGGCTACTAATTACCCAGACCCAAGTGATGATGGTGTCGCAATTAAAGATTCAGACTATATAGACTGGTTTGCTAAACACATCACAAAATGAAAAAAACACATTTATTGCTGGTAGTAGTCACTACCCTTTCTCTGTTTTCATGCGGAGGATTTAATCAAGGATTCGGTAAACAGAAATTTCTAAAGGGAAATCTCAAACAAGTCTTCGGAACACAAGCCGAAGTTGAGGAGGTTGATTCTAAAGACCAAGATTTGGTTTTTGAAACAACTCAAGAGGAAGCGAAATCAACCTTTCTATCTGAAGATGAAAAGCCTGAAGAGCTTCAAGAGAGTTTTCAAAATGAGCTTCAAGATGAGATAACTGAAGATCATGAAAAGTTAGATAGGTCTATCAGACATGAGCATCAAGAGAAAGGATTGTCAATAGCAGAAAATGAAACTCAATTAGAGAATGAAGAAAAACGACAATATTTTGATTGGGATTGGGCGGGAAGTGTATTGGGTATTCTGGGATTTTTCATAATCCTTGGCGGATTTGCCTTAATCATTTTGACAACCATATGGCCATGGTGGTGGTTTTTGATCGGCCTAGGCGCGATTTTGCTCGGCTCTATTCTATTGGCAGTTGGAGCAGAAATAATAGGTGGAAAAGGTGCGGGCTTAGGCGCAGCAGCAGCCGGAATTTTGGCTTATTTAATTGGGGCTATTTCTCTTATTGTTTGGGGGATTGTTGAGCTGATCTTATGGCTTATTGGTTGATTAGACTCCCATTTCAGAAAATTTAACGATTTAATAATCATTTCGCAATACATTTATTTATGGATTCTTCTTTCATTTAGAATCTATAAGACATGTTAAGTATTCCTAATCCGTGTAGCGAAGATTTCATAACAATGACTCCGACAGAGCGTGGGGCCTTTTGCGGTAAGTGTCAGATCGATACGATTGACTTTAAGGGAATGTCAAATGCTCAAATCAAGGAGACTTTGATTAGAGAAAAAGACAATCACATTTGTGGGGAGTTCTTTGATATTCAGATAGACGAATATAATCTTCTTTACTTTTCTAAAGTAGAAAGGACGCCTAAATACTTCTTTTCGATTTTAGGAGTTCTCCTTTCGACTCTATTTGTGAGTTGTCAAACATCCCATACTGAGGTTGATAAAACAGGAAGAATGCATTCCTCTCTGCTAAGCCAAAAGTTTTTGTTGGCTAAACCTCATTTCATAAAAGATGAGGAAGATAGATTCTTGATTCCACCCATTGAGTTAGTAGAATGGGATTTTGACGAAACTGAAGTTTTCAATTGCGTAGAGAAGGAACCCATTGAAATTGTTGGTAAAACTATCGAAGTAAGAACAAATGCTCATAGCAGGCTAGGTGGCGAAATTAAGACTAGCGGAGGAGTTCCAGTAGCCACCAGACATTTTGAAATTGAAGAAAAACCAGGTTTTTTCAAACGACTATTCAGGAAGATGAAAAAAAATCGAGTGGATTAGTCTTTCACAATTGTCCCGTACAAATCATAGTGATCAGCAGAGTCTATTTTGACGTTTGAGAAGTCGCCAATTCTGATGTGATTCTCTTCGGTAATCTTTACAAGAACTTCATTATCAACTTCAGGAGAGTCATATTCGGTTCTTCCAATGAAATAGTCGCCTTCAGCTTTATCAAATAATGTTTTGAATGTCTTTCCAACCTTTTGTTGGTTGAGATCATAGGAGATGCCAGCTTGCAATTCCATAATGGCATCAGCACGTTCTTGCTTTAGTTCAGCAGGTACGTCATCTTCTAAAGCGTGCGCAGTTGTATTTTCTTCGTGGGAATAAGTGAATATTCCGAGACGTTCAAAACGACTTCTCTCAACCCAATCATACATTTCTTGAAAATCCTTTTCTGTTTCACCAGGGAATCCAGAGATAAGAGTAGTTCTCAATGCAATGTCCGGTACTTTAGCTCGAATGTCTTGAATTAACTTCTCAGTTTTTTCTCTTGTAATTCCGCGTTTCATGGCTTTCAACATGTCAGTTGATCCATGTTGCAAAGGCATATCTAAGTAGTTGGCCACATTATCACGCTCATTCATTACATCTAAGACATCCATTGGAAACCCTGAAGGAAATGCATAATGTAATCTAATCCAATCAATACCGTTAACGTCAGCAATCTTATCAACTAATTCAGCAAGATTTCTCTTCTTATAGATATCTAATCCATAGTAAGTCAAATCTTGAGCAATCATCATCAATTCTTTCACTCCTTGTCCTGCAAGAGATTTAGCACTATCCACCAATTGTTCAATTGGAGTTGAAACGTGTTTACCTCTCATTAGCGGAATGGCGCAAAATGAACAAGGTCTATCACAACCTTCTGCAATCTTAAAATAAGCAAAGTGAGATGGAGTCGTCAATAATCTTTCTCCAATTAATTCTTTCTTGTAATCAGCCTTTAATGTTTTTAAAAGCCTAGGCAAATCTCTTGTTCCGAAATATCCATCAATGTTTGGGATTTCGGTTTTCAAGTCATCTTTATATCTTTCTGAAAGACATCCGGTAACGTAAACCTTTTCAACCAATCCTTCTTTTTTGGCATCTGAATACCTAAGAATAGTGTCAATTGATTCTTGTTTAGCATTATCAATGAATCCGCAAGTGTTAATGATTACAATCTCTGAGTCATCTTGCTTGGCTTCATGCTCAACCTCAAATTTGTTCCCCTTTAATTGGGCCATCATCACTTCTGAATCAAAGATGTTCTTTGAACATCCTAAAGTCACAACATTGACCTTATTTTTTTTAAGCGTCTTGGTTTTCATTTAGCTAAATAATGAATCAACAAACTCGGTTTTATTGAAAACTTGTAGATCTTCAATTCCTTCTCCTACACCAATATATTTCACAGGAATTTTCATTTGATCTGAAATTCCGATCACTACGCCACCTTTGGCGGTACCGTCTAATTTTGTAATTGCAAGAGCATTGATTTCAGTGGCCAATGAAAATTGTTTGGCTTGTTCAAAGGCATTTTGTCCTGTCGATCCGTCAAGAACTAATAAGATTTCATGAGGTGCGTCAGGTATAACCTTGTTCATGACTGTTTTAATCTTAGTAAGCTCGTTCATTAGATTCACTTTATTGTGAAGTCTTCCGGCAGTGTCAATTATGGCTACATCTGCATTTTTTGCTTTGGCAGATTGAAGCGTGTCAAATGCAACAGAGGCCGGGTCAGCATTCATTCCTTGTTCTACAATAGGTACACCAACTCTTTCAGACCAAATAATTAACTGATCAACTGCTGCAGCTCTAAAGGTATCTGCCGCTCCAAGAACAACTGATTTCCCTTGTTTTTTAAGGGCATTTGCTAGTTTACCTATCGTAGTTGTTTTACCAACTCCGTTTACACCCACTACCATTATGACGTAAGGGCCTTCGGTTTCAGGAATTGTAAATTCAACTTGGTCAACCGTATTATTTTCAGAAAGTAAAGCCGCAATTTCTTCTCGAAGGATATTGTTGAGCTCATCAGTGCCCATGTATTTATCTTTAGAAACTCTCGCTTCAATTCGATCGATAATTTTTAAGGTAGTGTCAACACCAACATCAGAAGAAATTAAAACCTCTTCAAGGTTATCTAATACTTCAGCATCAACAGTAGATTTACCAACTACCGTTCTCGTTAGTTTTGATAAAAAGCTTTCTTTGGTCTTTTCAAGACCAGAGTCTAACTTCTCTTTTTTTTCTTTCGAAAATATTTTATTGAATAATCCCATTGATATTTAGCAAAAAAGCTTCCCCCATGATGGAAGAAGCTCAATTATAATTTTCTCAAAAAGTAAAATTACTTTTTAGCAAAAAAGTCTTTTACTCTATCGTTATGTACGATTTCAGTTTTGAAAGAGTAAGAACCAGTTACTTCGTTCTTAATCATTTTGATGCACTTTGTGTGCTCTTTTCCACCACCTGTTTGTAATGATGCTACCGTCTTCTTAGCCATGTCTTATATATTTACGATTAAAGTGAAAGCTTTCGCTTTAACTTTTCATCTTAATTATTACTTAATTTCTTTGTGAACAGTGTATTTCTTCAAGATTGGGTTGAATTTTTTCAACTCTAATCTATCTGGAGTGTTCTTACGATTCTTAGTCGTAACGTATCTTGATGTTCCTGGCTGTCCTGATTCTTTGTGCTCTGTGCACTCTAAGATCACCTGAACTCTGTTTCCTTTTTTTGCCATCTTCTTATTGTCTACTTACCGATAAATCGGTCCGTTATTTTAAAAATCCTTTTGCTCTTGCTTCTTTAATACAAGCAGAGATTCCTTTTTTGTTTATGTTTCTTAAAGCAGATGTACTAATCTTTAAAGTGATGTACGAATCTTCTTCAGGAATATAAAACTTCTTAGTAATTAAGTTAGGGTAGAACTTTCTTCTAGTTCTGTTTAATGCGTGAGACACATTGTTCCCGCTCATTACTTTTTTTCCTGTTAATTGACAAACTCTCGCCATTTCTCTTGTATTTAAATCTTATTTCTACCCAAAATTTGGGAGTGCAAAGTAACGCACTATTTTCTTGTTTAACAAATAAAACGTGACAAAAATAGAAAGAATTTTAAAGCTTGACGATTTAATTCTTCAAAATCTCCTGCGCGCCCAATAAATTCTTTAGCTTTAAGGTATTATGAGCAGAGCAATTATTTTGGTTTTTTTAGCCGGGTTTTTATCACTTTCTACCAATGGTCAAACTCCATACTTGGTAAAGGACTTAAATCCGGGAACAGAAAGTGGGATACAGTGGATCACTGATTTCGTATGTAGTGATGGTTTATATTTTTTTATAGGCATGGATGACACTCAAGGTAATGAGCTTTGTGTAAGTGACGGTACTGAAGCGGGAACTTTTGTTGTTAAAGATATCAATCCGGATAATACGAATATGCAAAATGTCAATGATCCCTTTCCTTTTAATGGTGGGGTGCTTTTTGGAGGTGATGATGGGGTGAATGGAAAAGAACCTTGGTTTTCAGATGGCACAGAAGCTGGCACTTTTATGCTTGCAGACATTCAAACGGGTGCGAATTCATCAATCGTAAATGGGAATTGGGCAGAGATTAATGGGAAAGTTGTGTTCACTGCTTTTTATGGACAGTCAGGGCAAGAACTATGTGTGACTGATGGAACAACGGCAGGAACCGGTTTGTTAAAAGAATTGAGCATAGGAGGAATATCGAATAGTGGTGTTGTTGGTGTGAGTTGGGGAGCTGGTTTTTTTAAATTTCAGGACAATCTTTATTTCTTGGGGAATGACGGAACCAATGATTGGGAGCTATGGAAAACTGATGGGACAACTGCAGGTACTGTTCGAGTGAAAGACATTAACCCTGGATCAAACAGTGGGATGGATGACAGCTTCAATATTGACAATTTTTACGAATTTGGGAACGAATTATATTTTGTTGCTGATGATGGAACAAATGGTGTTGAAGTCTGGAAAACAGATGGTACAGATGCGGGAACCATGATGCTTTCAGATATTAATACTACGGGAGATGCTTTCACCTCAGGTGCCGGATACCCTTACTTTTTCGAGTTCAATTCAAAACTTTATTTCGTGGCCGACAATGGCTCAAACGGCAAAGAGATTTGGAGTACAGATGGAACCGATTTAGGAACTAGTATGTTGAAGGATATCAACTTTGGAGGAGATGGAATTGTGGTTCCAGGTTTTATTAATTATCAAGGTGAGTTATTATTTGGCGCCGAAGATTTTAGTTCAGGTACTGAGCTTTGGAAAACAGATGGTACTGAGTTGGGGACAGTAGAAGTGGCTGAAATCAATCCTGGTAATGGAGATGGTGTATTGAAACCAAAGGTGAATTTTAATGGCTTCGTTTATTTCATTGGAGTTAGTGATGATGATGGGGCTGAACTTTACAGAACTGACGGAACTGCTGCAGGAACGATTATGGTGAAAGATGTTTATCCTGGCAATGGACATGGAATTTATCAAAATGAAGGTTTGCATGTTGCGAATGATTTATTGTACTATAAAGGGGCTTCTCCTGATACGGGGCAAGAGCTTTGGCAATCAGATGGAACAGAGGCTGGAACAATCTGTGCGGGCGAAATTGAGCCAGGAACAGGTCACGGAAGTCCTCAAAATTTGTCTCTAAAATGTCAAAATCTCTATTTCACAGGTAATACTACTGCTGAAGGAAACGAACTATGGGCGTTAAACACAGGCTGGATTGTTGGAGATGAAGAAATTGAGAAAGAAGATAATTTCTTGAGGATCTACCCAAATCCTTCAAATGGTGAGTTCAAAGTAGATTTAGGATCAACTCAAGAAGCAGCTCACTTAATGATTATGGACATGAATATGAAAGTTGTATATCAAGAACAAATTTCAAATCAATCTCTAATCTCAATCAATCAAAATTTGAGGTCAGGTAGCTATATTCTTATGGTTAATGATGGTTCTGAAAATAGAATTCAAAAGCTTCAAATCTTTTAGTTAAGAATAATACCCTATCTTCGTGCGCCCTTTTTACAAAGGTTTAAGAGAATAGAAGCATGAAGAATTTTATAGAAAATCTACCTAAAGCAGAACTACATTTACATATTGAAGGAACTTTTGAACCTGAATTGATGTTCGAAATTGCCAAAAGAAATGCAATTGAAATTCCTTTTAAATCAGTTGAAGAGATTAGAAATGCATATCAATTTGATTGCCTACAAGATTTCTTAGATATTTATTATCAGGGTGCTGGAGTTCTTATTCATGAACAAGACTTCTATGATTTAACTTGGTCATATTTACAAAAATGTGCTGATCAAAACGTGAGACATACAGAGATTATGTTTGATCCGCAAACGCATACAGAAAGAGGAGTTGCATTTGAAACAGTGATTAATGGGATTTCAAAGGCTTGTAAAGATGCTCAAGAGAAACTTAAAGTTAGTTCGTTACTGATAATGAGTTACCTCAGACATCTTTCAGAAGAAGAGGCTTTCAAGACATTAGAGCAATCATTACCATTTAAACATTTAATCACTGCTGTAGGTTTGGATTCTTCAGAAAAAGGAAATCCGCCATCAAAATTTAAGAATGTTTTTGAAGCCTCAGTTAAAGAAGGCTACATTCCTTTGGCTCACGCAGGTGAAGAAGGAGATGCAGATTATGTTTGGGAAGCTCTAGACATTTTGAAAATTGCTAGAATTGATCATGGTAATAACTGTCTTCAAGATGAAGAACTGGTCAAGGAGATTGTTAAAAGAGATATGGCCTTAACGGTTTGTCCGCTTTCTAATACTGCTCTACAAGTAGTGAAAGATTTAAAAGATCATCCACTTAAAAAGATGATGGCTTTAGGTTTGAAGGCTACAATAAATTCTGATGACCCCGCATATTTTGGGGGACAGGTTAATCAAAACTACATTGATACTCAAGCTGCACTTGACCTGACAAAAGGTGAATTGATTGAATTGGCAAGGAATTCTTTTCAATATTCTCTTCTTGAAGATGGAAAGAAGATTTTGTTGTTAAACGAATTAGAAGCCTACGCAAATGAGAATTAGTCTTCGTGACCTAATAGTACTCTTCTTATAAAGCTCAGTCCGTAAACTACTGAAGATTCAATATTTCGTTCTCTGTTATGTCTGAAATTGAATCGTTTTGATACAATTTTATCTTTTGTTGCTACTGCCATCCAAACTGTTCCTACAGGCTTTTCTTCCGTTCCTCCATCTGGTCCTGCAATTCCTGAGGTAGAAATACAGACATCAACTCCTAATTGTTTTAATCCACCAACAGCCATTTGCTCAACAACCTTTTGGCTCACTGCGCCATGCTCCCATAATTCATCATGATCAACCTGAACCAATTTTTCTTTGAGGTCATATGAATAGGTAACGATTGATCCTTCATAATAGGCAGATGATCCAGGAACACTCACAATTCTCTTACCTAAGGCTCCACCTGTACAACTTTCAATGGTTCCAATTTTTAGATTGCCTTGAATAAGAACATCAGCCAAGGATGATTGAATGGTGTCTTTTCCTTTTCCGAAATAGTTTTTTGGGTATATCTTTTTTATAGTTGCTAAGAAGTCTTCTATTTCTTCTTTTTGGCTCTCACTTCCTGTAAGTCTGATTTTTACTACTCCAACTGACGGCAGATAAGCCATATCGATTCCTTTGGTACGAATTGCATCTTCAATATGACTAATTCCATCTGCCAAAGTTGATTCTCCAATTCCTTGAAAATGGATTGTACTGTGATAGAACTCACCCAAGTCAAACTTTTCTTGAAGTTGTGGAAGAATCTTTTGCATGAGTCCTTTCATCTCGTAAGGCACACCTGGAAGCGAGAAAACTTGTTTTCCCATTGATTCAAACCACATTCCAGAAGCGGTACCCAAATCGTTTCGAACGATCTTTGCTCTCTTTGGTAACATTGCTTGTTGCTTGTTAACTTCTAAAAAGTCACGACCGTTTGAAGTAAAATACTCTTCAATTTCATCACAGATCTCTTGATACATTACTAACTCATCTTTGAAATATGAGGTTAATACATGTTTGGTTATATCGTCCTTTGTCGGTCCTAATCCTCCAGTAATAAAAATAATGTCGGCTCCAGCTATTGAGTTTTCTAAGGTAGAAATGATAGCTGTTCTCGAATCTGAAATACTTGTAATTTGTCGTACAGAAATGCCGAAAGAGTTTAAATACCCTCCCATCCAAGCTGAATTCGTATCCACTGTTTGACCAATTAAAATTTCGTCACCTATCGTAATAATATCTGCAGTCATAGATTTTTATTTTCAGTACAAAGATAATCTTGGTATTCTATTTGCTTAACAATAAGAAACTAATTAAGTTTGACAACCAATTAAAAAAATTGAAAATGAAGAAACTAGGGATATTAGCAAGTTTATTAATCGCATTTACTATCGGTTCATGTGATGTATTAGAAGATGTTGCAGGGACAGCATTAGGAGGAGGAACAGATGGAGGAACATCAACACCAGCATTAACCAATGATGAAGTAATCGCAGGATTAAAAGAGGCTTTGCAAGTAGGGATAAAAAACGGAGCGTCAAAAGCATCAGCTTTAGATGGTTTCAATAAAAACCCGCTTATTTATATTCCTTGGCCAGAAGAAGCTGTAAAAGTGAAAGAATGGGGATTAAAGAATGGATTTGACGGAAAAGTAAATGAAATTGAGACAAGCTTTAACAGAGCAGCAGAAGAGGCTTCTAAAAAAGCAGTTCCAATTTTTGTAGATGCAATAACAAGCATGAGTGTATCTGACGGATTTGAAATCTTAAAAGGTGCAGATACGGCAGCTACCATGTTTTTACAAAAAACTACTTCGGGACCATTGAAGACAGCTTTTAAGCCAGTTGTTAAGGATGCGATTGATAAAGTTAAATTGACTACTTACTGGGAGCCAGTTGCAAATGGTTATAACAAAGTTGCGAAGTTCACAGGTAAAGAGCAGGTTAATACTGATTTAGTTGAGTATACTACTGATAGAGGAATGAAAGGTTTATTTACTTTAGTTAAAGCTGAAGAAAGAAAAATCAGAAAAGATCCTATCGCGCAAGTAACTGATCTCTTGAAAAAAGTATTCGGAAGTGTAATGGGGAACTAATCACCTCACTTCATTAAAAAATACAAAGGCCGCTATTTTCATAGCGGCCTTTTTGTTTTGTGCTTTTATAAAATACCTAACAGCTGTAGAAAGCTCTTTCTCCTACTTTAACAAAAATTTTCGCTTCGTTTCCAAGTCTTGAAAGAAATAATACCGGTTTTGAGTAAGAATACTTGTGAGAATCATCAATTATAAGGTCAGGAATATCGTCTCCATCAATATCTCCAATGAACAAAATTTCTACCATGGTATCATCAAAAAAATCGTGAGAAGCTATGGATTGAGCTGAATTATACCCTCCGTCATTTCTAGTTATTGACAAAGTATAATTTTCGATATTCCCATATTCTCCTTCTTCGCCGTAAGCAAATAATTCATACTGGACACTATAGTAAGTGAATGCCACTGTTTCTTCTGGCATCAACTTTTTTGATTCGATTTCAATTTCTTCTATATCGTGTTCGAATAAAAAATCTATATCGCTCCATAGAAGTAAACATGGATTCTCATTTGAGACAGAAATATCAAAAGTGCTTGCCTCCCCTTCTTGGTCTATCATAGGGTTGTGGGCAGGTGTAGCTTTTACAATTGTTTTTTCTAGGCGCCATTCGCCTTCACCTTTATTGAACAATCCCCACCACTCACTTTGCAAATCAATACCGTCAATAGATTCAATATTACCCGGACGAAGAATATCTGCCTTGTATTCTTTGTTTAAGTCTATTTCAGGAAGTGGTGCATAAAAATCATCCAAATTGACTTGTTCTTCATTTGCTTCAATGGCAGGATTCTCTTCGTGTTCTAATTTATCATTTGAGTTTGTTTCAGTTTGACATGAAAAGAGGGACATCAATAGGACGGAATAGTAAAATTTCATAGTTCAAAAATAGGACAAAAAAAGACTGCTCAAATTGAACAGTCTTTTAAAAATTATTATCAACTACCTTCCGTAGTCATCATAGTACTCTTCAAAGTAACTCTCGTACTCATAAATGAGCTCAATGTTGATTACCTCAGTGTCAGTTAGTTTCTCTCTGATGTCAACTCCAGTTGGCATGTACCAATCAAGAGCCTCGAAATGATATCTCCAGTCTTTGTTTTTGAAACTGTATCCATGACGTGCATAGATCTCGTTTCTCATCTCAGTTAATTCATCTTCGGTCAAGTTATTGACATCATCAGATGTGAGTTCTCTTTGAGATGCCTGTGGGTATTTACCTACAGAAGCATTGTATGAGAACAATTTTTTGCTGAGTTGGAATTCCTTAGAAGACTGACCTTCGTTAAATGGTGTCCAAGATCCTTCAATGAATTCTTCTCTGGTGATGAGTTCAAAATCAAAAGAACCATCATACTTATCATCTCCAGGTTCTTCCATCAAAAAGTGAATCGACCCTTCTTGATTTTCTTCATAACTACCAGTTATTTTTCTGAAGTTACCTGCACAAACAGAGTATCCAGAGGCCTTACCATCTGTCATTTCAAAAATGGAAATGTTTATCATATTCTTTCCAAAAGATCCAACATAAGAACCAACATTATTACTGTTTTGACCTTCAGTTAAGTTTATCCCATCAATAAAATCTTGATTCTCATTTTTTTCTCCGCCAAATGTTCTTGGGTCCATATTAGTTGAGGCCAAAAGGTCAGTATCATCATTGTCTTCAATTAATTCTACTGAATCATCTGGTGCCGATTCAGAAGTTTCTTCTGCCTCGCCGCCACAAGCGAACATTACAAATGCAAGTGGTAAAAAGTAAAGTGATTTATATTTCTTATTCATATCTTAGGTTTTCTTTAAAGCAAATTACGAAATTCTCAGAAAAGCCTACCATATTTCATTAATTCTTCTACTCGCATTTTTATGCGTGTTGATGGTTCGATTATCTGTTCCGTACTTAAGTTTAGAAACTGATGTTGCTTTTTTAAGAATCAAGCAGTGGGTGTTTAAAGATTATTCTCTGGTCATTTCTAATCTTTGGATTACCGCCTTCTTTATTCATGTTTTTACCTCCATCTTTTCAGTCATAGCTGGCTTTACTCAGTTTAATAAGAATTTGATTTGGGGTAATCTTCACCGCACATTTGGTAAAATCTATATTGTTGCGGTCTTGGTATTTGCCGCACCTACTGGTTTAATTATGGGGATGGTAGCGAATGGCGGGCTATATTCTGTTATTGCATTTGTTCTGTTGGCTTTATTGTGGTGGTATTTCACATTTGAAGCGTATCGTTCAATTCGAAAAAAGAAATTTGAACGACATGCCGCCTTCATGTACTTAAGTTATGCCCTTACTTTATCTGCTTTGACATTAAGAGCTTGGAAATTCTTATTTGCTAATCTTGATTTAGGCATCCGCCCAATGGATTTGTATAGAATTGTTGCCTGGCTCGGATGGGTTCCGAATTTGTTGGTAGCTTTCGTTTTAATCTATTTTAGGAATCACCTAAGGTTGTTGAGCCGCAGCAAGAAGCAATAGTCATATTTAATTATCTTTGATTAGATGAAAGTCCTATTTCTTACAGACGGAATTTATCCTTTTCAAATAGGAGGGATGCAAAAGCATTCCTTAATTCTGGCTAAGTTATTAGCTGAGAGAGGATTGGATTTACACATCTTTCACATAGGAGGAGAAGGTTACTCGCCCTATGCATTTAGTAAAGAATTTGAAGACTATTCAGCTCATGTAAAAGAGACTATGATTCCTTTTCCTAAAACTGATCCTTTACCAGGGCATTACATTCGTGAAAACAAGAAGTATTCGAAGTTAATTTATGATCAAGTAAAAGATAGGATGGACGACTTTGATGTTGTTTATGCTCAAGGATTCACTGCTTGGTATATGATTTGGCAAAAAGTTAAGGGAAAAGTCAGAACTCCTATTGCGGTGAATTTTCATGGCTACGAAATGTTTCAAAAGCCTCCTAACAATAGAGTGAAGTGGGAGTACAAACTTTTCAGAAAAGCAGTTAAATACAACATCATGAATGCTGATTATGTGTATTCTTTTGGTGGGCAGATTGGAAAAATAATTAGAGAAATTGGTATCAGAGAAGAAAAAATACTTCTTCAATCAAACGGAATCACTGAAGACTGGTTAACCGGGACAGATGCGAATCAACTTAGAAATCAAAAGAGAACTTTAGTTTTCATTGGTAGAAACGAGAGAAGAAAAGGGGTAGAGGAGTTGAATACTGCACTTACTAAGTTACTTAAACGAGAAGATTTAAATTTTGATTTTCATTTTATAGGACCGATTCCGGAAGGAGTTCGAATCAACGACGATAGATTGATTTATCATGGTGAAATTCGTGAGACAGACAAAATAAAAGAGATTCTACACCATTCAGATGTATTGGTTTGCCCTTCGCATTCTGAGGGGATGCCAACAGTTATTCTCGAAGCCATGGCTAGCGGTTTAGCAATAATAGCAACAGATGTGGGTGCCGTATCAAGACAGATTAAAGAAAACGGAATCCTTTTAGAAGAGCCAGATCCTCAAGCATTACAAGAGGCTTTATTCGAAATGATTAACTGTTCAGCTGAAGACATTAATCGAATGAAGTCGAATTCAATTGAATTAGTGAAAAAGAAGTTTTTATGGTCAGTAATTGCCGATCAGAAAGTGAAAGACTTTAAAAAAATGATTCAATAATTAGCCTGCAA
>Ga0316204_10005333_pt1 | contig 21405 bp, 20 predicted proteins | sample 6monrhotite_MG_2_FD_205661 | JGI IMG/M metagenome (GOLD analysis project Ga0316204, IMG submission 205661) | Microbial mat bacterial communities from mineral coupon in-situ incubated in ocean water Damariscotta River, Maine, United States -... | ecosystem: Environmental > Aquatic > Marine >... | reverse complement strand
CGGAAACCAGAAGCCATTGCCCTGCCAGCGTGTTGAGCGGTGTTGCACGCCGGTTCAAATTCCCAAGCCAAACGCCACGAACCCGACCCGATTGGGTGACGGTTGAAAACTCACTATTTGCCGGCAAGTTACTGCTATTATAGCGTCCTGCCAGACCAATTTCGGGATTGAAATTGATCGTCCAATTTACCGTTGAAACACTGGCGTTTACACTGAAATGGATGAGCGAAGCATCGCTGGTGAGTCGATTGTTTTCAATTGGCGCAATACCTGTGCCGGAGAGCCATTCGACATGGTTTCCACCGAATATGCCGCCTTGCCCCCAAATATAGGAATGGCCATCAGGGAAAACGGCCATGAGGCCGGCATCAAGGCGCTCTACCGATCCACCGCGTGTCGCCTCGGGCTCTTGGTAGAATGTCCCATACAAACCGGCCAACTCAGTTGCAGCGACAGGCGCGGGGCTGGTTAATGCTGCGCTGGTCAAGCCGACCGGTCGACCGGATGAAGTCGCGGACAAAACCAACCGGATGCGAATGATGTCGGGATAGAATGGAATACTCGTATCGTCGAAACCGCGCGCAAAAACGGCGAAAGTTCGGACCTGATTGGCAGCAAAATTGACAGTTAGCGAACTAGCACGCGCGCCAATGCATTGAGAAGCGGCATCTGTTTCACATACTTCAAAGCTGGCGATTGACGGAAACGTACCGAGAGGTTGCGGAGTGACTCGCACTTCGCCGGCAACGCCGATGTTGACGGCGGCTACAGCCATCACACCCGCACCGCCTATGCGATTGAGTCGGATAACTCCATCGCTGGATGGAGTGGCGCTGATGGCGATGACGTCCGGGATCTGCACGCCGTTCTCAATAGCTAGTGTGCCGCTGAGATAGGGCGTGTACTGTGAATCACGCTCATCACATGTGATGCGTCCGTCCACCAGTCCGGCATAGGGCGTTGCGCCCGGAGCGTAGCTCAACAAAAAACCTTGTGTTGCGCCTGAGGGAATATTGACCGGCGTGTTAGGAGTGCCCGTCAGCTGATTGGTCGCATCTACCGTCTGGTAGCCAAAATTGGCCGCGGGAAAAGCGCCAGGGATCGGCCGACAATTCGTCAGAGCTTCGCTACCCGAATTTATGGATGAAGCGAAATAGGTAACGGTCGGACCATTGGTGACGCTTGTTCGGGCTTCGGGAGCCACAGATGTAAAGAGTTGGGCGTTTGCCGTTGTGGCCATTCCTACTGACAGCAAACCGCCAACGATGAGGGCGCAGAGTGTTCTGGTCATGAAAGCATCCCGAATTAATCTGAAAGTTCTTGGGGCCGTAGCATGATGCATGCCAGCGGCCAACAAAGTTCGCAGCGACGTTGTGTATCAATCCGATGATTCAGGTTTGGGGCGAGCTAGTCCAGATAGGTCCAGCTGTCGGCACCATCGAAAGTTCTCACCGGAATATCGTCTGGCATTGCGAAGTCGGATGTCGCGTAATTCAACTTCAATTTCTGCGCGGCTGTGGAGTCGAGGCTTTCCCAGTGGGTTGTGCATCCACAATTGCCGCAAGAGATAAATGCGAGCGTCTTGTCACCATGAATGTATCGAACGACCGGGCCTTTTCCATATGCGAGAGAGGTGTAATTAAAATTCACACGGCCCCAGGTGGCGGCACTTTTCCGGCAGTATGAACAGGTGCACCGCGTAAGCCATTCTGGAAGTTGAGACGTTTCCCAACGGATGTTTCCGCAATGGCAACTACCTTTATAGTTCATGCTCGCCCCATGCGTTTTATCGGGGTTAAAGGCGTGAAATTTCCGGCTCGCTTTTCGCCGCGGGCGGTCATGGCTTCGCCTATATCTTCTGTTGTCCACAAGGCAGCTTGCAGTGTCATGGCGTGCTGCAGGCTATCTGCAACAGAATGATCGCGAGCATAAAGGAAAGAACGCTTTGTGCCGGAAATCGTGAGCGGTGATTTTGACGCGATGCTTGAAGCCATGCGGTTCACGTGTTCGCGAAGTGTGTCGGCATCATCGAGTACAGCATTGTAAAGGCCAAGTTTCTCGGCACGTTCGGGCGTCAGGTTTTCGCCGGTATAGGCCAGTTCTCTTGCCACACCGTCGGGGATGAGTTTTGGCAGGCGCTGCAAGGTGCCGACATCGGCGAACATGCCGATATTGGTTTCTTCGATCCGCAGCCAGGCGTCCTTTGTGCCAAATCGCATATCGCAAGCGCAGATCATATCGACGCCGCCACCAACACATGGTCCCTGGATACTGGCGATGACCGGAAAACGCGCGGCTTCGAATGCCGTGAAGCTGTCCTGCAAGGCGAGCGCGGCGGTCATGAAGGCTTCGCGATGCGATGAGGTTTCGGTCGCCAGAGCGTTGGGGTTGGTGAAGACGGATATATCCATGCCTGCGGTAAAAACCGGGCCTTCAGCTTCGAGGATCAGAACGCGCGTTTTGCCTTCATCGGACAGTTTTCCGACCGCATCGGGCAACTCTGCCCAGAATTCCGGTGTCATCGAATTTCGCTTGTCGGGTCGGTTCAATGTGATCCGAGCGATCGGGCCATCCTGAGTGAGGGCAAAGCTGGTATAGGTCATGAAAAAGACTCCCCGATATTTACCGGAGAGCCTTCCTTCAACATGCGTTGAGCGCAAGCCCGGACTGCGGTTTATTCAGCAGGTAGATAATCCAGCGTGTCGATCCATTCAAATTCCACGGCATCTTGAAAGAACTGGTCGAACAGGAATTTATGGCCGGACCCATAAATGACGAGAATGCGGTCGCCGGGATCGCTCAGTTGAGATATCTGGGAAAAAATCTGAAGATTGCGCCCCCACCAATTCGTCATCTCATTGGCACCGGCCGGATTTTCGGATGAACCCATCTGGGCCAGAGTGAGATAGACGTCATGGTTTTGCAGGAATTCCGCCGTGTTATAGACGCGCAATCGTTGTGACACTGAAACGTCCGGGCGGTTCAATTCCGCATCCAGCGCTTCGATGTCAGCCCGTAATTGCGGCAGGCGTGCCAACAAGGCGTCTTGCTGATTTTCCTGTGCCGCGCCGATCATGGCATCGAAATCCATATCAGAGCTGTAGTCGGCCGCGTAGAGACGGTCATGCCCGAGACGGGCAGCCAGTCGCATACCGATTTGTTGGCGCTCATTCACCGTCAATTCGTGATCTCCAGATAGATAGGCCTGATAATTTTCATTAAAGGCAGTTTCTCGACCCGGCATCAGCTCGACCACGATCTTGGTTGGATTGAACTCTGCCAATTGCTCTATAAGAGCTTCGATCTCGGCTTGCCGTTGCGGTGAAAGGTAGTTGTCGACTTCGGAATTTACGTAGTCGGAGCCGCCACCCGTGAAATGGAACATGCCAAGCACCATTACCTGAGTGGGTTCGTCTTGACCGTAAGCTGCAAACGGAATGGCAGCGGCGAATAAGAGTGATGCGAAAAACTTTTTCATTCTTGGGGTCCCTATTGGTTTAGGTCTGTGATGATCCAAAGCGGTGGATTGGATGCACGCGTGCCATTGCGCCGAGGCTCGCACCCGGCTTAATTGGGTGTAGCTAAAGTGAGACCTTTCCATGAGCCGACTGACATCCTCAGCCGAACCGAATTCTGACGCCTTCAAAGCCAATCGCGAAGCCATGCTTGGCTTGGTGGATGAATTGCGCAGTAAAACCGCTGAAGCCGCACAAGGTGGATCAGAACGCTCTCGGGAAAAACATTTGTCACGCGGGAAACTGCTTCCCCGCGATCGCGTCGAACGCCTGCTGGACCCCGGTTCTCCATTCTTGGAAATTGGCGCACTGGCGGCCAATGGCATGTATGAGGGCAATGTTCATGGCGCAGGGATGATTGCCGGTATTGGCCGTGTTTCTGGCCGCGAAGTGATGATCGTTTGCAATGACCCGACCATCAAGGGCGGCGCGTATTATCCGTTGACCGTGAAGAAGCATCTTCGCGCCCAGGAAATCGCCATGCAGAATCGTCTGCCCTGCGTTTATCTGGTGGATAGTGGTGGCGCGAACCTGCCACATCAGTCTGACGTTTTTCCGGATCGAGAGCACTTTGGCCGGATTTTTTACAATCAGGCACAGATGTCGGCGGCAGGCATCCCTCAGATTGCCTCGGTGATGGGAAGCTGTACGGCAGGCGGCGCTTATGTGCCGGCGATGTCGGATGAAACCATTATCGTCAAAAATCAGGGCACTATTTTCCTTGGCGGACCGCCGCTGGTGAAAGCCGCGACGGGTGAGGTGATTTCAGCGGAAGACCTGGGCGGGGCCGATGTTCATGCGCGCCGTTCTGGTGTTGCCGATCACTACGCCATGGATGACGAACATGCGCTGTTTCTGGCGCGGCGCGTTGTTGGCACGCTCAATACAACCAAGGCCGCCGACCATGATGTCGCCGATCCGTGCGATCCTGCTTATGATCCCGATGAGTTGAACGGTGTTGTGCCGACCGATTTGCGTACGCCCTATGATGTACGCGAAGTGATCGCGCGGATCGTCGATGGCTCTGAATTTGATGAATTCAAGAAACTCTACGGCGAGACGTTGGTGTGTGGATTTGCGCGCCTGCATGGCATGCCGGTCGGAATTATTGCGAATAATGGCATTTTGTTCTCCGAGAGCGCTCAAAAAGGCGCTCACTTCATCGAGCTGTGCGCGCAGCGAAAAATTCCGCTCATCTTCCTGCAAAATATTACCGGCTTTATGGTTGGGTCGAAATATGAAGCGGGCGGTATCGCCAAGGACGGAGCCAAGCTGGTCACGGCAGTGTCTTGCTTCGCCGGGCCGAAGGTCACAATTATCATTGGCGGGTCATACGGCGCAGGCAATTACGGCATGTGTGGGCGCGCTTACAGTCCACGGTTCCTGTTTATGTGGCCAAACTCACGCATCTCGGTGATGGGCGGTGAGCAAGCGGCCAGCGTGCTCGCCACCGTCAAACGCGATGGCATGGAGGCGAGGGGCGAAGAGTGGTCTGCGGATGAAGAAGATGGTTTCAAACAGCCGATCCGGGATCTCTACGAAACCGAAGGCTCGCCCTATTTCTCGACGGCCCGCTTGTGGGATGACGGCATCATCGCCCCCGCCGATACGCGCCGCGTCCTGGCGCTCTCACTCTCAGCGGCAATGAACGCACCATTCCCGGATACAAAATTCGGCGTCTTCAGGATGTAGACATCCAACTTGGCTTGAGCTGCGTATGACCTTGTATGAAACCATTACGAGGTCCTTATGCGCATTCTTGTCTTATCGTCTGTTCTTCTTCTCGCCGTGTCCGGGGCCTCGATGGCTGCTGATGAGCCGGTTCATACTGTTGTCCGGAGCGAGGGTGACATTGAAATCCGCGCTTACGCGCCGATGATCGTCGCTGAAGTCGAGGTGTCGGGCGACCGAGAGCAGGCCGGAAATCGCGGATTTCGTCCGCTGGCCGATTACATTTTCGGCAATAATGCTCCCAACCAGTCCATCGAGATGACAGCGCCGGTAACGACAAGTCGTGGCCAATCCATCGAGATGACGGCTCCGGTAACGTCCACCTCATCCGGTTCGGATAGCTGGACCGTTGCTTTTGTCATGCCGCAAGACTGGACGATGGAAACCTTGCCGCGTCCGAATAATCCGGCGGTGAATATTCGGGAGATTGCCGAACATCAGATGGCGGTGATCAAATTCCGGGGACGTCGCAATAGCGAAACGACCAACGCTCACCAAGCCGAGCTGGCGCAATGGATGGAGGCCAATGGTTATGAAGCGACAGGCGATGCGGTTTATGCCTCTTACAGCCCGCCCTGGACGCCATTGCCTTTCCGTCGACACGAGGTGCAAATTCCTGTTCGAGCCCGATAATACCTGACGCATGCGTGATTAGGGTCGCCATCTAATCGATGACGTTTTCGTGATAATCTCTCGCCTCTCACGCGAGTGGGCTTGCCACGGGCTCATTTTCCTAAGAATGTTTTAACAAAGCGCCCTTTCTGGGGTAGAGTATGGGCGCGAGGGCGAAACCGAGGGGAACATCGCTATGGAATTTCTGGATACTGCGCGAGGCTGGTTTGATCAGGGCTATGCGTTTTTCGAACCTGGCCTTCTGACGTATGCTGGCAATGGTGAAATGGTAAACTGGATGCCTTTGGCGATCCAGTTTGGTGTTATTGCACTGGTGATGGCCATTCTTCTTCGGTCTGCTGGTGCCATTCTCATCTTCACCGTCGTTGCTGTGATTATTCACGCGATCGTCGATTATGTCATGCCGATGGTTCGTGGCGGTGGCATGGGTGATTTCGACTTCGGTGCCATTACTGCCAGCTTCACGGATATGACCTACTGGCTCTATCTGGGCGCGCTTGCGATCGGATACTTCTTTGGCATCCTGATCCTGGGTGGGATTAAGGGCATGCTTTTCCGCGGCGACTGATTGCTGCGGAAATCTGAATTAGAGGGCCGTTGGTGAAAGCCAGCGGCCCTTTTTCTTTGCGGTCAATCGGGGGGCGGGGTATCGCATAGGAAAGCCTGCGCTGGAGAAGCACCATGTCCGATCAAAACACTGTCCTTCTGGACGTTACGCCCGGCGAATTGGCCGTGGTGACAATCAATCGCCCGGAAAAGAAAAACGCATTCGACCGTGAAACGATCAATGCGCTCAGCGAAACCTTTGACCTTCTGGCCAAAAATACCGATGAGGTGCGCGTCATCATGTTGCGCGGTGCGGGGGATACATTCTGCGCAGGGGGCGATCTGAACTGGATGAAAAACGCCGCCGGTTATACGCGCGAGCAGAATATAGAAGACGCCGAAGCGTTGGCGAGCATGCTCTACAAGCTCTACCACCTGCCACAGCTGACTATCGCTTTGGTCAAGGGCGCGGCCATGGGCGGCGGATCCGGCCTTGTCGCAGCGTGCGATGTCGCGATTGCGGTGAAAGACACCAAATTCCGCTTCTCTGAAGTGAAGCTGGGCCTGACACCGGCGACGATTTCACCTTTCGTCATTCGCGCCATCGGGCCGAAATGGGCGAAGGCGCTGTTCGCAACCGCTGAAGGTTTTGACGCCAATTTCGCGCATATGATCGGATTGGTTCAATACGTCGTCGATACTGGCGATGAGCTGGATGATATGGCGGAATATGTGGCCAAGCTGGGCTTTGGGGCCGCGCCGGGTGCCATCGCGGATGCCAAGACGCTCGTCGATGATGTCGCAGGGCACAAGATTGATCACGGCCTGATGGGCGACCTCGCCAAGCGCATTGCCCATCGCCGCGCCAGCGAAGAAGGTCAGGAAGGCCTTGCCGCTTTCCTCGAAAAACGCAAGCCGAGCTGGATGGAGTAGGTCGCGCTGGAGGTTTTCAAAAACCCCCACGCCTGGCTGCATGATCGCCGCGAAGCATGGCGAGCGGCTTATGTGCGCGGTTGGCTGACACATTTTCTGTTCGAATTTATTTCCTTTGGCATCAAACAGGCGTGGGCTTGCTTGTTTGGCGGGGCGATGGTGGCACTGCTGCTTGGAACATTCCTGTTTTATCCTGATGACGCGATATTGCCGCGCTATGATTTCCTAACGCTCTCTGCCATATCCATTCAGGCAGCCTTTTTGATCACCAAGTTGGAAACGTGGGAAGAGGCGCGGGTTATCCTTGTTTTTCACATTGTCGGCACGGTGATGGAAATCTTCAAAACGTCTGCAGGTTCCTGGATTTACCCCGAAGATGCGTATTTGCGGATTGCCGATGTGCCGTTGTTTTCCGGCTTCATGTACGCAGCCGTCGGCAGTTACATCGCGCGGGTCTGGCGTATTTTTGAATTCCGGTTCGACCGCTTTCCGCCGCTTTGGGTGCAGGGGCTTTTGGCGCTGGCCGTCTACATCAATTTCTTCAGCCATCATTATGTAATGGATATGCGCTGGGGACTCTATCTGGCGTCACTGGCGATTTATGGGCCCTGTATTATCTGGTTCAGACCAGATGAGAAGCATCGCTTCATGCCGCTGGTTGTCGGTCTGCTGCTGGTGGCACTTTTCATCTGGTTTGCCGAGAACATCGGCACTTATGCGCGTGCGTGGTCGTATCCGCATCAGGACGGCCTCAACTGGAGCCCGGTCTCTATCCAAAAGCTCGGATCGTGGTATCTCCTGATGATTATCAGTTTTGTGCTCGTCGCGATGGTGCATCGCGCGGGACCGCCAAAAGCGGGAAAGGCCTGACATGTTCAAAACGCTTCTTATCGCCAATCGCGGGGAAATTGCTCGCCGGATTATGCGTACTGCCAAGCGGATGGGTATTCGTACCGTTGCGGTTTATTCCGAGGCGGATGCCGAAGCCCCGCATGTGAAGGAAGCCGACGAAGCCGTATTGCTTGGGCCAGCCCCGAGTGCGGAAAGCTATCTGCGGGCTGACAAGATATTGGATGCTGCCAAACAGACCGGGGCTGAGGCTATCCATCCGGGTTATGGCTTCCTCTCGGAGAATGCCGAGTTCGCTCAAGCGTGTGCCGATGCAGGAATTAAATTTGTGGGTCCATCTCCGGATTCCATCCGGGCCATGGGCCTGAAAGACCGCGCCAAGATTTTGATGGAAAATGCAGGTGTGCCGGTCACGCCGGGCTATCACGGTGAAAATCAGGATCCTGAGTATTTGAAGAATGCCGCTGATGCCATTGGCTATCCGGTTCTGATCAAGGCGGTTGCTGGCGGTGGCGGCAAGGGTATGCGCAAGGTTGAGGCGTCTGGTGATTTCCTGGACTTGCTGGACAGCTGCAAGCGTGAAGCAAAATCCTCATTTTCGAATGATGAAGTTCTGATCGAGAAATTCATCGATAATCCGCGCCATATCGAAGTGCAGGTCTTTGGCGATAGCCGGGGCCGGGTGATCCATCTGTTCGAGCGAGATTGTTCGCTGCAACGCCGTCACCAGAAAGTCATTGAAGAAGCTCCTGCACCCGGCATGACGCCGAATGTACGCGCCGCCATGTGCTCTGCTGCCGTTCAAGCCGCCAAGGCCGTCAACTATGAAGGCGCGGGCACGATTGAGTTTATCGTTGATGGCTCTGGCCCACTTCGCGAAGACGGCTTCTTCTTCATGGAGATGAATACCCGGCTTCAGGTGGAGCATCCGGTGACGGAAATGGTGACGGGCCTCGATCTGGTGGAGCTTCAGTTGAAAGTCGCGGCCGGCGGCTCGGTTCCCGAACAGGACGAAATTCACCTCAAAGGCCATGCCATGGAAGCGCGGCTTTATGCAGAAGATCCGGCTAATGGATTCCTGCCGAGCATTGGGCGTTTGGATGTTCTCGACTTGCCGCGCGGCGTAGAGGGCGTTCGGGTCGATAGCGGCGTCGAGCAAGGCGGCGAAGTCTCCATGCATTACGACCCGATGATCGCCAAGATCATTGCCTATGGCCCCAATCGCGTTGCTGCGATCGAACGATCATTGGCGGCATTGTCCGCCACGCGGGTTTATCCGGTAAAGACCAATGGCGGATTTCTGGGCAATTGCCTGCGCGACGACGACTTTGCGGGAGCACGCCTCTCGACAGGATTGATTGCCGAGAAGGCCGATACACTAATTCCGTCAGGCGCCCCCAAGCGTGATGCGGCGATTGCCGCGCGGGCCGTTCTGGAAAGTCAACAGATGGCAAATTCCAACGATCCGTGGGCAGTGCAGGACGGGTTCCGGGCCAATGCGTCCGCGAAAATATTGGTCCGTTTGGAATTTGACGGCGAGCCATTGGATGTGTTGCTGGGATCAGCGCCTGCCAAGGGGCGGACGATTGGCGCGCATGTTGGCGGCGAAGACTTTATTCTGGATGGCCAATCAACTTCAGGCCGGATTGTTCATGAAGCTGATGCGGTGATCGTCTTTTCCGACGGTCGTGCCAGCCGGTTCAGCCTGCCGCGCCCCGATGCAGCTGCTGATGGTGCCGAAGCCGGAGGGCTCGTTAAAGCGCCTATGCCGGGCAAGGTTTTGTCTTTGAATGTTGCCGAAGGCGATACTGTCACCAAAGGGCAAAAACTCCTCGTGCTGGAAGCGATGAAGATGGAGCATGCGTTGGCTGCGCCGCGTGATGGCGTGATCGCTTCCGTTTCCATCGCGGCAGGTGATCAGGTGGGTGAGGGCGATGCTCTTATTATCATGGCAGAAGAGGAAGAAGCGGCGGCTTAGTTTCCCTTCGCAATTCGGCAAAACAGACTGGCCCAATCCTTGCTCTCCTGAAGGGGGAATTATGGAGATGGCCATGAACGGGACAGGCGAAGCCGCAAAAACAGACAATGTTGTCACGGAATGGGCCAATGAAGCTCAATCCGGCTTCCGCAACAAAGTGGTTGTGGGACAACATGATCTGCACACGCGCGACGAATTCACCGATGAAGCGCTGGCCGGTCTGATTGAGCGCCATCCGCGCGATTTGATTGATTTTTGCACTATGGGCGACCTGGACCAAGGCGCAGATAGCTGGCGCGCTGGTGATCCGGGCGACCTCTCCGGTATGGAAATGCTGGAAGCGGTGCGTGCGGGAAAACTCTGGATCAATCTTCGCGAAGCCATGACGGAAGATGCGGTCTATCGCCCGCTATTCGACAAGATGATGGCGGACATGAAACGCCTCAATCCGGGATATAAAACGCTGAATGCAGAAAGCGGCATTCTGATTTCCTCGCCGACCGCGCAGGTCTTCATTCATTCCGATGTCTCTGAAACCATTCTCTGGCATGTACGCGGAAAGAAACGCATTCGCGTCTATCCAGCGGAAGCCCCATTTGTCACTGACGAGCATATGGAAGCAATCCTGCACAAGGAAATGACGGAAGATTTGCCGTTTGATCCGAGTTGGGATGATGAATGTGAAGCCGTTGATCTTCAACCGGGAATGTTTACCTCCTGGCCGCTGCATGGCCCACACCGGGTTCAAAACCTGTCGGGCATGAATGTCTCGATCACGATGGAGATCGTCACGCCGGAATCCATGCTGAAAAACGGCGTATTGCACGCCAATGGCGTGTTGCGCCGCCGTTTCGGAATGGACCCGCAATCGTCTCAGGCCGAGGGCGCGGGTGCATATATGAAGTTGGTTTTTTCCAAGATGGCGAAGAAACTCTGGCGTCAGACCAAGCCGATGCCGAAGAGCGAAACCACATTCGATATTGATTCAGATTCGCCAACGGGGTTCCGTGACCGGGCCGCATAAAGCGCTGGAAAATCCTTGATGACAAGGCTATCTCTTTGCGCGGCGGGGCATCTGACGGGCAAAGGGATATTTGCATGAGAGTAATTGTTGCCGCCGCGGCTGCGCTGTTTGTTTCAGCCTCCGCCATTTCCGATTCATCAACATATCCGCAGCCTTTGGCTGACGCGCTTGTCATGGGCTATGAAGCCCCTGAGGATGCCGTTTGGCGTTTTACCATGCGCGTCTCGATGAATGAGGACTCCATGGAATTGCGCTTTGATGGCGCTCAGGCTGATGGTGAAGAGTGGACCTTGTTGTCGCCTTCAAGTCCGGACGTTCTGCCCGACGAATTGTCAGATATGTGGGTGGATATGAATACGCCCGGCGATGGCGAGGATGAAGACGACGGACAAGGTATTTCGGTTGGCAATGGCGGCGGTCTTTTCTTCACACCGGAAACGGCCAGCATGATCGCGGGCAATGTCGAACGCGTTTCAGGTAATGGCTTCACTTTCAACCCGGATCTTGATCCGGGTTCCGAAGAATCTGATTCAATGGCCGAAAACCTGTCCGGCGAGGTTTCTCTGGCAACTGCAGGACATGTCGAACGCATTCGAATTTTTGCGCCAGAAAGCTTCAAACCTAATCCGGCGGCGCGTGTCCATGAATTTGAAATGGTAATGGATTTTCAGTTGTTTGACGAACTGCCAGCGCCAGTTATGACGTCAATGTCGACGACGGTTGATGTCAGCGCATTGTTTCAACGACAGCAGCAAAACGTGCGGTTCGAATTTTCTGATGTGGAATATATCGAGCCCTGACTTGGCGATTTAGGAGAAACGTCCTAGCTCTGGAGCATGGCTTTACACCTCATCAAACTCTGTGTGGGAATCGACAGCGTCGAACATCTGGCTGAACATCGCGCCGCGCGTTCGGAAGAACAAAAAGCACGCGGTGAAGCCCCTCATTCAGTGCACGTCACTCGGATGTTTCCCAAACGGGCTGAGGAATTGCTGGATGGCGGCAGCCTTTACTGGGTGATCAAAAGGGTCGTCCAGTGCCGCCAGCGCATATTATCTCTTGATGAGGTGATCGGCGATGATGGTATCCGGCGCTGTGCCATCGTGATGGACCCCGAACTGGTTAGAACCGCATCTGTCGCCCGCCGACCGTTTCAGGGCTGGCGCTATCTGAAAGCCGATGATGCCCCGATGGATGCGCATGATCCGGCGGAGGGCGGTGAGAGCCTACCCGATAATCTTCGCAGCAAGCTCATCGAAATTGGGGCCTGGTAGGTTATTCAACTGCCATATTGTCGATCAGTCGCGTCTGCCCGAGCCAGACCGCTGCCAAAACTCGCGCGGGTTGCTTCACCGGGCCAGGACGAAGCGCTGTTAGAGTGTTTGCACAACGCGCTTCGATATAATCGACGCGATCAAACACATTGGCGGACTTGGCGAGCGCCTTTCCTTGAGCCATTTCCCAATCCACATCCTTTGAGAGGTCGTGTGCAAAGGCGGCCAGAATTTCGTTCAGCTTCGCCGCTGTCTCACGGTCCTTTGTCGACAAATAGGCATTGCGGGAGGAGAGGGCGAGGCCATCGCGTTCGCGCAATGTCGTGCCGGGAATAATTTCAATTGGCAGGTCAAGATCGCGCACCATGCGCTGAATGACGAGGAGTTGCTGGTAGTCCTTTTCACCAAAAATGGCGATGTCGGGCTGGATGCGGTTGAAAAGTTTGGTGACGACAACGGCGACGCCAGCAAAGAAATGCGGACGAAAATCGGTTTCGAGACCTTGCGCCGGGCCTTCCACTGTCAGCTTAGTCGAGAAGCCTTCAGGATACATGTCTGATGCCAAGGGGGCATAGAGCAGGTCGCAATTTGCATTTGCCAGCTTGGCCGCGTCTATACCCATGGTACGCGGATAAGCGTCGAAATCTTCGCCCGGAGCAAATTGGGCCGGATTGACGAAAATGCTCGCGACCACCCGGTTGGCTTTTTCGCGTGCTTGCTGGATCAGGGACAAATGACCTTCATGGAGCGCACCCATGGTCGGCACAAAGCCAATCCTCAAACCCTGTTGACGCCAATCCGCAACTGTTTGGCGCAAGACAGTTAGATCAGCCGTTGCTGGCAGGCGAAGAGAAGATAAATCACTCATAAGCGGCGGATAATGCGGCTTGGCTCTGGACGCAAGCCATGCGACTCGCGCTACACACGAAACATGATCCGAATTGGCCTCATATTCCTGCTTGGTTTGTCGTTGGGCGGTTGCGTCACAATGGGCGGTGAAGCGCCTGCACCAACCCAATCGCCTGTTTCTCAAACGCCAAGCGCGCAGATGGCGGCGCGGCTTGCGGCCGAGCTGGACCGGCGGTCTCGTCACGACCCGGCGGCACTGGATGCTGTGCAAGATGAAATGCGGACTCTGGCCTTGCGCCTGGCGGCTCCTCCTGAGCCGCTTCCCGAACCAGACCCGGTCGCGCCGGATCCGGAAGGTGGAACAAGCCTCTTTCATGCCATTCACCTTGCGTCTTACCGGGTCGAAGAAAATGCGATTTCCGGCTGGGAAGCTTTGCAGACACTCTTCCCGGCACTGTTGGCATCGAGATCCGCGAGGCTGGAAGAAGCCGATCTGGGCTCCCGAGGGATGTTCTTGCGCCTAAAAGCCGGCCCATTTGATAATGCGGATGATGCCCGCGTGGCCTGCCAAGAGATCGAGGCTGCAGGCGGATGGTGTGCCGTGACCGACTTCACCGGGCAGCATCTAGGCCGTTAATAAACTTCACAATTCGAATCAGTTGTTAGGCGTGGCACTGGACTTGCTCTATAAGGTCTATGAGTTTTGGCCCTACATCCGGTGTTCAGATGAATTTTTCGACGCAAACAGATCGTCCTGGCCGCTTTCGTCTGATCCGGCGAAACAAGGGTGCCCATGTCATTGTTATTGGAAATGAAAAGGGCGGTGCGGGCAAATCAACCGTCGCCATGCATCTGTCGATCGCACTGCTGCGTATGGGCAAAACCATCGGGGCTATCGATCTTGATTTGAGACAGCGTTCCTTTGGCCGCTATTTGCAAAACCGCAGAACCTGGATGGAAAACAATGGAGTGGATTTACCCATTCCAAAGGAATTCCGTCTCGAGGCCAGCGCCTTACGTAATCTTGACGATGCAGAAGCCGAAGAAGATGCACGCTTTCAAGCCGTTTTCAGCGAATTGAAGGCCGAACGCGATTTCATCATTATTGATGCTCCGGGCTCAGACACCCATTATTCTAGGTTGGCCCATGCCGCGGCGGATACGATTATCACGCCCGTGAATGACAGCTTTATCGATTTTGACTTGCTGGCCGAAATCGATGCGCAGACCTTTGAGGTCGGCCGCCCGAGTGTTTATTCGGAAATGGTTTGGGATTGCCGCAAGAAGCGTGCGGGTCGAGACAAAACCTCGATTGATTGGGTCGTCATGCGCAACCGCATGTCCCAACTGGATGCGCGCAATAAGCGTCGGGTCGGTGATGGCTTGAAAAAACTCTCCGAACGCATCGGGTTTCGGATGGCTCCGGGCTTTGCAGAGCGCGTGATCTATCGCGAACTATTTCCATTGGGTCTGACTCTGTTGGATCTGACCGAAGACGGGTCTGCTGTGGCATTCTCGATGAGCCATGTCGCAGCGCGTCAGGAATTGCGTGATCTGCTGACCGTCCTTAAGTTACCTGAGCTGGCGGACATAAAGATTCCTTTCTGATGCCATTTCTCCTTCTGGGCTTTGCTGCCCTTGTCATTCTGGTGCTGGTTTCACGCGTCTTCGCACGCATGAAAACGGCTGAAGCTGCACGATGGTCGCGGATCACGTTGGGGCTGGCCGCGGCGATTTTTGGTGGGCTTTTAACTTTGCGCGGGTTGGCTATTCTGGGCGCTCCGCTGGCGACGTTCGGCATTGGACTGATGGCGGTTGGTGCCGGATTACGGCCCAAGCCAAAGCGCGATGGCCAATCGACGTCACCGACAGTTCAATCCATTAGTCGCGCTGAGGCACTCGATATACTCGGGCTTGAAGGCGAACCCACTGATGAGGAAATCCGAGCCGTCTATCGCGTGCTGATGAAGCGGGTTCATCCCGATTCTGGCGGTACTGATGGCTTGTCACGTCGGCTTACCGAGGCGCGTGACTTTCTGTTGAAAGATTAGCCACCCGGGGCAACTGCATAGCAGGGCTCATCTCTGGCCGCGAGGCGGGCGCAAGCTGCGCGCGCGTTCGCTGCATCGACCCCGGTAAAACGGGCGCGATAAAGTGTGCGGCCATTGGTTTCAAAACGCGGCGTATAAAATTCTGCGGCGTCAAGCTCGCCGGCGAGTGCTTGGACGGTTTCCAGACGTGCCCTCGCAGCGGCTTCATCGGCATATGCGCCGACCTGCACCGCCCACCCAACAGGCGGCTCAGTTTCAATATTTGCCAGGAGGGGCGGTGATGGTTCCGGGGCGATCGAAATATTAGCACCACTTGGCGGCGTCCCCATATCGTCGGACATCTCAATTCGTAGAGGCGGTAGCGTATCGCCATCGCCCTGTGCGACGGGTTGCGAAAGATCGAGCGCTGCGATTTGCGTCGCAATGATATCCTGCTCTCGGATCGGGTTGAGGCGAGGGGTGAGGTCGCGTGCCGCGACAATGAGCGCTTCACGGTTCTCAAGCGACCGATAGGCCGCATTGATCAATTGTTCCGCATGGGCGTCGCGATAGGCGGCAGTTGGGCCGCCCATTACAACGGCAACAAGACGGCGGCCATCACGCTCGGCTGTCGTGGCGATGTTGAATCCAGATGCGCGGATGTAACCCGTTTTCATGCCGTCGACCCCGTCGACGCGTCCGATCAAATTGTTATGTGAGCGATAGGTGCGGCCATTGTAACTGAAGCTGCGCTCGGAAAAATACGACATGTATTGAGGGAAGTCGCGGCGTAGAGCGAGCGTGAGCCGCGCCATGTCACGAGCCGTTGTTACCTGACGAGAATTGGGTAGGCCAGAGGCATTGCGAAACGTGGTGTTGGACAGGCCGAGCTCGCGGGCTCTTGCCGTCATTTCGACAGCGAAGGCGCGCTCGGTTGTCGCGAGTTGTTCGGCGACCACTACGGCGACATCATTCGCGCTCTTGATCACCAAGGCTCGAATGGCGGTTTCGACGGTAATGGTGTCGCCCTGCGACAGGTTTAGATTGGATGGTTGCTGGCTGGCCGCGATTCTGGAGGTGGTCATTGTGTCGGACAGCGACAACTCACCGGATTCAATTTCTTCGAACAACAAGTATAGCGTCATCATTTTTGTGAGCGAAGCCGGGTAACGTCGAGCGTCCGCGAGGCGACTATGGAGAATGTCGCCTGTATTCGCATCTGCAACAAATGCGGCATAGCGGCGCGTGTCTGCATACCCGTCCGGCATCATGGTGCCAGTCAGAATGATAACAAACGTCAAAAAGAGACTGCGCCATCCATACATGGAACAGCATCCAATCGCATAGCTGTTTCCGGGGAGTTAAAATGGTTCAAAAATAATTATGGTGCAGTGCAACATTTTTGTTGACGCGGGTGCGTGCATTTGGCATATCAATGCTGCAAGCGCGAACAAACGAGTCGCTAAAGAGATTGAACATGACAAAAACGACCGCGAAATCTGCTGCCGCCAAGGCGCAAACCGAAGCAAAGACCGCGACAGCCAAAGCGCCCGTAGCGAAGAAAACTTCGGCTAAACGCGTCGCAAAAAAAGCGGCCCCAAAGGTATCTGCAAAAAAAGTGACGGCAAAGAAGGCCGTTGCTCGCAAGCCAGCCCAAGCCAAAACGAATTCCTCCCCGAATAAGGACTCCAAAATCATGACAACTGTTCAAAACCCAGCTGTAAACGAAACAATCGAGCAAATGACTGCTGCCAGCAACGAAGCCTTCAAGGAAGGTTTTGAAAAGTCGCTGAAGTCGGCCGACGAGCTGAATGCTTTCCAAAAGGAAAATGTTGAAGCCGTGATCGCTTCTGCAACTGCAGCCGGTAAAAACGCCGAAGTGTTGAACACCAACGCTGTCGCTTACGCAAAAACGTCGATGGAATCCGCTGTTGCAGCCACCAAGGCGCTGACCACAGCGAAATCCGTTCAGGACATGATTGAAGTTCAAACCGATTTCGTGAAATCATCCATGGACATGTTCATGGCTGAAATGACCAAGACCTCCGAGCTTTATGCCGGTGTTGTCAAGGACGTGACCAAGCCGATCAATGACCGCGTTGCGGTTTCGGTCGAAATGGCACAATCGGCTCGCTAGAGCTGATTTCGGGCAGGGCGATCTCCCCCAAACTGCCCGATACATTCTCCCGAACTGGCCCGGTGGTTTATCCACCGGGCCTTTTTCTTTTGCGCTTTGGTAAGATGTCCTCCGCCAGAATATGAACGATCGGGTGTCACAATTTGGCTCCAGATTGCGCAGAAGCTGTTGACGATCGCGTTTCAGGTCTTCCCAGAGTGTAATGCTTGCCTATCTAATAAGAACACAGCGACGGGCCGAATCGATGACTGAGCGCCGCGATAAACCCAGCGACCCTGATCGCCAGACAGGAGTTGCAACCCGCACCCGTGCGAAGACGAAGAAGCCGTCTTTGTACAGGGTTGTGATGTTGAATGATGATTTCACGCCGATGGAATTCGTCATCGAGGTCTTGATGCAGATCTTCAAGAAGTCGCCGGAAGAAGCGACACAGGTTATGCTGCATGTCCACCAGAATGGCGTCGGCGTGTGTGGTGTGTTCACCTTTGAAGTCGCCGAGACGAAGGTGGCTCAGGTGATGGACTTGGCTCGGCGAGCGCAGCATCCGCTGCAATGCACGATGGAAAAGGAATAGACGTTGCCCTCATTTTCAAATTCCCTCGAAGACACGCTGCATCGCGCCCTCGGGTTTGCGAATGAACGTGGTCATGAATACGCCACGCTGGAACATTTGCTGTTGGCTCTCGTCGATGACGAGGACGCTGCGGGTGTTATGACGGCGTGTGATGTCGATCTGGGGGAATTGAAATCGACTTTGACGGCTTTTGTGGACGCCGAATTGGGTGAACTGGCCGTTGATGATAACGAGGATGCAAAGCCGACAACAGGGTTTCAACGTGTCATCCAGCGAGCCGTCATTCACGTTCAGAATGCGGGCCGCGAGGAAGTCACTGGTGCAAATGTGCTGGTTGCGATCTTTGCTGAGCGCGAAAGTCACGCCGCTCACTTCCTCGCCGAGCGGGATATGACCCGCTATGACGCGGTAAATTACATCTCCCATGGTATATCCAAACGCCCCGGCGAGAGCGAAGCGCGGCCCGTGCGCGGAGCAATGGAAGACGACCTGGATGAAGATGATGAGAAAGAGGCCGACGCTCTTTCATCTTATTGCGTCGATTTGAATGAAAAGGCTCGCCAAGGCGACGTCGATCCGCTGATCGGCCGCGAAGCAGAGGTAGAGCGCTGCATTCAGATCCTTTGCCGCCGCCGCAAGAATAACCCGCTATTGGTTGGGGATCCCGGCGTTGGCAAGACGGCCATTGCTGAAGGCCTTGCCCGAAAAATCATTGAGAAGGACGTGCCTGAAGTGCTTCAGGACGCGACGATTTACTCACTGGATATGGGAACGCTGCTCGCAGGCACCCGCTATCGCGGCGATTTTGAGGAGCGCGTAAAACAAGTTGTCAAAGAATTGGAAGCGCGCGACGGAGCGGTTTTGTTCATTGACGAGATTCACACGGTGATTGGCGCAGGCGCGACGTCGGGCGGCGCGATGGATGCCTCCAACCTTCTTAAACCCGCGCTTCAGTCAGGTAGCCTGCGTTGCATGGGTTCGACGACTTACAAGGAATTCCGTCAGCATTTCGAGAAAGACCGCGCGTTGGCGCGTCGGTTCCAAAAGATCGATGTCACCGAACCTAGTCGCGACGACACCGTGAAAATCCTACAGGGGCTGAAGCCTTATTTTGAAGAGTTTCACGATGTGCGCTTTACCAATGATGCGGTGAAGACGGCTGTGGACCTGTCCTCACGCTACATCACCGACCGGAAGCTTCCGGATAAAGCGATCGATGTGATCGATGAAGCCGGAGCCCGCATGCGTCTCCTACCGCCATCCAAGCGGAAGAAGACAATCGGCGTGAAAGAGGTCGAGACCGTTGTCGCGAAGATTGCGCGCATTCCTGAGAAATCAGTTTCCAAGGACGATGTGGTTGCGCTGAAATCGCTGCCATCAGATCTGCGCCATGTGGTGTTTGGTCAGGACGAGGCTATCGAGAAGCTGTCCTCGGCGATCAAACTATCTCGCGCGGGTTTGCGTGAACCAGAAAAGCCTATTGGCAATTATCTGTTCTCCGGCCCAACCGGCGTTGGCAAGACCGAAGTTGCCAAACAATTGGCGTCTATTCTGGGTGTTGAGCTTCTGCGTTTCGACATGTCGGAATATATGGAGCGTCACACGGTTTCGCGTCTCATTGGTGCGCCTCCGGGCTATGTCGGCCATGATCAAGGTGGTCTCCTGACAGATGCTGTGGATCAGCATCGCCATGCCGTGTTGTTGCTCGATGAGATCGAGAAAGCTCATCCGGATCTGTTCAATATTCTTTTGCAGGTAATGGATCACGGCAGCCTGACAGACTCTAACGGAAAGAAGGTCGATTTCCGCAATGTCGTTTTGATCATGACGACCAATGCGGGGGCGTTCGACGCCGCCAAGGAAGCCATTGGGTTTGGTCGCGACAAGCGCGAAGGCGATGATAAGGCCGCGATTGAAAAGTTGTTCACGCCCGAATTCCGCAATCGTCTGGATGCGATTATTCCGTTCGCCGGTCTGTCACAACCGATTGTCAGCCGTGTGGTTGAAAAGTTTGTCCTGCAGCTTGAAGCCCAGCTGGCAGACCGAGGGATTACATTCGAATTATCGGATGCGGCAACTGAATGGCTGGCCAAGCGTGGTTATGATGAAAAGTTTGGCGCTCGGCCTTTAGCCCGCGCCATTCAAGAGTATATAAAGAAGCCGCTGGCCGATGAAATTTTGTTCGGGCAATTGAAGTCAGGTGGGTTGGTCAAGGTCGATATAGACGCTGCCGATGCTGACCGTCTCGATTTTGACATAACGCCGGGTGATCGCATCAAACCGAAAAAGCCAAAGGGCAGCGGAAAGTCCCGCAAGAAAGAAACGGTCCGCTAGAACGAGACCTATTCGGCAAAAACACTTGATGGCAAGCCGTCACCGGAAACGGTGGCGGCTTGTTGTTTTTGGCGACGAAATTCTCGCGGCGTCATGCCGGTGGCTTGCTTGAAGGCCCGGTTGAATGGGCCAAGCGACGCGAAACCACTTTCCAGCGCAATTTCCAGAATGCCGTTTTGCTGATCTGCTGTTTTCGAGAGGACGCGCTGCGCATGCTCAATACGGTATTGATTGATGAAGCGATTGAAATTCGCCTGGCCCAGACCAGCCACAATGGCGCGGGAAACCTTGTATTCTTTCTCATGTAATCGTTGGGCGAGCGTTGCCACTTTAAGATCGGGATCAAGATAGGCTCCGTCAGCAACGAGCGCTTGCGCCCGTCGTGCCAATGCCTTTTCGTCATCACTCGCAGGTGGTGTTTTTCGGGCGGCGCCTGACGGTAGTGGATTGTTTTGACGATAGATGATGGCGAGGCTTACGCTGCCCATGATCATAGCGGCGCAAAGACCTTGAATGAGTAGGGTCAGGCCGGGCGAAACAAATGTCAGTCGCCCGTGGTCGAAAAGCATCACGCAGATGACGACACCGGCTCCGAAACTGGACAAAAAGATGTGGCGGATCCGTTTTTCGCTATCGGATATTCCTGACCAGCCGTTCAACCCCTCACCAAATGCCAAAACAAGTGCGGCGGAGCTAAACAAGACCTGTATGCCGTCCAATCGCTCCATCCATTGGGTGAGGTTGGCTTCGCCAATCACCGCACCAAAATTCGTTACCATCGCGACCTGGTCGAAAATTGTTGGCAAGAAAACGCCTGAAACAATCGCGATTTCTGGCCAGCCGATCGCCGGTACGTGGCGAAACAGTGCTCGTGATGCCAGCCAGAAAAAAGAACAGGAAGCGCAACTGGCAATTGCCATCACCGGATAGGCAGGACCAACAGCCGCCCGCCCCAAAACTTCGATCAACAAAATGGAGATCAAACCGACGCAGAACCC
>Ga0316204_10005332_pt1 | contig 21411 bp, 16 predicted proteins | sample 6monrhotite_MG_2_FD_205661 | JGI IMG/M metagenome (GOLD analysis project Ga0316204, IMG submission 205661) | Microbial mat bacterial communities from mineral coupon in-situ incubated in ocean water Damariscotta River, Maine, United States -... | ecosystem: Environmental > Aquatic > Marine >... | reverse complement strand
CCGAACTCAGTAGTGAAACGTCTTAGCGCCGATGGTAGTGTGGGAGGTCCCATGTGAGAGTAGGTCATTGCCAAGCTTATATTCTAAAAACCCGTTATGCCTGATGGCACAACGGGTTTTTTTTTGCCTGAGGTTTTAGATTGAAATGCCGCTTATTAATAAGCTTCAATGAGAGCCTCATGAAGCAGATTAAATGGGTATTAGATGTCGTGTGTAACCTTTTAGGGTTCAGGCTTAGCTAGGAAGTTTTATGAGGCTGACAGTGCGGGCAGTAAAAGCTGGCGCGTTGCGCGATCACGGTTTTTTCAATTAAAGTTCCGCATTCATGACAAGGCTCATTATGACGACCGTATACATTGAGTTGTTGCACAAAGTAACCTGGCTTTCCATCGGGCTTTAAAAAGTCCTTAAGGGTGGTTCTTGATGAAAAAAATACTTAAACTATCGTGATTTTAGTCGATTAGTAACAAAATATTAAAATTTGCTCAAAAAGAAGCTACAAAGCACGTAAATCAATGGTATAAATGACTTCATCCACTGCTGATGCTGTCATTTGAAGTTGTAAGTTATGGCACACAGGCATACAAAGCTAAGGAATTACCGTTTATTTTGTTTATGGTAGGTATTGCTATAAAGTTTAAAATGGCAGTTTATATATGGTAAAAAAATAATGTATCGAAAGCATTTTGGTCTTACTCGCCTGCCGTTCAAATCTTCTCCAGATATTAGTGTTTTTTATAAACATGGATCACGTCAGGACATTCTTGAGGCGCTTGTTTATACAGTTGTCCGTGGAGATGGGATTACAAAAGTTACTGGTGAGGTTGGCAGTGGCAAAACCATGCTCCTTAGGCTATTAGCCGACTCATTACCAAGTAATTTCTCTATTCTGTATATTACGGCTCCAAACTTGTCCCCTAAAGACATGCTCATGTATATTTGTTCTGAATTGAACTTGCCAATCAACAGTTCTATGCTGAAATTCACTCTACTTAATTCTCTTAACAATGAATTGCTTAAGCTACATGCTGCGGGTAGGCGAGTTGTGATGTTAATCGATGAAGCTCAAGCGATGACATTTGATACGCTTGAAGAGATACGGCTTCTTAGTAATCTTGAGACCAATGATGAAAAGTTGCTGCAAATTGTTTTATTTGGTCAGCCTGAATTAGATATAGCGCTTGCCAATGATAAAATTAGACAACTCAAAAGTCGAATTTCTTACAGTATATTTATCCCAGCACTTTCTCCTGATGAAGTTAACTCTTACCTTAATTATCGTATGCGAAAAGCATCTTACGAAGGTTTGGATCTTTTTGATGCCAATATTTCTAAGGAAATTCATAAGTTGTCATTAGGTATGCCTCGTACTATTAATATGATTGCGGACAAACTTTTAATGTCGGCCTATAGTTATGGTGACGAGCGAGTTACTAAGAAGCATCTATCGGTACTGCCCGACGTGGCAGGTTCTTTGCTTGGAAAATTAAATTCTTATAAATATGTGTTTTTTATTTCTTTACTTTTGATTGCTATGGCTATCGGGGTTGTGTATTTAATGAGTGATTCGCAACAACCTTCCTTAAATGAGCAGATTAATTTAGAATATAGTGATTCCAAAGTGGATTCTATGACTGTTGATGAGGTGCAATTGCCTAATGCAGTTATTATGAATGATCAAGTCCCAATTGATAAGGTTTTAACGGATACTGTTATAGAAAGTAATGAGGCTTCTGAATTAAATGAGGCTCAGCTGTATGCGGCTACAAAGATTGTTACAGTGGATATTCGCGATACAGTTAAATCAAATCCTATTTCTGTCTCGGATCGTTTGCTTGCAATGCATTTAAAATCTGAACGTTGGTTAAGAGAGTTGCCCAGTGAAATGTATATTATTCAACTTGCTGCACCGAGCATAAGACAACTTGAAGCGACTATAGAGTTTTATAGTCTACATAAAATTCCTAAGGATAAATTACATTTTCTCATCGATATTAGTGAAAAAGGTCAGAAGAAAAGATTAAGGGTTCTGTATTTAGTTTCTGAGAGTTACTCAACATTACAGCATACCATTACAGGTTTTTCACAAGCGATAAAAAAATCAAGTCCTTATGTTGTAACAGTAGGGCCTTTAGTAAAAAATCTAGAATATACGCAAAACTATTTAAAACAGCATGGGATAACAAATGTTAATCAATAATCGTATCGTTAAGTATGGTTTTTCATTTTTGGTGACAATCTTTATTACAGCAAACCTAACGGGTTGTAATGAGGCTTCTGTGAAAGACTCTCCCCTTGTTGTTGATCGATTTAAAGCTGATGGACATATCGTTCCAGATAAAAAAATTGAGGATATGCTGTCCAATAAGAGTGCTCAAATACCATCGATTGTAAATAGTACAGCTCCAAAATTACCTAGCTTTAGAGGGAACTCATCCTCCAATTACTCTATTACAGCCGTCAACGTGCCCGTTGCAGAATTGCTTTTTCAAGTTGCTCGTGATGCTGGAAAGCAAATTGATCTTTATAAGGGGGTCAAAGGCAGCGTAACAATTAATGCCCTCAATCAACCTTTAGAAAAAATACTTGAGCGGATTTCAGAGCAGGCTGGACTTATGTCTGTGGTAGAGGGTAACACCATTAAAATCAAACCAGACTTTCCTGAATGGAGACATTACAAAGTTGATTACGTGAATATTAATAAAACAAGTGAAGATTCTATTGATATGAAAATGAACGTTTCCGCTTCAGGTGGCACGGGTAGTGCGAGCGGAGGGGTTGGAAGTTCGTCAAAAGTTTCTGTTAAATCTGAACATAACTTTTGGAAGCAACTTGAAAACAACATTATGTTATTGGCTCAATTAGACCCTTATTCATTAAGCAGTGTTATGGATGGTCGTACCCCTGCTACAGTGAGTCAAAATACCGCAATTAACCCTGAAGCAGGAGTGATTTCCGTTTATACCACCTCTAAAAAACATAAAGCAATTAAACGCTATATTGAAGATGTCTCTACAAGAGTAGAACGCCAAGTGTTAATTGAAGCGACGGTGGTCGAAGTTCTTTTAAACGATGAGTTTCAAGCAGGAATTGACTGGAGCCTTCTTGGAAATCGAGCGTTTGGTGATGATGGTGGGCTTCAAATAACGTCGCCTTTTTCAGGGCCTAGTAATGGGTTTTCGTTGGCTACAGTTAATCCAACAGGGGCGCTTGGGGCCGCAATTAATGGCGATTGGAATATACTGGCTAATTTGCAGTTACTGAAAACTTTTGGCGACAGTAAAGTGCTGTCTAGTCCAAAAATTATGGCGATTAATAACCAGACTGCGTTATTGAAAGTTGTAAATAATTTGGTTTATTTTACTGTTGATGTGAATACCACCGCGGGTACGGCTACAACGGCGGCTTTAACGACCTATGAGACTGAAATTCATACGGTTCCAGTAGGTTTTACAATGAGTGTAACGCCTTTTGTCAGCGCTAAGGGAGATGTTACTTTAAATGTGAGACCGACTATTTCTAGACAAATTGGTGTCGTCAATGATCCAAACCCTGAACTATCCAAGGTCGGCGTTGAAAGTAGTATTCCGATCATACAAGAAAAAGAGATGTCATCTGTTCTTCGTTTAAAAGACAGGCAAACCGCCATTATTGGTGGCTTAATTGAAGATGAAAATTCAAATGGGCGTACAGGCTTGCCATGGCTGAGTGATGTACCTGTTATTGGAGATTTATTTTCACAAAGCAGTGAAGACAATAGAAAAACAGAATTAGTTATTTTTATCCGTCCTGTCATTATCAATAATCCCGATGTGAGTAATGGCGACTTACAGCACGTGGAACGCTTTTTGAAAACCAATTCCAGTGAGCGAGTGAACTAGTTTTGAGTGTTTTATTAGAAGCGTTAAAAAAAGCGGCTGAAGAGAAGAAAAAGGCTCTTGCTAATGCAGAAAGTATACAAAGTGCGCCTTCTGATAAAACCTCTTCTGAAAGCGGCTTGACATTATCCTCTTCGAGTACAGAGAGCCCAAACCCCGTTGACAGCAAAGAGTCCTCTTCTAATATGGCCTCTTTGTCGTCGGCCGACCATAATGAGACGCCGTTAGATTTTAAGTTAACACTAGACGCTCCTTCGGAGACTTCTCCATCTATTGAAAGTGACAAGTCAACTAGCTCAAAACCAATTGAAACGATTTCTACTGAAACGAATGAAGCATCTACCTTTAAGTTAGCTTTAACAGAATCGAGTGATGCTAAGTTAGAATCAGACGCAATAAATTCTGAAGTCGTTGACATTGATACTGAAACTGAAACCGAAGTGATTCAGAGTGAACCGCCTGCTTTAAAATTAGTTTTGGATGAGCCGGCTGCAGTCAAGGCGTTCGTGGATGTAGATGAGCTTGAGCATTCAATCTCTCTCAACAAGGATGAACTTAGTCCTGATTCTGAATCGACTTTGACTGAGTCATTTGAAACGAAAGCAACTGAAGAGAGTGAGCCTTCGAATGAAGTGGAGTCTTTTTCAGATAAGGCTGATGCCACTAGTAAGGATACAAGTTTTAATTTAGTCCCGCCTGCTTTTGAGGATCAATCTTCAATTCATGATCTCTCAGACCAAAAAAATAATGAAGATCCTGCTACAGTATCTCCTGTAATGATCCCTACGGAGGAACAATACACTTCTGAAAGTATAGAGTCTGTTGGAAATTCAACCGATAGTTCATTTGTAAAAGAGGAGGTTCCACAAGCTGGTATTCGTGAGTCTGAAGCTCCGAATGCCCATGGACTTAACGACTTATCAATAAATGAAGAAGTACATGGTGATCAGGGCAATATTCCAACCCAAAACGAGAGTGCAGCACTCTTAGCACCCCTGTCTGGTGAAAAGGCCTTAACGGTTGATCAGAAAACGTCAGAATTAGCCAATAAAGAAGACTCAAACAGTTATGAGTGGAGCCTAGATGCTTTACCAGGTTATTCCGACCAGAAGGAGGGAGAAAAGGCTGCATTGAGCCCCAATCCTATTCTAGCCTCTGGTGCTTTGTCTGCTCCTGCTAAAAAAACCTCTGGAAAGAGGTCTCTTAAAATTTTTTCGATACTGGTTGTTCTACTTGTTTTAATTGGAATTATTTTGTATGGCTTAATTTATTATCAAGAACAAAACGAGCTGTTAGAGCAGCGAATGCAAAAATATAATATTTCTAAGCCAAAGATCACTGTAACCAGAGAAGTTTCAAAGGCAGAGCCAGTCATTAACAATTCTAATTCTGTTGATGCAGCAATAGATAGCGTTGCTTCTGAGAAAGCCGTCGCTGAATCTGAGGATCTTTCAGATGTTGTTTCAAAACCATCAAGTGTTCCGTCAAATATAAGTTCTGCTAAAACAGCGGCAGTTAATAACTTAGATCCAGTTGCTACGAAGCAGAGTAAAGAGATACCTGTTATTAAGAGTGAAAATGATAAGCCTCGTATAGCTGTTGAACGTGTAAAGTCTAAAGAGCCGAAAACGACGGCCTTAGAACCCACTCAAGCTAATGTAATCGTTCATAGTGAATCAGATATTTTATCTGAGGCTTATTTAGCTTATGAACAAGGAGACTATTATCAGGCGAAAAATTCATTTGAAGAAGTTCTGAATATAAATCCCAAGAGTGAATTTGCTTTAATTGGGTTAGGGGGAATTTCCGCTTCAAATCACCAATATGTGTTGGCCATGGAGTATTATCAAAAAGCGTTAGCTATTCAGCCTGAAAGTCTTCATGCTTTTGAGGCAATTGCGAATATATCTGGGCATGTTGGATTAAATTCTGAATGGAAAACAGCGCTTATTTCAATGGCGCAAAACTATCCAGATTCGGCGGTTTTGCAGAATGCTCTAGGAAACTTGTATTCACTGGAGAAAAACTGGCTAGCTGCGCAAGAGGCGTATTTCCAAGCTTATTCTTTAGAGATTGATAATGCCGACTATCAAGTTAATTTAGCCATTAGTTTAGATCAGTTAGGTCAATATGCATTAGCGGCGCAACATTACACTCAAGCGCTTGCTTTGGTGGGTAACCGTCCTATTAACTTTAATGAAGAAGATATTAAACAAAGGCTTATTTCAATTAGACAATTTCTTTCGGGGGGGAATCAATGAGTGTTGAAAACAACCGCTTAAAAGAACGTTTAATTCGAGAGGGCTATGTCAGTAATGATCAGCTAAATATTGCTTTAATTGAACATAACAAAACAGGGCAAAAACTAGGAGAAATATTGGTCTCTATGGGGTTTGTTTCCATAGAGGTTGTTCGAGAGATAGTCGGTTCATACGTTGGCTATAGCTCAATGAGCCTAAAAGAAGTGGTGCCTGACCCCAGAGCACTTTTGCTTGTGTCGGAAGCCTTTGCGCACAGTTATATGCTCATCCCTATTAGTTTGAAAGAGCAAGAGCTTAAAGTGGCCATGGCAAATCCAGGCGATATTTTAGTTCTCGATAAGCTAAAAAGGCATTTGCAAAATCCAAATATTCAGGTCGTTCCTGTTTTAGTGGTTGAATCAGAAATTCAAACAGCCATTGATAACTATTACGGTTACGAACTTTCTATCGAGGGGATTTTAAAAGAGCTAGAAACAGGCAAAGTTGAAATCACGAGAGTTTCAGCGGATAGTGAGTATTCGCAACCGATGGTTCGTCTAGTGGATAATCTACTAACCGATGCCGTAAAAAGAAATGCGTCGGATGTGCATTTTGAACCTGAAGAAGATTATATTCGGATTCGATACCGTATTGATGGGGTACTCCAGCAAATACGCCTGCTTCACAAGATGTATTGGTCGGGCTTAGTGGTTAGGCTTAAGGTTATGTCTGAATTGGATTTAACCGAACAGCGTCTTCCTCAGGATGGCAGTATGTCCTTAATTGTTCATGGAAGACGTATCGACTTTCGTATTTCAAGCTTGCCTGGTACGCACGGTGAGAATATTGTGTTACGTATTCTTGATAAAGAAAAGGGGATTGTGCCGCTTCCTGATCTAGGTTTAGACGGTGAATCCTATGATGAATTAAAACTGATGATGGGACGTCCTACCGGTATTCTATTGGTAACAGGGCCTACGGGGTCGGGGAAAACAACCACCTTGTACTCCATTCTTAATGAATTGAATGATGTCGGTGTAAATATCATGACATTAGAAGATCCTGTTGAGTACCCTATGTCTCTTATTCGCCAAACTCCTGTGAATGAAGAGATCGGTATGACCTTTGCCGCGGGTATTCGTTCATTAATGCGTCAAGATCCTGATATTATTCTGATTGGTGAAATTCGTGATTCTGAAACGGCTGAAATGTCTATTCGTGCCGCTATGACAGGTCACCAAGTTTTTGCCACCTTACACACTAACTCTGCTATCGGTGCCATCCCTAGATTACTGGATATAGGCGTTTCACGCTCTATTATGTCAGGGAACATTATTGGCATCATTGCGCAGCGATTAGCGCGAAAATTGTGTGCTTATTGTAAAGAGCCTTATGAGCCAGAGGAGTTCGAAAAGCAGCTGTTATCTTTTACTGAGTCTGATAATCAAACTCTGTATCGTGCTTCGGGATGTGATCAGTGCAATAATGTGGGCTATAAAGGCCGTTTGGCGGTTTTAGAAACCTTGCGATTTACCCCCGAGATGGATGAATTATTGCTTGAAGGAGCCTCTCAAAAAGCCCTGTTAGATAAAGCGGTTGAAAATGGCTTTTCAACCATGGCACAAAGTGGTATTCGCTGGGTGAAACAAGGGCAGACGTCTCTTGAAGAAATCAGTCGTATCGTTAATTTAACGGACTTATTGTAAGCGAGAACTATTGTGCAAAATTATCACTACACGGGCGTGAACAAGTTTGGGAAGCGTGTAACAGGAGTTTTGCCTGCGGCAAATGAACAAGAGCTTGAGCAAAAACTGAGAAAGTCCCATGTTGACTTACTCAGTTTTAAAAAGCAATCGAGCCTTTTCGGAGGATTGAATAAGAGCAAGATTCCTCGCAAAGACATTATTGGCTTAACTTTTCAGCTTGAACAGCTGCTTAAGGCCGGGGTTCCTTTAATGGAGATTCTGGATGACCTGAAAGATAATTTTGAAAATAACGCAGTTAAAGAGATGCTTGCCAATATTTTCGAGGCGATGGAAGGCGGAAAAACATTCTCGGAAGCGCTTAGATCGTTCGAAGATGTGTTTGGTGAAGTGTACGTTTCTTTAGTGTCCGTGGGCGAGAAAACAGGAAAGTTAGAAGAAATTTTAGCCGACTTGGCGGGAATGCTTAAATGGGAAGATGAGCTAGCCTCCAAAGCGAAAAAAGTCATGATCTATCCCGCTATTGTAGCCACTGTCGTTATCGCTGTTGTGATTTTGATGATGCTTTTTGTGGTGCCTGAACTGCTTGGTTTTATAACGTCAATGGGCGGAGAGTTAGGTTTTGCGACGATTGCTTTAATCGCCACATCAGGGTTTATACAAGATTATATTTTAGAGCTTATTTTAATTCCTGTGATCACGGTGTTTATTTATAAGTGGTGGCGAAAAAAATCTCCAGAATTCAAGCTTAAAACGGATGAAATGTCGTTGCATGTCTGGGTAATAGGGCCCGTTCTATACAGTTTAAAATTAGCGAGAATCGCCAACTCACTGGCTGTGATGTATGGAGCAGGCGTGAGCTTTACTGAAAGTTTACGTATGGCCAGTATTATTGCAGGTAATAAATACTTGGAAAAAAATATCAATAACGCGGTGAAAATTATTGAAGAAGGGAAGCCGATTCATGAGGCTTTTGAGGAGGCGAATGTGTTTCCTCCAATGGCGATAAGAATGGTTAAAGTCGGAGAATTGAGTGGTGGTATGGATGGTGCTCTAAAGAATGTAAGTTATTTTTATGACCGTGAAGCCAAAGAATTAATTGATAAAATTGAGCCCGCTATAGAGCCCTTGCTGACGGTTATTATGGGCTTTGTTGTTGGCTGGGTTATGATCGCTGTTCTTGGCCCTATTTATGACACGATTGCGCAGGTTCAATAATGAAAGTAGTTTTTTATTTAACAGATCAAGGCCTGACCAGTTATAACGACTCCAATAATACAACCGAGTTTTTTAAGTGGGAAGATATCGAGTCTATTTATACTTATTTTGCCGAAGTGCCTGAAAAAACGACGGTTTCCATTGTGGTCGATGTGATGGATGAAGATATTTATTTTGAATGGGCACCCAAAGTATTTCCATGGGAAAAAAAGTCCATTATCAGTAGACGTAAAGAGCGAGTGAAAAGTGATGACTTTGCCCTAACGGAAGTACTTTGGACAAATTATCAAAACGTGACTGAAAATGGTCGTAAAGAAGAGTTAATTTTAACCGCTACGGTTGCAAATACATTTAATTTGCAAGGTTTTTTAGATAGTGTAGAAGAAGCTCAAATTCTGGTAACAGAGATTTATTCAAAGCCATTTTTATTGGTGGAGTACTTTAAAAAGCGTGTTAAACTGCATTTAAAATACACTAAACAGGCATTAAATGCACCATTTTTGATGGTGACAAGGCAGTCTGATCGAGCCTTTAGGCAAACATTTTTCTATGAAGGGCAGGTTCGAATCAGTCGTTTGGTAGAAATCGATTCTGATTTGTCAGATATGACGACGGCGCTTATTAATGAAACAAGGCTAGCGATTGCTTATGCCAATAGCCAGAATATTATGCCTATTGATACGCCTGTTGGATTGATTTTTTTAGATGGCGATCAGGCTTTTTTGTCGGGGCTTTTAGAGCCTTGTCAAAAAGAAAATTTGGTTCCACCCACTTGGCAAGAAGGTGATTTTGAATTTAAAACCATTACTTTTGATGAGTTGTCCGTAACCAATATACATTGCAACTCTGAACTTGAATCATGCTTTTCTCAACAAGCGATGGTTGATTTCATATTCAATGCCAAACCAGCAGGTTTTTATTTCAATTCATATATTGAGAAGATCAAAAACCTGATATTGGGCAGACATGTTTTTGTAGGAGTTAATGTTCTATTGCTACTTGGTGGCTTGTACTATGTCTTGATTACAGGGGTGGATACCCTAGTAAGCTGGGAAAAACAGGTGATTCTTGAGCAGAAAATAGCAGAACATCAGACAGAGGTTACGCGTTTAAAGGAGATTGTTAAGCTTCAAGATGATGCGCAACAAGTCAAAGCCTCCGTAGAGTTTTCGGAAGCCATCCTAAGCTTGAAACTGGATCGTTTAATCAGTTTTGATATTAATGCATTGAGTGACGTTTTTAGTCGTCATGCTAACATTCAGTTGTCGCAGATGAACTGGAAAACATTGGATCGTTTTGATAGTCGTAAAAATCAAATAGAATTAATTGCTTGGGTTTACCCTTTTTATGAGACCTATGAAAAACCTGTTAAATGGGTTGATGATTTTGTTAAAGACTTAAAAACCTTGAAAGGGATTGAGAGTGTTGAGCTTGAAAAAGAGCCTTTGAACCGAAAGTTAAGTCAATCTCTTATTATAAATGCAAAAATGGGCGAGGTTGAAGCGCTACCATTTGTCGTTAATGTACGGATAAAAGATGTTGAATCTAAGTAGTTTTTTGTCAGACCCATTAATACGACGGTTTTTTACTCGTTTAGTGATTTTTTTTGTGATTTTAAGCGCTTTAATTGCAGGTGCCTGGTTTGCGTATGGGGAAGCGGAGAAAGAACTTAAGGCTTTAGAGAAGCCCAAAATTAAACAATTGAGTTCGCTCCAAAGTGAAGTTCGCTTTCTTCAACAGCAATTAAGTCTCTATCAACAATATGGTGATAAATATCAAGAGTTGGTAAAAAAAGGATTGGTCAAACAGCAGGATAGAGTTTTTTGGACAGATTCATTGATTAGATTAACCGACGAATATTTAATCCCAAGCTTAACCTTTTCATTTGCAGCTGAAAAACCGCTCAGTAGTGGACAGTTTTTAAATATCAAAGTGCCAAATGGCGTGTTCTTTTACAGTCGATTAGATTTGCGCATGGATTTACAGCACGAAGAAGATTTGATTCGGGTATTTGAAACAATCAGTCAGAAAATTTCTCCGTTGTATTTAGTGGAGAGTTGTAGAACGACATTAGCGGACACGGATCATGAGGTTCAGGCTGATTTTGATTTATTGGAAGGAAATGTATCAGCTGATTGCTCTTTAATAATTTTCCATACCCATGCTTCTAATAAGAAAAATCCACGGATCAGTAAGTAGGGAACGAATATGAGTACTCAAATAATTGCTATTGCTGTCGGTATAACGCTCTTCGCAGGACTTCAGATGCAGGTTTCAGCAGAAGAGGTAAAGAAGAGTGTTTCAACATCTGAACCAACCCCATTAAAAACACTGTTTTTAAATAAGCCTACGCGTGAAAAAATTGATAAACAAAGAGCGTCTTATTTAAACCCTGTGGAAGAAAAAAAGACGGTAAAAATTTTACCTAAAGGCTCTGGAGTCTCCCAAAAGCCAAAGCCCATTTACATTCCTCCTAAGGTGACGGTATCAGCTGTGATTGTAAGGCCTGATGGTTCTGCTATGGTGAGAGTGAATGATAAATACAACCGTTCCCCTTCTAAGCATATCAATATGGACTTTGCTCATAGTACAGCGGATGGTGTGCCCGTTACCGTGCAGGGAAAAAGTAACGTGGTTCCAGTAGGAAGTACTTTAATGACAAGGCAAAATAAGTTGGTTGAAACCTATAAACTAGAAGAGGCTAAGCGTAAAAGATCTATGCCTAAAACTGAGCAAAAATCCGTTAAGCAGGCCTTAGAACAAGTACAGATACTAACTCCAAAATGATTCCAATCGAACTCCAGTCCGTTACCCTTTTTGTTTTATTATTCATCGCATTGATCGCGTTGTTCTTGGCATTTAAATTATCGATTAGTCATAAACGCCTGCAGAAAATGCAGATCGATGTTCAGCAGCAACATGATCTTAGCGTTCGTAAAGAGGCTTTGCTAGAAAGTCTTTCAGAGGTGCAAAGCCAAAATGTAACGCTGACCCATCAACTTTCTGAACTGCAGCCTATTAAAGGAACGGTTCAGCAGCTGGAAGCTTTTGTGGACAATTTACAGTCTCAACTCCAAAAGAAAGAAACCGATTTAAGTCATTTGCAGGAAGCGCTGACAGAGAGTGAGTCTAAGTCTGCTGAACTGGCAATGGCTTTGAGTCTTGAAAAGAGCAGCTCACAAGAAAAACTCGACTTACTGGAATCGGCTAAAACACAGTTAGCGAATGAGTTTAAGGTCTTGTCTAATCAAATTTTTGAAAGTAAACAATCTCAGTTTACCCAAGCGACACAAGCCACAATGGATGCTATTCTTAAACCAGTGCAGGGTTCGCTTGACGCTTTTAAACAGCGTGTAGAACTGGTGCATAAAGAAGATATAGAAGGCCGTGCTAGCCTCTCTGAGCAATTGAAACAGCTGCACTCTTTGAACCACCAAATGAGTGAAGAGACCCATAATTTGACGCAAGCTTTGAAAGGGGATAGTAAGACTCAGGGTAATTGGGGTGAGCTGATTTTAGAGCGCTTACTGGAGCGTTCCGGTTTGACCGAAGGCATCGAGTTTGATCGTGAAAAAAGTTTCACGGATGAATCGGGTAAACGATTGAGACCCGATGTGGTTTTAAATTTACCCGACAACAAGCACATTGTAATCGATTCTAAAGTCTCCTTACTTCATTATGAACAAGCCCTTAACAGTGAGGGCGAAAAGAACAGAGAGACGGCTTTAAAAGCACACCTTCAGAGTTTAAAAAACCATATTGATACCCTTGCCAGTAAGCGTTATGAGCATTTAGATCAACTCAATGCGCCCGATTTTGTGCTGATGTTTGTGCCCGTTGAAGGGGCTTACCTGATGGCCATAGAAACGGATTCGAGTATTTTTGAAGATGCCTTTGAAAAAAGAGTGGCAGTGGTTACCCCAACGACCTTGTTTACCAGTTTAAAAACCATTGAGCAGCTTTGGCGTTACGAACGTCAGAGTGAAAACACTCTCAAACTGATAAAGCGCGCGGCTGAAGTACATGATAAATTTGTTGGTTTTGTAGAGAGTTTTGAAAAGGTAGGTAAGCAATTGCAAACGGCGCAAAACTCGTTTGAAACGGCTCGAAGCCAGATGCTATCAGGTAAAGGCAATTTAGTTCGACAGGCGGAAATGTTAAAAGACTTGGCTGGAAAAACCAAAAAAGAGATTCCAAGCCACCTTTTAGATGAGGCGGAAGGCCGTTCAAATCTGCTAAAGGATTAGTTTAACGCTCTCTTAAAGTACCTTATGCATAGAGAGCCAGTTCTTCTTTTGCTCGCAGGCTTTTTGATAAGGTTCTTTCAGGATAGAGGGAAGTGTTGTCGGTTTCAAAAACTGATAGCCATTTTGTAAATAAAAGCTTTCAAGATGTGCAAATGGAAAAGCCATGATTTCAACATGGACTTGAGTACGGATCGATTGCTCAGTAAGGTCTTGGTCGATAAACTTAAGAAGTAGGCTGGCCAGCCCTTGTTTTCGATGAGCTGCTTCAATATATAGGCCTCTAAGCCAATATTGATCTATGGCACTGTCATTGGGTATTACCACCAGTTTCGCGATGCCTATCAGGCGTTTTTGAAAGCGAACAATATAAACTTTGTCGTGGCGATTGGCACTGCTTTGTTTATGGCGTTTTAAGAAGTGTTTTATCTCAAAAAAATCCGCTTCAGTAGCGTGATGCAGTGTGATTAAGTGCTGATCGTTTTTATTGGCTTGCATAAGGGTTCACTGCCTTGATTCCAACTTTTTAGACGACATCAAATAGATGCTGAGTTTATGTCACGATTAATTTGTTCAACTTGTGAACGGCCCTTAAAAGTGTGTCTCTGCGGTTTTATAACCCCGATTGATAACACAATAGAGCTGGGTATTTTACAGCACCCTAGTGAAGTCTCTCAGGTCAAAGGCACTGCTAAAATTGCCCAGTTATCGTTTACACAGTGCACAACTTGGATCGGTGAAGACATTGACTCTTTACCCGAGTTACAGAGCTGGTTACAGGATGACAAAACCGTGTTCCTGCTTTACCCTGGCATCGAAAATCAAACAGAGGTATTTGAAAGCTTCAGTATGATTCAAATTCAATCGGGTTTTAAGTTTGAAAATATTAAGCTGTTAGTATTGGACGGCACTTGGCGTAAAACCCATAGAATGATGATGTTAAACTCGGCTTTAAGAGGTTTGAACCGAATTGTTTTGGAGCCGATGCGACCCTCAAATTATCAAATACGAAAACAGAAGAGTACAGCAAGTTTATCGACCATTGAGGCTATTTATGAGACCTATGTGCAATTAGAGTCCGATTCTAAACGTTATCAGCCATTAATCACAGCATTTGAATCCATGCAACAACAGCAGTTAGCGTTTAGAAGGCTTCTGCCTACAAATTCAAACGAATAAACCGGTCTCAGTTTTAGAGGTTACTTTGAACGTTCTTTTTTAGACTCGTTATCCACTTCATCGCGAAGTTTTTTAAAGATAAACAGATTTGAAATCGAAAAGTTAAAGCCCATTCCCATCAACACACCAATAATCAATGCCAGAATCATGTGCTCTTGGAAGAAAGGCACATACATCGTTAGGGTGTAGTAGGTTCCGTAATTGACCGCAAACCCTAATAAAGAGCTCGATGCAAAAGCACCCCATTGGGTGGTTTTGGCGGTTTTTTCACGATGATTAAAGGTAATGACTCGGTTAAGCATCCAGTTCCAAGAGACGGCAGGCCAAAAAGAGATGGCTCGTGCAACCGTATGGGATACGCCCATCATCTGTAGCAATAGATAAAAGGCCAAATCAACAATGAAACCACTGGCTCCAACGGCGGCAAACTGAAAAAATTCAGCTTTGGTTTTAAATTTAAACTGATAGAGTCTGCGTAGGTGTCTTAAATATTTTAATTGCTCGGCTAGGGTTAATTTAGACTCACCGTGAACACGATCCACAAAATGGATTGGGACTTCAGAAACGTTTTCAAAATTACCTTTTACCATGACCTCTAAAGCGATTTTGTAGCCAATAGGCGAGAGGGCACTGGCGTCCGGAATATCAGCACGACGTACAGCAAAAAAACCTGACATGGGGTCTTTTACTTTGGTTAAAGGCAGAGCTGGCAAAGTGGCAACCACTGAATTAATGTAACGCCATAGTGTCCAGCTGTCATCAATGCTTCCGCCTTCCACATAGCGTGAGCCCAATACAAAATCACTTTCACCACTTTTTAACTGCTGAATCATTTCTGGAATGGCGCTAGCAGGGTGGGATAAGTCGGCGTCCATGACCACGACATAATCGCCTTTTGCTTCTGAAAAACCATCAATCACGGCGGGTGATAATCCACGATTTTCAGTGCGATTGACAATACGAATAGGGTGCTCAGAAACGAGCTCCTGAACCAGCTCCATTGAGCCATCTTGAGAATTATCGTCCATAATCAGGATTTCATAGCTTAAGCCTTCTTTTGCTATGTACTGCGCTAATGCGGATTGAATCATCTCGCTTAACGGCTTGAGGTTTTTCACTTCCTGATAGGTGGGGACAATAATCGATATCATGGCTTAACCTTATTTATCATTTAATTCTCAGCGCAAATTTTACGTTCAAATAGGCCGTAAAATTAGTGTATTAGATTTTTTTGCAAATGGAGCGAGCATTATGCCTGATTTCTAGGTTCTAAACCACCTAGATTCTACGCGTTTGCCCATGCGAATAAAACGCGCTTCTATCCAATAATTGAGCCACAGAGACAGATACAGGGTGAAGCCAACGGCTAAAATAAAGACCAGTGGTATAAGCCACAGGTTTATCTGAGTCACGTTTTCAAAGTCAATGGTGCCTAAGGCGATGATCCAAGCAATGGCGATAAATGGGAAGTGAAAGAAGTACATGGGATAGGCCACTACTGAAAGCAAACGCCAACCTTTCCAATGCACAAGTGGTTGCTGGTTGCCTGTATTGCTATCGTAGTGGAAGATCAGCACCATTAATAAAATCGTGCCACTGAACACAAAGCGATGCAGCGTGATCGCCGCTAAATTAAGAGTTTCGTTAAAAGGCACATAATAGCTGGAAAGTTGGTTATACAATGGGAACTTCATACTTAAATAGATCAAACTCAAACCCAATAAAAAAACGAACGTTTTTTGAAGGCTTGATAAGCACAGTGAGTAGTGTGGCTTTTTCCATAGAATCAAAGCCCACAGTACGCCCAGTAAAAGAGGGGTGATACGCGTTTCAAGCACATAATACATGGCATCCATATAAATCGCTGGGTCAACGGCGTGGGTGAATTGATGCCAAGGGGTCTGATAAATGGCGGGGGTTTGATAGGCGACGACAAAGCGTACAACAAGGCTTAAGAGAATAATGACCGATAACCACAAAATGGAATTTTGGCGTTTGACTAAAAATAGAATTAAAAATGGCAAAATGAGATAAAACTGCACCTCAATAGACAGACTCCATTGCACGGGAATAATGCCTTTGCCAAAGATGTTTTCAATAAACAGTAAGCTGTACCAGCCTTCGGTGAGCAGTTTGTTCATATCGGCCAAGCCATAAAATAATAATGCGACTAAAAATAGTGGATAGATACGAAAAAAACGATGCAGATAAAATCGACCAATGTCTATGGATTGGCGTTTGCTGTATACCTTTAACAGGCCGTAGCTAAGCAAAAAACTGCTGAGTAAAAAGAAAATATCCACCGCTTTATCGGAGGATAAAATAAAGCTCATCCAGCTGGGAATGCTTTGAATAAATTGGTTCAGTTTCTCTAGGTCTTTTTTAAACAGAAAAAAGACCGCAAAAAAGACGTGAAACAAGATTACCATCAAGACACTAAGACCTTTCAAAAAATCGATGACTGGAAAAGCTTTAGTGGGTTGATGAATAATTTCAGCCGCGATAGAGATCGGTTTGGTTATTGGCTTTGTTAATAACGCAAAGGCCAGTCGCTTTGCGCTACTGATGACATGTACCATGACTTAGGGCTGACCCTGAGAGTCTTGGACGTCGCTTAATAAGTTCTGACAGTGGTAGTAATGGTAAGTCACAACAATCGCGCCATTCACCGAAAGCGGCTCTTTTTTGAGGAGAATACAGTTCTCAAAGTGAGCCGTGCGTTGGGTTCTTGGCGGTACACGTTCATAATGCGGCACGACCAATAAGCCGTTACTGCCGGCTTTAGGCAAGCCAAACCAAAACTCAAATTGGGTCTGTTTGGTACTGGTAATAAACACGGGTTGCGGACGAACATACCAAGTAAGGTGACTCGCGACACTCCAGTTAGAGACAAATAGTGGCAGCTCTTCTGTATTAACCGCCAAAGATTTTTGTAATTCCAGTGCGGTTTTTGCGGCTTGTGGCCAGCCATAGTCGCCCTGAATTGGATTTTTATGATCGGGAAATGGAATCCAAGGTTTGTAGAGTAAGCTATGGGCAAGCAGTACCAGAGAGCCAGCGATCACTAAGTGTGAATACACCAGCGGTTTAAACCATTTTTTAGTTTGTCTTTGCCATAACCAATGGACAATGATTGGAATCAACAGCAACCATGCTAAAGAAACCCAATGCGGTAGACTCTCTTCATAACCCGATCCCCAAGCAAATAAAACGGTAATCGGCAGTGAAAAAAGCAGTAATAAACGGCTGCTAGCTTTTTGATAATGAGAGGGTTTTAACATCATCCACCAACCCAATAAATACAGCGCGGGAGTGTAAGATATCAGTTGAGTCACTTGGGTTTTGATTAAACTTTCAATTTCCCACAGGGTGCTACCTGTACCGTGGTCTATTTGGTACAGAAAAGACGCCCATTCATTCTGTGCATTCCAGTATAAGACGGGGGTAATCATCAGTAGTGCTAAAATGACGGCCATCCAAAGGCCTTTTTGTAGCAACCAGTACCCGCGTTTTTCAAAAATCATCACTAACAATAGAGAGGCGACTAATGTTACGGCCGTATATTTAGACAAAGCCGCTAGACCCACCAGTAGCCCTAAAGCGATCCAGTATTTTAGTGCATCTGTTTCAAGTAACTTAATCACCACTAGAATCAGGGCTAAACTCACCACCATCAAAAGGTTGTCTGGCAACATCGCCATCCCCATTAAAGCGAGAATTAAGCTGGTATTGAGTAAGACTAAACTCCAGAAACCTAACCACGGATTGGTTTCAGTATCGACAACTCGACTTGACCAAGCTTGTTCAGAATGTTTTTTGGTGAAAAGTTCAATCGTTACTTGATAGAGCAGGTAATTTAAAAGGGCGTATAAGGTAATAGGAACCAGTCGCGCACTCCAGTCATAAGGCGCTAACCACATCGGAATAATTTGCAGCCAACCAACCATTGGCGGATGGTCAAAATAACTCCAATCGGGCATTAAACCATACAGAGCATAATGCGCTTCATCACCCCCTAATTCGACGTTAAAAGCTAGAAAGAGATGCAATAAAGACATAAAAGACACCAGAATTAAACTGGCGCGTTGTGGCGTGATGTTCTGCAGATTGCTCATAGGTATAGATTCAGTATTTACTTTTTCGGTAAGGCGTTTATCGTAAGCGGTTTTATAATCGGCCGTATTGATCTTCAAAACGAATGATATCGTCTTCGCCCGTGTATTCACCGACTTGGGCTTCAATCAAAATTAAGTCCAGTCGACCATCATTGGCTAAACGGTGTTTTTCGCCAATCGGAATGTAGGTCGATTCGTTGGGTCTGACCAATTGAACCTGTTCCCCCACCGTGACGGTGGCGGTACCTGAGACGACAATCCAGTGTTCACTGCGGTGTAAATGTTTTTGCAGGCTTAAACTTTTACCAGGTTTAACCACAATCCGTTTAATTTTATATTTCTCTTCAGACTCTAAAATCGTATAGGTTCCCCAAGGGCGATGTGCGGTACGGTGAATCTTAGGTAAATCACTGTCCTGTGCTTTAAGTTGGTCAACCACGGTTTTAATTTTCTGCCCAGAGCCTTTAGGGGCAATGAGTAAGGCATCGTCGGTGTCGATAATCATTAGGTCTTCAATATCAATCAAAGAAATCACGCGGTCATTACTGATGATGAGATTATTTTTGGCATTCAGTAACACGCTGTTGTCTACTTGGGTATTGCCTTGACTATCTTTTGCCAGCTCTTGGTCTAAAGATTCAAAACTGCCTAAGTCACTCCAGCCAATATCACTTGGAACTACTTTCACTTGGGCGCTGTTTTCCATCACGGCATAATCAATGCTGTCTGCAGGAATAGCTTCCATCGCTTCCATAGGGATTCGCAAGAACTCACTTTGCTCCGTTTGTTGATAAGCGTGCTGGCAGGCTGAGAAAATCTCTGGTGCATGCTGTTGTAATTCAGTAAGAAAAACGCCAGCCTTAAAGCAGAACATGCCGCTGTTCCAATAAAAATTACCTAATTCCAAATAAGATTGCGCCACATGGAGTTCTGGTTTTTCTTTAAAGGATAAAACATCCTCTTCTTTGGCCTCGATATAACCAAACCCTGTTTCAGGATAGGTGGGTTGAATACCAAACGTGACCAGTTTATTGTTTAAAGCCAACTCTTTGGCTCTGGCAACAACCGACTCATAAGCATCTTGGTTTTTAATTAAATGATCTGAAGGCGTGATAAACACCACCGCATTAGGGTCAATCGCCATACAAGCCAAAGCAATGGCTGGCGCTGTGTTTCGACCGACGGGCTCTAAAACAAATTGAGTGCTTAAAGGTTGATCGCTCGAGTTATTCAGCGCTTGCATTTGGTCAAGCGCCAAGAAATACTGCTCTTGATTGGACACAATCAGAAATTGATCGCAAAAGGCTTGATTACGTAAGACGGTTTTTTGAAAGAGAGACTGACCATTAAATAACGGTACAAACTGTTTAGGCAGTAAGGTTCGGCTAATGGGCCATAAGCGAGTGCCGGAGCCTCCACAAAGAATTAAGTTAATCATAGTACTTTTGACTCTGTTTTGCTTTTATTAAGCGTTATTAAAACGGAATGACGGTCTATTTTACTGTATTTTAAGAGGGCTTTGAATAAACCCCAGCTAAAGTGTTTGAGCCTTGTTTTACAATTTAAGGCGTTTAAAAATGAACTCGGGAATGTTGCGAATGATGAACATAATACCCATCCAGAAAAACGGCGTGTAGAGGGTATTTCTTTTTTTATGAATGGCTTTCACAATGCTGTTTGCAATGTGCTCGGGTTGTGCCCAAAGCGGCCCTTTTTTAAAGTCTGCGGTCATAGGCGTATCCACAAATCCCGGTTTAATATCCAATACTTGGACATTATGCGGGTTAAGGCGGTTTCGTAATCCTTGTAAGAATATCGACACCATTCCTTTAGCAGCGCCGTAAACATAATTAGACTGTCTTCCTCTGTCGCCCGCCACGCTGGTAATGACCGCAATACTGCCTTGTTGTTGGTGTTCAAAACGATTGGCTAACAGAGTCAGTAATGAGATGGTACTCAACGCATTGGTATTGAATTCTTGTAAGGTCACTTGCGGGCTTTGTTGGCAAGCGGCTTGATCAGGCAATGTGCCATGGGCAATTAATACCATATCCAGCTGTTCAAATGATTCAAAAACACGATTGATCATGATGTCATGTTGCTCAAACTGGTTCACATCAAAAGATTCAAAGTGCACTTGATTGGCGCCTCTGACTTTGGCATCTGCGGCAATGATTTCCAGTTGTTTAGAGTTTCTTGCCAGTAAATAGAGATTGTCTTGCTGTGCGGCGTAGAGGCGAATGGTCGCCTGAGCAATGGCAGAGGTGGCACCGATAACCAAAATGTTCTTATTCATCTCTTTTTCCTAAAATGTATTTACATACGAATCGTTGATCAAATTGTGTCTCATTATACGGTGTAACTTGCGTTATTTGGGCTTATAGCCCTAAGCGTTTTGATTGCAGGGAGTTAAATAGTCGATCTGCACCGTATTGATGACGAACGCTCTGAAACTGCTCCCATAAAGGGTAACTTTGTTTGAAAGTGGCTTCAGACATACGGGCATCTTTGGCTAGGTAGAGACGACCACCGTAATCGAGCACAATTTGATCAAGCTCTTCTAAAAAGGCGAATAGCGTTTGGCCAATTTTAAAATCAATGGCTAAGGTATAGCCCTCCATTGGAAAACTCAGGTAATTTTCATTGCCTTTACCAAAAGCCTTTAAAACCGCTAGAAAAGAGCCGCGTTTTGACTCAACGATTTTAGACAAAATGTGGGTCATACCTTGTAAGCCCGCTTCCTTGGGTAAAACAAACTGGTATTGGGTAAAGCCTTTTTTTCCATAGAGACGATTCCAGTTTTGAATACTGTCTAACGGGTAAAAGTAGGGGGC
>Ga0316204_10005331_pt1 | contig 21415 bp, 20 predicted proteins | sample 6monrhotite_MG_2_FD_205661 | JGI IMG/M metagenome (GOLD analysis project Ga0316204, IMG submission 205661) | Microbial mat bacterial communities from mineral coupon in-situ incubated in ocean water Damariscotta River, Maine, United States -... | ecosystem: Environmental > Aquatic > Marine >... | reverse complement strand
TGCCCAGCGCCAGCGCCAACAACAGGACCGGCAGTAAAAATTGCCACACCGAAATGCCGGCGGCCCGCGTGACTGCCAATTCGTTGCTCCGTGTCAGGCGCCAAAACGCCGTCATGCCGCCGAACAGTGTGGCGAACGGGAACAGCAATTGCCCCATGTGTGGCAATTTCAGCAGGCCCATTTGGGCGACGATGGCAAACGTCACATCCGGTTTAGACGCGCCGCGCCGTAACAATTCAATCACGTCGAGCAGAAACACCAACGTCATAAGGCCTATGAAAAAGGCCAGAAAACTCATTAAAAACGTACGCCCGACGTATATCGATAGGGTGCCGGAAAGCTTCATGCCGCCCCACCCTCAGGCCGAGAGTTCGGTGCCGTCTGCGTGTTGTCGGGGGCGCTGTGGAACAATCCCGGGACCAGTAACGTCAGCCCGCCCAACACAAGGGGTAACGCGGCAACGCCGTAAATAAGGGGGACCAGGGCTTCGTTTTTGGCCGCGGCGTTGAGGGCCGCCAACAGTGCCCCCTGATAGCTGGCCGCCAATAGTACCGCAAAAAGCACGCGGCGGTTTTCGCCCCGGCGCGAGAAACTGCCGGACATCAAGGTGCTGAGTGCGATCATCACAAAGCCCAGCGCCGACCACGGCAAGGCCATGCGGCGGTGGAATTCCATGTGGTACTTGCCGATGGCACTGGCGTCCAGGCCGGTGGTGTCCAAATTAAGCAGCTCCGCCATGGACCGTTCACGCGGCTCCCGATGGCGAACGGCACCTTCCGGCGTGGGGGCTTCCAGTTCAAACACGTAACGATCGAAGTATAAGATGGATAATTGCTTGGTTTCTTTGTCGAAATCCTGGCGCGAGCCATTGAACATGACCACCCGCGCGCCTTCATCGGTTTCCACCATAGCCCCGCGTTCGCTCATCAAGGTGAAGCTGCTGAGCGCGTTTCGTTCATCGTGGGCCAAGATGCCCAAGAGCTGACCATCGTCGGTGCGTTCGCGCACGTACACAGTGATGCCCCGCGCGGCATCGTTGAAGGTGCCTTCGCGCAGCAGCACATGGGAAAAGCTGTAGCGGATATCCCACTGCATGGCGCGAAACTGGGCATAGGAGGTCGGCACCAGATAGGTGGACAGCGCGTAGCCCACCCCAACCACGACCAACGCCAACAGCAGCGCTGGTTTAGCAAGGCTGGCTTGGCCCAATCCGGCGGCGCGCATCACCACCAGTTCCCTATCGATGATCATGCGGTGATACGCAAACACGGTGATGGCAAACAGGCTGACCGGCAAAATGATGGTGAGGAAGTTGGGCATCATCAGCCCGGTGAGGTAGACAAACATTCCCGCCGATAAGCCGCGGTTGACGATCATGTCGACGAACCGCAATGATTGGCTCAGCCACACCACGCAGGTGAGCGACGTGGCGACCAGCGCCATGCCCACAAACAACTGCCAAAAAATGTAACGGCTCAACCGGTTCATTGTGTCTTAAAAAACCCATGCCCTTTAAAGAAGGGCGTAAAATGTGGGAAAAGCGCGGCAAAATCAAGGAAAACAAGACTTTAGGGGCTTATTCCTGACCGGGAACGACCTTGCCGGGGTTCATCAAGTCACGGGGGTCCAGCGCAGCCTTCACCGCGCGCATCAGCGATAGCTCCACCGGGTCCTTCAAACGCGCCATTTCTGCGGTTTTGAGCTGGCCGATACCGTGTTCGGCTGAAAAGCTGCCGCCCATGGCCACCACCAGGTCGTGAACGGCCCGGTTGGTGTCCTGCCATTGGTCCAAAAAATCTTGTTTTTCAGTGTGTTCTGGCTGGCTTAGGTTGAAATGGATGTTTCCATCGCCCAAGTGTCCGAAGGCACACACCCGCACGCCGGGGATGCGCTCTTGCACCAAGGCGCTGGCGCGGGCAACGAAGTCGGGGACCTTTGAGACCGGCACCGAGACGTCGTGTTTGATGGACCCGCCCTCGCGTTTTTGCGCCTCCGGCACGGCTTCACGCAAGGCCCAAATGGCGTCTGCCTGGGGTCCGCTTTGGGCGATGACCGCGTCTTCGACCCAGGTGGACTCAAAAGCATCGCCCAAAACCGCTTCCATCAACGCGTTTAAGTCGGCGTCTGCGTCGGCGCTGGAAAATTCCAGCAAGACATAGGCTCCATGGCGGCCTTCCAGCGGACTTTTTGCACCCTCGACATGCTTTTCGGCGATATCGACCGAGAAACCGCCCAGCACTTCGCAGGCATTCAACACGTCCGCCGCACGGGCGCGCGCGGCCTGAAAAATGTTCAACGCGTCGGCAAAGTCGCTGCATCCCGCCAACGCCACGCACTTGGATTTGGGTTGCGGGTACAAGCGCAGCACCGCGCGGGTGACGATGCCGAGCGTGCCTTCCGCGCCCAAAAATAAGGATTTCAAGTCATAGCCGGTGTTGTCTTTACGCAAGGCCCGAAGACCGTTCCACACCTGGCCGTCGGCCAGCACCACTTCCAGTCCTAGTACCAAATCGCGGGCATTGCCAAATCGCTGCACATGCACGCCGCCCGCGTTGGTGGACAAGTTTCCACCGATGCGGCAACTGCCCTCGGCGCCTAAGCTTAAGGGGAAATACGCCCCCGCATCTAAGGCTGCGGCCTGCACGTCGGCTAATATAGCCCCGGCCTCGACGGTCATGGTGAGGTTGGCGGCGTCCACTTGCGCGATCTTGTTCATGCGTTCCAGGCTGATAATAACGGCCCCGTTGGGAACGCCGCCGCCGACCAGCCCCGTGTTGCCGCCGTGGGCCACAACGGGCACGCCGGCGTCAAAACAAAGTTTAACAATTTCAGAGACTTGTTCGGTATTTTCCGGCTTTGTCAGGGCCGGGGATGTGCCTAGGTAGAGGCCGCGCTGTTCGCCCAAATGCGGGGCCAGTTGGGCGGCGTCGGTGGTGATGCCCTTCGCGCCGAGGGTGGTTTCAAGGACTTTGATCAGCGCATCCAGGCTCACAGGGCGCGCTCCTTCGGCACGAAGATAAAGTTAAACACGTAGTCTTCGCGGCTGGCGGCGGCCCGGTGGTGGGCATCGCCGTCAAAGCGCTCGGCCGCGTTCAGCACGCCCCGGTGCAGCCACAGCATGCGATAGCCCAAATCCGTGACGCGTTTGATGTCGTCTTCGATGGCGCGCCCGGTGTGTTGCTGTTCCATTTCGATCAGCAACGTCGGGCGGTCGCGCTGGATGGTCGCCAGTGCGCCGTCCAGCACCGCCATTTCGTGGCCTTCCACATCGATCTTGATAAAACCGATGGGGCCAAAGTTTTCGTCGTCGAGACGCCTGGTTTCGACCATCACCTCGCCATAGCTGTCGCCGACCTTGTCGTGGTTGAGGCTGGCCCCTTGGTTGGAATAGCGACCCTTGCCGGTTTTGGGGATGCGCAAGGCAAACGCGCCCGCTTGGTCCGATAACGCCGCGTGGTGCAACGTCGCCTTCAGGCTGGCCCCGCGTCTAAGCACGTTGAACATCTTCGGGTTCGGCTCATAGGCATGCACGTGACGGCTCAAACGCTCCAGCCAATAGGTGTACACGCCCTTGTTGGCCCCCGCGTCTATGGCGATTAGGTTGGGATCAACCAAGAACGGCAAAATCCGCAACTCCGCCTCACCACGGCGCAATTCCCGCCGCGCGCGCAAAACGTAATAGATGCTAGGCGGAATCAAAGCGCCCCGCACGCGTTCCTCAAAAGAGGATGGCGGCTGCCAATTGGTGTTGTTGTCGCTCAAGGCAAAATCCCCAAATCTGAAATCGCCGGGACCTTACCACGGCGGGCTAAAGCATTTCCACCATGCACTCATCCGTCACGCCAGGGCGCTCCCAGCTACCCGCCGCCGTGGCAGGCATTGCACTTGGACAGGGAGGCGGGGGGTGCATCGCTAAAGAACGAGAAGAAGGAAAATCCGCCGCTGTGTTGGCTGAGAAACCAGGGCTGCTCGGTGATGCGCAGGGGGCCGTCGCCACGTGCGGCATGCGACACAAGGTAGTTTTCGATGTGCGCGCGGGTTGGCTCGTCGAGAGAGGCATCATCACCGAAATGGTTTTTCAGATCGCCCATCACGCGCCGCCACGACCCTTGGGGCATTAAGCCCGCATCATAGGCCTGATGACATTCACTGCATTCCTTCAACGTGATCTTGTCATTGATATAAAAGCTAAGGGCGCCAGAGGCTTGGGCTTCTCCCAACGGAGTCACAGCGGGCGCGAAATAGGCCAAACTGGCGGCCACGCCAAGCATGGCCAAAGCCTTTTTACGTGAAGGTTTTATGGAATGGTTGCGGGTCATGGACATGGAGCCTCGTATTAGATTTCGATATTGCCGATGGGGTCGAAGGCCTTGGGTGGGCCTTTGGGTATGGTTTTGGCGCTGGCGCGGCGCAGGCGGTCGTTGATGGCGCGGCCAAGGCCGACGTCTGGGATGGGGGTCACGGCGATGCCGCGGATTCCCGGCAGGTCCAGGGCGCGCATCATGGTGAACAGGTTGGCGGCGGCCTCGGCCAGGTCGCCGGTTTTGGACAGGCTCATGGCCGCACGACGCGGCATGCCGGGGCCGAAGGTCAATAAGGTTTCGCCCATTTCGCGGTCTTCGGGGGCGACGTTGATGCGCAGGGGAATGGACGGCGCGTAGTGGCTTTTCATTTGCCCCGGCGCAACCACGTCGTCGCTTGAATGAACGGCTAAGGGGCCGACTATGGCTTCGATATCTTCCACGGCAATGCCGCCCGGACGCAACAAGGTGGGGGTGTCGCCGCTGAGGTCGACGATGGTGCTTTCCAGGCCAACGGCGCACGGGCCGCCGTCGATAATCATATTGAGGCCCTGGCCGTCTTTGAATTGCAGCAGCACATGAATGGCCAAGGTGGGGCTGACGTAGCCCGAGGTATTGGCGCTGGGGGCGGCGATGGGGACGTTTGCTTGGGCCAACAGGGCTTGCGCCACCGGATGGGCAGGGACGCGCACCGCCACCGTGTCCAGCCCCGCCGTGCACATCAGGGATAATTTGGCGTCTGGCTTACGTTTCAACACTAATGTCAGCGCGCCGGGCCAAAAGGCATGGGCCAGGGCTTGGGCCTGATCATTAAATTCGGCGAACTCTGCGGCCTGGGTTTCGTCGCGCACGTGCACGATCAGCGGATTGAACTCGGGGCGGTCCTTGATTTTGAAGATGTTCGCCACCGCTAGGTCGTTGGTGGCGTCGGCACCGAGGCCATAGACCGTCTCGGTGGGAAACGCCACCAACCCGCCTGCGCGCAGCACTCGCCCGGCTTCGCTTAAGTCTTCGGGCGTGGGTTCCACCACCTTAAAATCGGGCAGGTCTGACGGTGTGTCGGTCACGGCAAGTATCCTCGGTTAAGTGTGCGGGGGTTTTACGGTGAAATGGGGGCCGCGTCCACTGGCTTCAAGGCTGCAAAATAAATACCGACAGGCTGGAGCCAATAGGTCTCAGGCAATGGCGAGCCCCTAATATTTAAAAGCAGCCGCTATACGCCGGAACCTTTAAAGGGTGTCATCTTTTAACGCCCCATCCGATGAGCCTTCGAACTGTGGAAATGGGTCGCTAATCTCAAAGAAGTCCGCTTTCTCGCGGACAAAAATATGGCCGATGGTCTTCAGGTTGGTTGGCGGATCAAGGGAACCGGCCAGGATACCGGTCGCGTCTTGTTCATCTGGCTGCCAAAATAAGCTGGAGCCACATTCACCGCAAAAGCCGCGCTGCGCGATTGCAGATGTGCGATACCACTTCAGGCCGCGGTCTTCGGTGATTGTGATTTTGTCTTTTTTAGCTTTGGAATGGGCACCAAAAACGCCATGCAATTTTTGGCACATACTGCAGTGGCAATTCACCACGTCCCGTAAGGCGCCTAAGACCTGAAAACGGACGGCGCCGCAAAGGCATCCTCCAGTTGTTAGATTTGTTTCCGACCCCGCCATGTTCACCTCACGCCCTATGATTCGTATGAATTTTCAACCAAAACGAATTTTTCTTTAATACCGTAAAATTCGGCACTGGTTTCTCAAAATGTTTGCATGTTGGGTGCCGTACATTGGGGACTCCACCAAGAAGGAGCCGACACTCGAAAGTGCGCGGCTCCTTGGTCTTTCTCTGCTTTTGGCGCGGGTCGCTCCAGATCTCGGTGTTAGGCTCGAAAGCCCAACCTGGGGCTGGAGTGGTGGCCCGTCCTGCAGTCACCGCACAGAGTGCGGCGGCTCTATCGCGACGTCGGGAAGACGTTCCCTTTAGTCGGTAATTAGAGTGTGCGCCCAAGGGCTTAGGACCGTCAACGGCTAAAATTAAGAAGATGCACCTGTTGACATGCGCACCTGTCCCGTCGGTCCTAAAATGGGAGTATTGACGGTCAGGAGTGCTGACGTTTTAGGCGCTCTGCTTGCCTTTCGCGACAAAGTGCGGGTTTTCAAACCCGGCTTTGCCATAGCGCAAGGGGCTGCCGTCTATGGTGGTGATGCTGCCGCCCGCAGCACTCAGCACCGCGTGTCCGGCGGCGGTGTCCCATTCCATGGTGCGGCCGAGGCGCGGATAGATGTCCGCCGCCCCCCGCGCGATGGTGCAAAACTTAAGCGAGCTTCCGGCGCTGATTTCTTTTGTAATGTTAAAGTCTTGCAGAAAGATGTCTGTTTCCGGGCTGTTGTGGCTTTTGCTCACCAGCGCGGTGAGGCCATCAGCGGGCCATGCGTGACACTGAATGGGCTGGGGGCCGTCGCCCATATCGGCAAATGCCCCGTGGGGGCTGCCCAAATAGGTATGGCCTAAGACCGGGGCATGGACCACGCCCAGCACCGGAAAACCGGCGTCGATCAGGGCGATGTTGACGGTGAACTCGCCATTGCGCGAGACGAACTCTTTGGTGCCGTCTAGCGGATCAATGAGCCAGAACGGCCCGTCGCCGATATCCGGAGCCATGCCGTCGGCAAATGCTTCTTCGCCGACGATGGGGAAATGCGCGCCGATGTTGGCGAGGATGGACTTGGTGATCAGATCTTCGGCACGGCGATCGGCCTCGGTGACGGGGCTGTCGTCGCCTTTGGCCTCGACATCGAAATCGGTCTTGTAGACCTCCATAATCGTGTCGCCCGCGCGTACGGCGAGTTCATGGAGCGTGTCGAGCAGGGATAGGGGAATGTTGACGGTCATGGACGAAGCCCTCGGTTCAGCGAATCACTGACCAAAGGGTAAGCGCGAATGGACTTGTGTTCAATCGGTGACGATAGCGTCCCAATCCGCCCCGGTGTCGGCGGCGATAAAGCGCCACGCCTGGAAAGTGTCCGACCAATGCTCAGGCGAAAGCCCTGCCTTATGTTTCAAGCGTGCGACAAACAGTTCCGGGTCGGGCAACTGGTCCCACACCGAGGGCAAAAAGAGCGCGCCCAGCCCTTGGTCCGAGATGATCAGTCCGTCAACGCTGGGATTGAGCTGCGCCACCATGTCGGCATTTGAGGTCACGGGGAACGGGTGCTTGGGGCTGAGCACCGAAATATGAATGTCGAGCGCCGCCGTCTCTTCAAGGCTCACCGGGCCAAAGCGCGGATCGTGAAAGGCGGCGCGGTCGGCATTTGCCACCACGTCGGTGCCAAGCGGTCGCCACGCTTCGGGGCTGCCGATGCAGCCGCGCAACCGACCGGATTTTTTCAGCGTCACAAAGCACGCCCCGGTCTCGCGTAAAGGTGAGGGCAGGGTGCTTAAGTCCACCTCTAGCGGTCGGCCCTGGTCCAGGGTGTGGATGATGGACCGTTTGGCGAGGCTGAGCAGCAGTGCGCCGTGGGTGTGTAGCAGGGCATGGGTGGCGGCGGCGAAATCAGCGTCTGAATTTGCGCTCAAAGCATTCATGGTGCGCGCTCCCACAACGCCCATGCGCCGTAGCCGACCACTTGGTCGCGCGTACCCGCCGTGTCGCCCGAATTGCGCAGGTCAAGGGTCTCGACCGTCATGCCCCGGCGTTTGGCAGTTTCCAGCAGGCCTTTGAGCGGATGGCGGCCACAGGCCTGGTCGTCATGGATGGCGTCGCCGTTTAAGGTCTCAATGGCTTGGCAGGTGCGCTGGTCGATGGCGCGCGCGGTGTCGTAATTTAAGTAGTGGCTCAGGTCGGTGGAAATGACGATCAGCGTTTCCGGCCCGCCCCACACACAGTCCAAGACCTTGGCGACTTGCCCCGGCGTGGCCCCGCCGACGACGATGGGCAGCACCTTGAAACCGCCCAGCACCGCTTGCAAGAACGGCAGCTGAACTTCCAGGCTGTGCTCCGGCTGGTGCGCGGCGTCATAAACTTCGGTGCTCTCCAGGGCGAGAATGTTAGCGTCCAACGTGTGATCCACGGGAACTTGCCCCAACGGCGTGACATAGCTGTCGGCCTCGCACAGCGCTAAGCCTCGAACCGGAACGCGGTGACACGGCCCCAACAGCACAACGCGCTCAATACGGCCCTTCAAGGGCAGCAGCTTGGCGTAAGCCGAGGCCGCAATGGGGCCGGAATAGACATAGCCCGCGTGCGGCACGACGATGGCTTTGGGTGGGTGGTCATGGCTAACTTGGTCATCAGCCTCCACCGCGTCCAGATAGGCCTGAATGTCGTGCGCTAGGGTCGTCGCAGAGGCTGGGTAAAACGCACCCGCCACGGCAGGGGGTCGTACTAAAGTCATGGTGTATATGGTATACTTATTTGCGGTTTTGCGAAAGGCGAGGTGCGTACATGACGCCTGAAAACACCATTTTTCCAGGTGCAACACCCGGACGATACTGGCACGCCCTCGACGATGGTCGGGTGCAGTGCGACCTGTGTCCGCGCCTGTGCAAAATCCACGACGGCCAGCGGGGTCTGTGCTTTGTGCGCGCAGCGTCCGGCGGTGAGGTGGTGCTGACCACCTATGGGCGTTCGTCGGGATTTTGCGTCGACCCCATCGAAAAGAAGCCGCTCAATCATTTTTTGCCGGGGACTCCGGTGTTTTCGTTCGGCACCGCGGGCTGCAATCTGACGTGTAAGTTCTGCCAGAACTGGGATATTTCCAAGGCGCGCGAATTCGATGTGCTGGCCGACGCGGCGACGCCCGAAGCCATCGCCCAAACGGCGAAAAAGCTGGGCTGTAAAAGTGTTGCGTTCACCTACAACGACCCGGTGGTGTTTTTGGAATATGCGGTGGACACGGCCATTGCCTGCCACGATGTCGGCGTAAAGACGGTGGCGGTGACGGCGGGCTATATCTTGCCCAAACCTCGGCGCGAACTTTTCAGTCACATGGACGCCGCCAACGTGGATTTGAAGTGCTTCACCGAAGATTTCTATCAGCGCCTGTGCACCGGACATTTGCAGGACGTGTTGGACACCTTGGTGTACCTGAAAGCTGAGACCGACGTGTGGTTTGAAACCACTACGTTGCTGATTCCCGGCGAAAACGATTCGGTGGAAGAACTCGACGCCATGACCAAGTGGGTGGTGAAGGAACTTGGCCCCGACGTGCCCATGCACTTTTCCGCCTTCCACCCCGATTGGAAGATGTTGGACATTCCGTCCACGCCCCACGCGACGTTGGTGAAGGCGCGCGACATCGCGTTGGCCAACGGCGTGCGCTACGCCTATGTGGGCAACGTCCACGACTTGGCCGCCGAAAGTACCTATTGCGCGGGCTGCGGCCAGCGCCTGATCGGGCGCGACTGGTACGTGTTGAGCGACTGGAACTTGACCGCTGACGGCCACTGCACCAAGTGCGGTCAAGCGTGCGCGGGCGTGTTCGACGGGCCGCCAGGCACCTGGGGGGCTCAGCGCCTGCCGGTGAAAATGAGCGCCTCCGCTTAAACTTAATGTGCTTCCCCCTTTTCTTTACCGCGCGCCTTGTTAGAGTGGGCGTAACGCCCATATTTGGGTGAGCCCAATTCACAGCCCAAATGGAGTTCCCGATGAAAATCTCGTTTGCCAATCCAGCCGTTCCGAAAACCGGCGTTGTCGTCGTTGGCGTTTTGGAGGGTCGTAAGCTGACCCCCAGCGCCCTGGCCATCGATGCGGCCACCGGCGGGGCGGTCTTGCGCGCCATCAAGGCCAGCACTTTCAAGGGATCGAAAAACCATTCGCTGACCATTATGACGCCGGGCGGCAAGCTGGCCCGCGTGGTGTGTTTCGGTCTGGGCAAGGGCAAGGACCTGGACGCCTTAGGCCTGCAAAACTTGGGCGGCAACATTGTGAAGGCGCTGTCCGCGCACACCACCTCGGTGCAGGTGCTGGTGGATGCGGTGGACGGCTGTGACTTGAAGGCCTATGAGGTCGCGGCTGAAATCGCACTGGGCGCGCGCTTGGGCAGCTATCGTTTCGATAAGTACAAAACCAAAAAGAAAGAGCACGACAAGCCTAAGCTGAATGAGGTCAAGCTGTACTCGGCCCTCTCCATCAAGGCCAAGGCGCTGTACGCCCCGTCGGACAAGGTCGCCGATGGCGTGTTCTTCACCCGCGATCTGGTGTCGGAACCTGCCAACGTGTTGTATCCGGAAACGTTGGCGGCCCAGGCCAAAACCCTGACCAAGCTGGGCGTAAAGGTCGAAATCTTGACCCAGACGCAGATGAAGCGTCTCGGCATGGGCGCGCTTTTGGGCGTGGCCCAGGGCAGTGACCGCGATCCGCGCATGGTGGTGATGCGCTGGGACGGCAAGCCGAAGAAGGCCGGTGCGAAAGCCACCAAGGCCGACGCCCCGGTGGCGTTTATCGGCAAGGGCGTCACGTTTGATTCGGGTGGTATCTCCATCAAGCCGTCGGGCGGCATGGAAGACATGAAATGGGACATGGGCGGTGCGGGCGTCGTCATCGGCCTGATGAAGGCACTGGCGGGCCGCAAGGCTAAGGTCAATGTGGTGGGTGTGGTGGGCTTGGTGGAAAACATGCCGTCCGGTTCGGCACAGCGTCCGGGCGATATCGTGACCTCCATGTCGGGGCAAACCATCGAAGTCATCAATACCGACGCCGAAGGCCGTTTGGTTCTGGCCGACGCGCTTTGGTACACCAAGGAACGCTTCAAGCCGCACACCATGGTCGATCTGGCGACGCTCACCGGGGCCATCTTAGTGGCGCTGGGTGATCAGTACGCGGGCCTGTTTTCCAATAACGACACCTTGGCCGATGAATTGATCGACGCCGGGCGTAAAGTGGACGAACGGGTGTGGATGATGCCCATGGGGTCTGGCTATGACAAGATGATCAACAGCCCCGCCGCCGATATGCAAAACGTCGGCGAACGCTGGGGCGGAAGCATCACCGCGGCGCAGTTCCTCAAACGCTTCGTCGGCGACACCAAATGGGCGCACATCGATATCGCGGGCGTCACCTGGAACAAATCCGGCAAACCAACTGCGCCCAAAGGCGGCACCGGCTTCGGCGTCCGCCTGCTGGACCGCTGGGTGAAGGACAAGGTTGAAAAGTAGGCATGACCGAAGTCGCTTTTTATCACCTGACGCAATCGACGTTGGAACAAGCTTTGCCGAAATTGTTGGAGAAGACGTTGCAGGCGGGCAAGCGGGCTGTGGTTCTGGCGGGTTCGCCCCAACGGGTTGAGGCGTTGAACGGGGCGTTGTGGTCCTATGACGGGGCGTCGTGGCTGCCCCATGGATCGGTGAAGGATGGTCAGCCCGAAGACCAGCCGGTGTGGCTGACCGACAGGCAAGAAAACCCAAACGCGGCCCAGTTCGCGTTCTTAACCGACGGTGTGCAGTGTGCGGACCTGGGCACCTATGAGCGGTGCTTCGAGCTGTTCGACGGCGACGCGCAGGATGCGGTGCAAACCGCGCGGGCGCACTGGAAAGCCTATAAGGATTTAGGGTTTGAGCTGGCCTATTGGCAACAGACCGCCAGCGGTGGATGGCAGAAGAAAGACACCTGACTGTGGTGGGATGTTTGGTAGCACGCAATAGGTGTTGCTTTATTTTTTCAATATTATAGATTGTACAAAGTGGTTGCGCTCCTCCTGTCACGTTGACAGTGTGTGCGGCCTTGTCTCTGGGGAGAGGCTGGAAGGTACAGCCGTGTGACCCAGTACAAGTCCGTGTCTTCAGGGCGCGGGGGGGCAGCGTTACCCATTGCCCGCTCATATGAAAAATACTATCGCTCCGGTGTCTACGATGACCGTTATCCGCGGCCGAACCCGCGCGTCCTTGGGGTGCTTAAACGCGCCCTAAAGCACGCCGGGGTGGGTGCCAAGGTGATTGATTACGGCTGCGGCACGGGGCGATACCTGCTGCCACTGCTACACCTAACCAAGGGCATGGCGACCGCTTATGATATCGCCAGGGAACCGCTGACACGGTTGCGCGAAGCGTTGCACGCAAGCGGCCATATGCATCGCGTGACCGTCATTTTAGGTGATGAAAACAAGCTGAAAGGGTGTCACGCGGACGCGAACAAGGCCGACGTGGCGATGATGATGTTCGGGGTGTTGTCGCATATCGGGTCACGCGACGAACGTCTGCGTGTCTTGCGTATGTTGGGCGAACTTGTCGACCCGATGAATGGGCGCGTCGTGTTGTCGGTACCCAATCGGCACCGCAGATTTCTGACCCTGCAAAAGGACGGACGCACCGATGTCGTTTATCGGCGCCCGCGCGTCGGGGACGACTATTTATTCAGCTATCACCTTTATGCGCCGGACAGCCTTGAGCGCGATTTGAATGCCGCGGGTCTGGTGGTCGAAAGTATGTCCATCGAAAGCGTGTTTTCGGAAAGCCTGATCACGCGCTACCCCATCATTGGACATGCAGATAGACTTCTGGCGTACCTTCTGCCGACGGTTTTGGGCTATGGGATTTTGGCGGTGGCGCGCCCGGGCCGTTCGTCATGTTGAGGCGCGTGCGACTGTTGTCTATGGCGGTGCTGATCGGCACGCTGATTTTTCCCGCCCCGTCTGAGGCCCAAAGCACCAGCCGCATAGATGTTATCAAGCAGCGCGGCACGTTGATTGTGGGCGTAAAAGCGGACTACCCGCCTTGGGGCATGGTGGATGCAGACGGCACGTTGGTGGGCATGGAACCTGATCTGGCGCGCGACATTGCGGGCCGACTGGGCGTAGATTTGAGGCTGGTGTCGGTGAGCTCAGCCAGTCGCCTGCAAAAGGTCGAGGACGGAACCGTAGACCTGATTATTGCCACCATGGGCGACACGGTCAAACGTCGCAAAGTTTCGGGTCTGATTGAGCCTAATTATTACGCTAGCGGCGTCAACATCTTGATGTCAAAGGCCTTGGCGGTGAACTCCTGGGCCGAGTTGAAGGGGCGCACGATCTGCCTTACCGATGGGGCCTATTACAATCGCACCCTGGTGGAACGCTATCTGATTAAGCCGGTGATCTTCAAGGGGACGCGCGATACACAATTGGCGTTGGAAGCGAAGCAGTGCGCTGGCTGGGTGTACGACGATTCTGTGCTTGGCATTAAGTTACAAGGTGATGAGGGCCGCTGGGCCGATTTTGCCATGCCGCTGCCAACCATTTTGGTGTCGCCGTGGGCAATGGCGGTGCAATTGGCTGAACGCGACGGCCCGTGGGGGAAGATGGTTGCACAAACCATCGCCGAGTGGCATCAAAGTGGATTCTTGATTGAAAAAGAAGCCGCATGGAATCTGCCCCCTTCCACCTATTTGGCGGAGCAACGGGTCCTCTGGAACCGTAAGGACACCACCAACAGGTATGTCTGTCGTGTCAATACCGCCGGGCGCTACCCCGTTGAATGTCTGGATCAAACTCTGGCTGCCGCCAGCGGACGCAGCGCGGAAGTGTACGGCCAGGGGATAGCGAACTTTCTGTATCAGAACGGCATCGACTTTCCGCCACTCTATGATGAATTCAGTCTCGTTCTTTTACTTAAAGGTCTGGGCATGACCTTGGCGCTGAGCCTTATCGCCATCGTCGGCAGCCTTGTCATCGGCATTACGGTGGGGACGTTAAAGGTCAACATGCCCAAATATTTAGGCATGATTATCGATGCTGTTAACGCGGTGTTCTATATGACGCCACCAATCCTCAACCTTTATGTTGTGTTGTTCGGCCTCGGCGGTTGGATGGCGGCGACGTACGGCGTCAGCTTTAACACCTTCGTCGTCGCGTGCGTCGTGTTGTCCCTCTATGCCGGAAGCAGCAACGCCGTGATCATCGCCAATGTCATTTGCATGGTGCGTAAAGAGGTGGGGGCGGATAAAGGCCTGCGCGAAATTTTCCCCGCAGTCATCGGCTTGTCATTTGGCGGACTGACGGCAAATTCGGTCAATATTGTGAAAGCGGTTGGCATCGCCAGTACCATTGCGGTGTCTGAAATTATCTTCGCTGCAAGCTCCATTATTTCCGAATACGGCAACGCCGCCGTGATGATGAATTTCTTAATGGTGTTTTACCTCGTGCTGGTTGCGGCGCTTTACCAACTGCTGACGAAAGCAAATACATGGGTGACAAAATGGGCGCACAAGAAAACTTAAATACGCTGTGGGCGTGGCTTCCGTATTTGGCGGAGGGCTTCCTCCTCAATGTGCTGATTTCTGTGATGGCCATGTTTCTGGGCACTGTTCTTGGCTGGTGGCTGGGCGTTGCACGTGCGGGGCAGGTAAAAGTGTTACGGTTCGCATCAACGGGGCTGACGTCGTTGCTGCGCAACATTCCCAGCTTTGTGTTTATGTTTTACATCGCCTTCGTGACGCCGGTTGAATTCGAGTGGGACGGTGCGCTGATCGCCATTCCCGCGTGGATCAAAGCGGTGGTGGCGCTGACCATACCGGTTGTCGGCTTTTGCTCCGATCAGGTGGACATTTTAATCAATGCGCAGCAGAGAAAAGCCGCCCACGCGTTCGCCACCTTTGCCGTGGCGTGGACGCAATACCTGCTGGTGATCATCATGGCGTCGGCCACGGCGTCGGTGATTGGCGTGGACGAAATTGTCGGTCGTGCCAACACCGTCATCGCCGCCGTCGGCGAACCATCGCTGATATTATGGGTATACGGGTTTGTCGCCCTGTGGTTTTTGGCGAGCGGTTTGGTGTTCAGCCAGTCGTTGCGCTATGCCCGCTACCGACTCCATGACAAGCGCGGCCACATGCGCTTGGAAGAAGGTTAGCACTTAGTTGTTCTTCAGCAATTCGCCGCCAATGTAACTGCGGATCGTGCCGGGCCACGCATCTGAGCGTAAGATGCCGATAAGCTCCTGGTTGACGGGATCGCGCAGACGGCTTGCGTTGGGTAGGCCCCAGCCATAGGGTTCAAAGCGGATGGTCTTGGGATCAACCTGAATTTGCCCGGCAAACGCGCCTGAATTGGCGAGGTAGGTCAGCTGCACCCAGTCGCCGATAATCAGGTCTGCGCGCCTGTCGATGACGTCTGCAAGGGTCTCGGCCCAGGTTTCACGGACGAGCAAGTTGCCTGTTTTTCCGTTTTGTTTTTCCAATAAAAAGCTTTCCGCCGTCGAACCCTTTAGGGTGGAGATGCGCAACGTATCCAGGCGGTTGATATCCACTTTTTTGCCCTGTTTCACGCTGTGCATGATCGACGCGGTGATCATGCCGCCCAGGCTTGCCGATAGGGTGGCGCCCAGAAGCATCACTGCTAAAAAGAGGACTTGTAACGGCACGGTGCCGAAGCTGAAGAGATCCTTGCGCAGTCCCACCATGTTCAGCGCTGCCATCAACAGCATGTGCAGCGATACCGAGCTTTGCTTGTTTGGAAAGGCGAGGGGGTTTTTGTAATATTTGCGATACTTCACTGCGACAAAGAAGACAATTAAAGTACAAAGGACCAACGCCGCCGCACCGATCATGAACGGCGACGTATTGATGGCTTTGAAGATGGTTTTCAATACGCGTTTGAAATCAAACGTGACGGTGTCGGGCAAGCCCGCGAACACCAGCCCGGACGTAAAATACTGGTGCGAGAAGTCAAACGTCTGTTCGCGTTTTTTGGAAATGGTCAGCGGGGAGATGGCTAAATCTATGGTGCCGTCGCTCAAGCTCGCCAGCGTTTGCTTTAAGTTTAGGCACACGTAATTGAATTTTAGATTACGGCGACGGGCAATGCTTTCCCATAGATCGATGGAGATGCCTTCCAGTCCGCGAATTGGGTGGTCCTGAATAAACGGCGGTGCGAGGCGGATGGCGACCTTCAGGACCCCTTCGGGCACGTCTGTGCCAGCATTGCAATGTTCGTCTAGGCCCGCCGCTTCGACAGGACTGACAAACCCGCCCGCGAAAAGAATGGCGACAGCAAGCACCCCACCGATACGTCTGAAAACACCCCGCAAAGCCATGTTTGTTCCTCCGTACCCATGACGGACATCGTCATAGAATGTGAATGGGGAACGATACTGACGTGGTCTAAGCGAAGGCGGGGCAAAAGAAAAGGCACCCCCTTGATGTGTTGCGGGGTGCCGTTTTGGAGATGGTATGGAGCAATAGACCTAGGGCCTATCTCGGGGCTACTTCGATTTTTTGAGCTTTGCCATGGCCGCGAGCCTTTTCTTCTCCTTGGCCATGGCCGCTAACTTGGAGGGGGCGGCGGGCGTCGATGCTTCATCTGCTTCTCTGCTACGCTGTTCGCGTACGGCCTTTTCACGGCGTCTGAGGGCCTCTTTTTTGGCCTTCAACCGACCTGAATAGACGACTTGGATGACCTGGCTGCCGATGATTGCGAGCAGCGGCATCATCATGATCGCCGACATCCAATAGATCGCATGGGAGGCCGTGATCTCTTCAATCATGAAGGCATGATAATAGAGAATAAAGATGACCATGATCACTTCGGCGATGATGAACAAGCGATACGAGATACGTTCCTTGAGCGGGCGCTGTTGAAGTCGCTTCGAGTTGACGAACATCAACGCGCTGATAATGCCGCCCAACAGGCAGCTGGAAAACATCACCGCACTGATCGTCGCAATCCACGCCTGCATTTCTGTGAAGTTAAATGCTTTAAGGAGCTCAAGATATAGTTCAGTCATGACTGTATTCCATGTGTGGGCCTCATGGTGCTTGTGCCATTAATTCTATTGAGCCCAAGTGCTGAGGTGCCAATGTAAAATCGCAGGTCATCTCACTGTATTTTTAAACAGATAGCCTTAACTACGTCTTAATGTACCCCTGTCCGTGCGGGGTGTGTAATGGTATTTTCAAAGCTAAGCAATAACAAACAATGACGAGTTCGACATGAATGTGTGAAGCATATGCGCTTATGCACGATAGTCATACTTATTATTTAGACGTCAGTACTCTCTATTTGAGCTTCCGCCGCTAGCCATGCTGCCTCGGCATCTTGGAGTTTATTGTCAATTTTCCCCAACTCAATTTGCAGCTTGGTCAGTTTTTCACTGGGGCCTGTATAAACATCCGGGTCGGCCAACTTTTTTTGCAGCCGTTCTTTGTCTTGAGTGAGGGTGGCCACCTTCTTTTCCGCCGTTTGCGCCGCTTTGCGCAGGTTTTGCGTCGCGGCGCGGGCCTCGGCGCGGGCTTTACGCTCGGCCTTTTTATCCAGGCGCGGTGCTGACTTGGCACCGGTTTCGCCTGCGACGGGGGCGCGACGTTTGCGCCGCGCGTCTTGCAGGCTCTGGCGGTATTCACCCAGATCGCCCTCAAAGGGTTTGCAGGTCCCGTCTTGGACCACCCACAAGGTATCGCACACCAGTTCCACCAAGTGCGGATCATGGCTGACCAGCACCACGGCGCCCTCATACGAATTGAGCGCGGCGATGAGGGCTTCGCGCGAATCGACGTCCAAGTGGTTGGTCGGTTCATCCAGGAGCATGATGTGCGGTGCGGTGCGGCTCATGGAGGCAAATAAAAGGCGCGCCTTTTCGCCACCCGAAAGCTTTTCGATCTTGGTGTCGGACTTGTCCTTGGAAAAGCCGAAGCTGCCCAAATGTCCGCGCACCTTGGTTTCAATCGCACCGCCCATCTGTTCTTGCATGTACTCAAAGGCGGTCTCATGCATGGGCAGTTCTTCAGCCTGATGCTGGGCGAAGTAGCCGACTTCCAGCTTCTTCGACTTCACCACGCGACCGTCCTGGGGACTTAAGCGCCCCGCCAACATCTTCATAAAGGTCGATTTGCCGTTGCCGTTGGCCCCCAGCAGCCCGATACGATCATCCATATCAATGCGCTGGTTGAGCGCGGTGAGCACCGGCTTGTCCTCGCCATAGCCCGCCACCACGTCATCGAACGCGATCAGTGGCGGCGAGAGGGGGGACGGATTGGGGAAGTTGAAGCTGATGGTCTTGTCTTCCATCACCGCCGCGATGGGTTCCATGCGCTCCAACATTTTCAGGCGGCTTTGCGCCTGTTTCGCCTTGGACGCCTTGGCCCGGAATCGATCGACGAAGTCCTGAATGTGGCGTTTCTCTTCGATCTGCTTGGCATGCATGCGCGCTTGCTGGCCCAGGCGTTCCCGCCGGGTGCGTTCGAAAAAGTCATAGCCGCCGCCATAACGCGTGAGGCGCAGGTCGTCGAGGTGGATGATTTCATCCACCGCCGTATTCAGCAGCGTGCGATCATGGCTGATGAGCAAAAACGTGCCCGGCCACGTGGCGAGGTAGCCTTCCAGCCACAAGGTTGCTTCCAAATCCAAGTGGTTGGTGGGTTCATCCAGCAACATGACGTCGGGGCGCGCAAACAGCACGCCGGCCAAGGCCACGCGCATGCGCCAGCCGCCGGAATAGTCGGAACACGCCCGTCCTTGTGCGGCCTCGTCAAAGCCGAGACCCGACAAAATGCGTGCCGCGCGGGCAGGGGCGCCGTGGGCATCAATGTCGGCCAGGCGGTGGTGAATGTCGGCAATGCGTTGCGGGTCGGACGCGGTTTCTGCCTCGGCCAAGAGGTCTGCGCGCTCGGTATCTGCGGCCAAGACCGTGTCCAGCAGGCTGTCCGGTCCGGACGGCGCTTCCTGGGCCAATTTTCCGATGCGTGCACCGGGGCGCACATTGATGGCCCCCCGATCGGACGGCAGCTCGCCGGTGATCAACTTGAACAAAGTCGATTTTCCGGCACCATTGCGGCCCACCAGGCCCACTTTGTGGCCCATGGGGACATGTACGGTCGCACCGTCAAACAACAGGCGGGCACCGACGCGGAAGGTAAGGTCATTGATATGAAGCATGGCGGGCTTGTAGCACGGGGTGCATATGGGGGGAAGTGGCGAGGGGCCACTTAGTTTACACCACCCGTTTGACCCTCTTGCAACCCCGCTGCGATCCGGGTATAACGCCGCGACTCCACACAAACAGACTATGTGCGTGTGGGGGATCGAATTTTCATTTTAACAGCAAAAGGCTCTTGAGCATGGCTGTCGAACGGACACTGTCCATTATCAAACCGGACGCCACCGAGCGTAACTTAACCGGCAAGATCAATTCCTACATCGAAGCTGCGGGACTGCGCATCATCGCCCAGAAACGTATTCAACTGACCCGCGCCCAGGCTGAAGCCTTCTACGGCGTGCACAAGGAACGTTCGTTCTTTGGTGAACTGGTAGACTTCATGATTTCTGGCCCGGTTGTGGTGCAACTTCTCGAAGGTGAAGACGCGATCGCCACCTACCGCGGCGTGATGGGGGCAACCAACCCCGCCAACGCCGACGAAGGCACGATCCGCAAGGACTTCGCCATCGACGTGCAGAACAACTCGGTTCACGGTTCTGACGCCCCGGAAACGGCAGCGGAAGAAGCCGCGTTCTTCTTCTCCGGCATCGAAATCGTCGGTTAAGCAAAACGCACCAAGCGAACACAACAAAAGGCCGCTCCCGCAATGGGGGCGGCCTTTTTTGTGTTTTGGCGGTAGAAATCGCGAGGCTCTCCGGCTCGATCCGGGCTATGCCCGGGCTCGCGGCAGCCTCGACCTGCTCCTAAAAGAAATGGACATATAAGGGCGGGGCGGTTCTTGCTTGCTGCCATAACCCATTTGCCCCTTAACCCGCCAATGGCGTAAAAGGGATGTATGACCGAAGTATCTATCAATTGCGAGGCCAGCGTGGCCTGCGAGGCGACCGACATTCATCCGCGTTGGATTACGCGGGCGGTGCCTTCGGCCGTGCGCCCCTACGTCACCTTGATGCGCCTGGACCGGCCCAATGGGGCGTGGCTGGGGATGGTGGCGAGCTGGTGGTCGATTGCTTTGGCGTCCCGGGGGGCGTGGCCGGACGTTCGCTTGTTGGTGCTGTTTGCCGTGGGCGCGTTTGTTATGCGCGGGGCGGGCTGTGTGGTGAACGACATGGTGGACCGGGACTTTGACGCTCAAGTCGCGCGCACGAAAAATCGGCCCATTCCCAGCGGTCGCGTCAGCATAAAGCAGGCCGCCGTCTTTGCCTTAGTCCTGTGCCTGCTGGGCTTGTTCATATTGTTGCAGTTCAACGCCTTTGCCGTGGGGCTGGGGGCGTTGTCGCTGATCACGCTGGTGGTCTATCCCTACATGAAGCGCGTGACCTATTGGCCGCAGGTCTTTTTAGGTCTTGCGATCAATTGGGGCGCGCTGTTGGGTTGGGCGGCTGCGCGGGGCGATTTAGGGCTAGCCCCTGCCGTGTTGTATGTGGGCGGCATTTTTTGGACGCTTGGCTGGGACACCATCTATGGCCATCAAGATAAGCACGATGATGCGCGGTTGGGGCTGAAGTCCGGGGCGCTGCGCTTTGGTGATGCGTCGCCCCGCTGGGTGGCGGCCTTTTACGCGGTTGCGGTCGTGCTCATCGGTGTTGCCGGGTGGCTGGCGGATTTGAGTCTGTATTTCTATCCGGCCCTGCTGGTGGCCGCCCTGCATTTGGTGTGGCAGGTGGTGACGTTGGACCTGCACACGCCGAAAAACTGCCTCGCGCGGTTCAGCTCCAACCGGGATTTCGGCCTGTTGGTGTTTGTCGCCTTGGTTATTGGGCAGGTCTTGTAAGGGGTGTTGAGGCAAAACTATTTTATTTGCATTTGATTCTGGGTAAGGTTGCTAGGCTTGTGGGGAGCTATTGCCGGGGTGAGGATAATTTAAGTGGCTGAGTATGTAGATCCCGATCTGGCGATGATCCTGGACGATTTGCGCCAGGAATTCATTATTGAGACGCGCGACAAAGTCGAAGAGATCGAACGGATGATCGATGCCATTCGAGCGCGCGAGGGCTCGCCTGCAAATAACCTCATGGAAATCAAGCGCTTGATGCACACTATCAAGGGCGGCGGTGGGTCGTTTGGCTTTCCAACCATTTCCAAAATTGCCCACGGTTTTGAAGATTATTTGGAAACCAGTGGTCAGGCGGATTCAGCCGCGCCCGATGATTTGTTGATCTTTTCCGACGCGATTGCCTCCATTTTGGATGTGGGTACGGACCCAGACGAAAAACATGCCCACATGTTGTTGCGGGGCCTGCCTTCGGGGCGGCGTCAAAGCGGCACCCATGCGGTGGAAA
>Ga0316204_10005330_pt1 | contig 21417 bp, 15 predicted proteins | sample 6monrhotite_MG_2_FD_205661 | JGI IMG/M metagenome (GOLD analysis project Ga0316204, IMG submission 205661) | Microbial mat bacterial communities from mineral coupon in-situ incubated in ocean water Damariscotta River, Maine, United States -... | ecosystem: Environmental > Aquatic > Marine >... | reverse complement strand
GGCCGTCGCTTCTGGGCTCGGGGCTATTTTTGTACAACAAGCGGGCTGGTGACGGATGATATCATACTTCAGTACATTGAAAATCACGCACCCAATCCTACCGACATCAGTCGGTAGTGGTTTAGTTCGTCCTTGCGAAGATGATTGCCGTTCATCACGTGCTTCAGCATTCTTGCTCAATCTGGAATACAGCACTGGCTTGCTCCGAGTATCGGTTGTTTTATGAGATGCTCATGTCAGGCTGTTAGTCGGTGGCGGTTAGCGCATCTTTCAGGTCGCCCAGATACGGATCGAAATTCTTCCAGTAATCAAGCCCTGTTTTAAATAGCGGTTGGCGGACCTGTTCTGAACTTGCCGTACGGACAGTGCGCTTGGTTTTATGGAAGTCCACGCAGCGGCTATCGAATGGCAGGCCACAGAAATCGAGTATTCTTTTAACCTGCAGTTCAATGTCGTCAATGACGTCTTCATATTGAACCCTCAGGATTTTATCGGGGAGAACCTGATCCCAATATTCCATAAGGTCCGTATAGCCCTTGTAATATTTGCCAATGTCAGAAAGGTCATAGGAGAATTGCTGGCCTTCCGCGAAAAGCTGTTTGAAGCCGCTGAAGCAGCAGGCCACCGGGTCCCGCCTAGCATCTATGATTTTGGCGTTTGGCAGCATAAGGCTGATCAGTCCGATGTGAACGAAATTGTTCGGCATCTTGTCAGTGAAAAAAGGTCTATCCGTACGGTGCACATGGGTGGAGGCGATATAGTTTTCGCCGAACTCGCGCACTTGCTCGGCTGTTAGTTCGGATAAGATGCCAGGATAATGGGCTGGCGCGCCGACCTTTTGTCTGCCGGCTAGTTGCGCCGCGAGCGCCATCACATTTGGAAGCTCCAGTGTCCCTTCGATTTGTGGGTGTGAGGCCAGAATTTGCTCCAGAAGGGTTGATCCCGCACGCGGGAGGCCGACGATAAAAATCGGATCGCTGGCTTGGTGCCCGAACTCACGCCTCTGTTTGAAAAATTCCGCTGTGCATACCTGTTTTTGTGAAGCAAATTCTGAAAGAACTTTGTCTATATTAAAGTTTAGTTCGCCTTTTTTCAGGGCATTACCACGTTTGAAATAATCAAATGCTTTTTCGAAATTGCCTTTTTCCTCGAAAGCTTGTCCAAGCGAAAAGCAAAGATGATAGCGGTCAGAAAGCGGCGTTGCGGCCTGAGCCTCGCTTGTTTGCATCTGAGCGATTTCTTCGTCTTCGAATTTATAGGTCTTTAAGTTTGCCAGGCTCCAGTATGCACCACCAGCCGAGGGCCGAAATTGGCACGCGGACCGATAGGAAGATACAGCTTCCGACTGCTTCCCTACTGCTCGCATCAAATGGCCACGCAACAAGTGGAGGTCTGCGTTTTCTGGGTCGTCTGCCAGCAGCTGATCATATATGTCGAGCGCCGCATCAAAATGCGCCAGAGACATGTTCGCTGTGGCAAAAGCCAGTAAAAATTTTGGATTTCCCGGTTCTTCCTGGACCATTTTTTTCGCTTGCTCGAACGCGGCTTCATATTTCTGCCGCTTGTGCAATACATGGACATAGTCATAGCGTGCCGCGACGAAATCAGGCTTGGCTGCCAGGCATGTTTCAAGGAGATATTCCGCATCCCTAAGAACATGCATCTTTATTCCGATGTTGGCGAGCAGCCGCATGCCCTCCAAATGCTGCGGGTTTTGTCGCATGAATGCCCGGCACAGAGATTCCGCTTTCGGAAAGGCCCCTTCATGGAAAAGGCTGGTGGCGGTTAGGAGTTCTTTGGGCAGGACAGACAAATAGGCGATTTGTTTCGCTGCTTGTGCGGCAAGATCGGCTTTTCCAGTTTGTTGATACAAAGACTGCAGGCGATTCCAGCTTGCTAGAAGAGCTGGGTTAAGCTGCACTGCCCTTTCATAGCTTTTTCCAGCTTCTCCGCGCTCATTGCTCTGCAAGCGGATATGCCCTAGCTCTTGATAAGCTCTGGCATATTGCGGACGTGTGGAGATCAATCGCTTCAATGTAGCGACCGAATCTGAAAAGCGGGAAGAATAGCGATAACACACAGCAAGGATATATAGTCCCTCCACGTGGTCGGGGTAGTTTTCAAAAACTGAACTGACTTTAGCAATGGCCTTGTCTATCTGGCCTGCGGCGAGCAACTGTTTTGCGTTGGTCAGGGCCTGCGTAGTAACGTCTTCTTTGCTGTAAGTGTCTGTTTCATGAGTATTTGTCGATTTCACGCTAGGGCTCCCCGCCATATGCTTTTAATTCCGACGATTGACCTGTCATAGACGGAACTGGGAAAAGAATCAAAAGGCTGTAAGCGAACCATGCTGGCTCATGAAAAGTCTTATGTCCATCAGAAGAATTGCTTATGCCCTCTGTTAAGAATTGCAGGCTCTTTGCTTCAAACATAGGTTTGATCGCTATCTGGACACAGAATGGATAGACACATGCTGCGCAATACCGATCTCTTGAAGGAGATGCTCCAACGTCGTCAATCGGGCTTCAGTCTTGAAGCCGGATTTTATCACAGTGACGACATTTTCGATGCGGAAATGAAGGGTATCTTCGAATATGAATGGGTCTTCGCTGGCAATATCTGTGAAATTCCCCGACCTGGGGATTACCTCACGATAATAGTGGGCCGCAACAATGTGATTGTGACACGCGACGACGACGACGAAGTACGGGCCTTCCACAATACCTGCCGACACAGAGGGTCCCTGATCTGTCTCGAGAAGCGGGGACATGCCAACCAATTCGTCTGTCCATATCACCAGTGGACATATGACCGGCGGGGGAACCTGGTTCATGCAGGCGAGATGCCCGCATCTTTCGATAGATCGAAATTTCCGCTAAAGCCGGTGAATGTTGAGGTCATGGAAGGCATGATGTATGTTTGTGTGTCCGATGATCCGCCGGATTTCCAATATTTCAAGGAGCAAGTTGGGCCATACATCGCGCCTCACCAGCCATGGCGCTGCAAGGTGGCCTATGAAGAGACGATCGTAGAAGATGCGAATTGGAAGCTTGTTATTGAGAATAACAGGGAATGTTATCATTGTGCCTGTGCTCATCCGGAGCTAACCTATTCCCTGACTGCGACGGCGTTGCCAGACGATCCGCAGGCTGACGCGTATTTTTCAGAAGTGATGCCTAGCAAGGCTCGTGACTGGGACGCGCTCGGTTTGCCGCACGCCCCCGCGCCGGGCGGCGACAAGTTCCGCTGCATCCGGCTTCCCTTCATGAATGATGCGCTTTCAATGACATTGGATGGCGGCCTGGCATGCAGGAAGCTTTTGGGCGATTTGACCGACAAGGACTTGGGATCTGTGCGTATGTTCCATGTGCCCGGCAACTGGAACCACTTTGCATCCGACCATATCATTCATTTCAGCGTGGTACCTATCAGCCCGGAAAAGACGCTGCTGACCACCAAGTGGCTGGTTCACGAGGATGCAGTTGAGGGATGGGACTATAACGCCGAAAATCTTGCTGCCGTGTGGCAAGCAACCAACCATCAAGACTCCACTTTGGCTCGGAATAATCATCTAGGAACTCGTTCCGTTGCCTACCAGCCGGGCCCCTATGCGGAGCCAGAGTTTCTGCTTGTCCAGTTTACCGATTGGTACGCTGGAATGATGGAAAGATATTTGGCCAGCACGGATACGTGCCAATCATCTGGGAGTGCCGAAAATGACTATAGCGCCTAAGCTTTCTGTTGGCTCCAGAGTGGCTGTTCCCTTCATTGCACGGCATACCAATGGGTGCTGGGAGACGGGTGATGTTATTGAGTGTGTGTCTGTCGTTAACGAACGCCCTGACATCAAAACCTTCACCTTCAAAGACCCCGCAGGGCGGGGGTTTCGGTTCAAACCCGGACAACATATTAGCCTTCTTCTGCCTATGAACGCGGGAGAGGACTATCGGACATTCACCATTGCCAGTGCGCCAACACGACCGGATACAATATCGGTTACGGTCAAGAAAAATCGACCGGATCATGGCACGGACTGGATGCATAATTCGATTTCGGTTGGCACACAGCTAATCGCGCATGGTCCCTTTGGGCATTTCAATCTGGCTGAGTTTCCCGCTGAAAAGCTGTTGCTTGTTTCGGCGGGAGTAGGAATTACGCCTATGATGTCTATGATTCGCTGGTTGGCCGACCGCGAAGAAGCGATAGATATCACATTCGTTCACTATGCCTCAACGAAAGAAGGGTCGCTGTTCTCCGAAGAGCTGGCAGAGATATCCGATAAATTGCCAAATATGAAACTGCGTCAGATATTGACCCGTGAGGATGACGGAACACCGGGTGAGGTGCTTTCGGGTAGACCGAGCAAGAAACAGATGGAAGCTTTTGTCGACCTTTCGGGCGTTGAGATATTCTGTTGTGGGCCTAATGGTTTCATGGATGCTCTCCGCTCAATCGTTGAAGCGGCGACGGGGTCAACCGGTCACTATCATCAGGAGAGCTTTTTTACAGACAACGAGGCCGTTGCGATCGCACCTCTTTTAGAACAACAGGAAGCGGATCAGGGTGTGGTTCGTGTTAGCTATAAGGGTAAGGAATTTGATGTTTCAAAGGGCAGCTTGCTTCTGGATGCTCTGAGGAAAAATAAATTTGTCCTTCCTGTTGGTTGTAAGAGTGGTAAGTGTGGAACCTGTCGTCTCAAGGTTGACAGTGGCCAAGTTTCTATGATGCATCAAGGGGGCTTGACTGGCCAGGAAGAAAAAGAAGGGTATGTGCTTGCCTGTTGTTCCACTGTGCAAAGTAATCTAAGCATTTCCTGATCTTGAAAAAAACCTTAAAGACGGCCTGGGTACAGCGACGTGAGACACTAATGTCCCTATTGTATATAGGGAGTATGTCGCGCTTGCCGCGTGTGCGGACCGGTATTGGGAGGGGAGAGATTAGCAAAATGACAATAGCCAAAAGAGACATGCCGCGCTTCAACGCGGTTTTTGCCATATCCATAACTTTAACAGCCGCAATTGGAAGTTGGGGACTTATTGATGCCGAAAGCATGACGGGAGTGTTTGGCGGTTTTACCCACTATATGCTCCGCAGTATCAGTTGGTATTGGTTATTGATCACTACAGGGTTGGTACTTCTTAGCGGCTATATGATTTTTGGCCCCTACAAACATATCAGACTTGGCGCGGACGACGAGCGACCTGAATTCTCCACCGCATCTTGGCTAGCCATGTTATTTGCCGCAGGGATGGGAGCTGGATTGCTGTTTTGGGGCGTTGCGGAGCCAATCAGCCATTTTAACGCGCCTCCCGGAATGGAAGGGGGAACTCCTGAAGCTGCCCGTAAGGCTATTGCTATCACCAACTTCCATTGGGGGCTACATGCGTGGGCGATTTACTGTATCTGCGCCCTTGTTATCGCCTATTTTGCCTATCGCCGTGGTATGGGGTCGATGATTTCGACACCAATCAAAGTTCTATTTCATGACAGAGACTCAAAGGCGCTTTGCACGGCAGCGGATGTGCTGGGGGTAATTTCTGTGGTGTTTGGTTTGGCGGGTTCGCTTACCATGGGGATTTTTCAGGTTCGAGGTGGCTTGAACGCCGTTTATGGACTGGAGCAAACGACCACGCTTTCCATGGCCATCCTGGGCATTTTGTTCTTTTGCTACATGCTGTCTGCATCCTCCGGTCTAAACAAGGGCATTAAGATCCTTTCAGATATCAACATGCTTCTTGCCATTCTGTTGCTGATATTCGTGATGGCTTTCGGACCTACTCGTTTCATTATGGAGACTTTCATAAATTCTATCGGGGGCTATTTGTCCGAATTGCCCCAAATGTCTTTCAAGCTGTTCCCGTTTGAAGGTTTGTCCGATTGGACAAGCGGGTGGACGCTGACGTACCTGATTTGGTGGCTCGCATGGGGGCCCTTCGTTGGTATTTTTATAGCCCGAATATCCCGAGGACGAACCATCAGGGAATTCTGTATTGGTGTTATTGGGATGCCGACCCTGTTTTCGATGCTTTGGTTCTCGGCGTTTGGTGGATCGGGCATTTATATAGAACTTTTTGGTGCAGGTGGGGTGTCGGATCTCGTCTCGGAAGATGTGACGCGCGCGCTCTTCGCCTTTTTGGACTTTTTCCCAATGGGGACGGTTCTGGGCACAGTAGCGCTCGCCCTTGTCTTTATTTTTCTTGTCACGTCAGCGGACTCCGGAATCTTTGTGCTATCTATGATGACAACCGAAGGGCGGCCAAACCCGCCGCTTATGCAGAAAATGATATGGGGCACCATTGTCGCCGTAATTACGGTTGGCACAGCCGTAAGCGGTTCTGTGCCTGTGGCGCGCGCGATGGCCGTTACCGGCGCACTACCCTTTTCAGTTATTTTGCTTTTGCAAATTGTAGGCTTTCTACGGGAAATCAAACGAGATTTGAAAGAGGGGCAGGCGTCTGCGGAAGCTGCTAAACTAATAGCGCAGCGTGCGGGAGGCTCTAGCGATGCCTAAGCAAATCATTGTCCTGTTGATGCTCGGATTACTGGCCTCATGCGGGAACAGCCTGAATGCCCTGAAGGTGGGCGGCAAGCCGTCTGCCGAAAATAATATCCTTTCAGAAATGATAGCTATCCTTGCGGAACAAAAGGGAATTCCGGTCAAGCGGTATATTTCCTATGGAACGTCAGAGCAAAACCTAGAGGCGTTAAAAACCGGTGCACTGGATATCTATATCGAATATACGGGCACCGCTCTGGCATTTGCTGGTCAGTCATCGCTTTCCAATCCCGATGGTGTTTTCGTGAATGTGCAATCTCATTACCGCAGTATGGGATTGACATGGGGAAAGAGGCTTGGATTTTCCAATGGCTATGGATTTGCGATGCGGGCATCAAAAGCCAAAGAACTGGCAGTGTCGAAAATTTCCGAGCTAGTTGGGTCATCCGGCGGCATGACTGTGGGCGTGGAGGGGAATTTTCTCCGGCGACCCGTGGACGGGTTTACACCGCTGGCTGACAGATATGGTATGTCGTTCGGAAAGGTGCGTCAGGTTTCTATTGAGAACCGGATGTCACTGTATGACGGCCTGCTGGCAGAAGATATGGATGTCATAGAAGTATTATCCAACGACAGCAGAATTACCAAAGACAGCCTTGTTGTGCTTGAGGATGATCTTGGTTTTTTCCCTGCTTATGAAGCTGCCCCTTTGCTGCGTAGCGAAGCCCTGACACGTTTCCCGGCCTTGCAAGAGGTTTTGGATCTTTTGGACGGAAAAATCTCGGCTGCACGTATTCAGGCCCTGAATAAATTGGTTGCGGAGAGCATGCTCACCCCCCAAGAAGCTGCACGTCAAGCCCTTGCCGATATGGGTTTGATCGCGCAGGAAAAAAGTCTGAAAGAGGGCGCTGTTCGAGTTGCGGTCGCGCCAGTAAATGACGGTACGGAGGCAATGCACCGCGCTCTTGATGCTGTAAAAGCAGCCTTTCCTCGGCGGCATGTGCACCCCGTTGTAAGTCTGGACCCACTGTCCCAAATTGAAAATGGCATGGCCACCTTCGCACTCGTGAGCGCGGTAGACTTTTTCGACCCAGATTCCTCTGGTATGGCACAGACTAGGCCCTTTGAAGCGTTGGGGGCGGTTGGCAGAAACCGGATCCATATTATAGGGCTCAACCCATCCACGGAAAGCTTGCTGGATGTTCGCTCCTTAGCGACCGGCCCGGTTGGATCAGCATCTTATCGTGCTGGAAGGATATTTGCTGCCGCATTGCCATCCATACAGCTACATGCCATTGAAGGTGGACTGAACGTAGATGTAGCGCGGGCTGCCGCTGCCGATGCCATGCTGATTTTAGCGCCAGTTGGAGCCAACACAGTGAAGCTAACCCTGCCCCAAGGTAGGCTCATTTCGGTTTTGTCTGCTAAGGATGAGATGGATCTGGCGCGTTATCCTTATTTGCGCCGCTCTCGGTTACCCGCAGGTACCTATCAGGGGCAGTCGGCGCCCATTGAGACATTTTCTGCGCAACTGGTGTTGGCTGGGTCAAACACTTCGCCGGTAACAGCGGTTGAGCTTTCGGAAGCGCTTCATAGTCAGGTGGATGTAGATTCGTCAATTCCAATCTCTCCGGCACTGGGTCCTGAGACGCCAAAACTGGTGGGTGAGGTAAATCCGGATTTTGCTGTTTCGCTATTAAATATAGCGACCATCCTGTTCCTTTTTTGGCTAACCTGGCTCTATGCCCGGCCGATCCGTCACTGATGGCTTATAAAAATGTGGTTGACAGCTTTATGTGTCGCTGGAATGAAAATGGACGATGGCAGAAGGTGGGCCGTTCGGTTAAGTTTGCAGGAGTTTTCTGAATGAAAGTTGGGGCAGCGCAGTTTGCATCAGAGATTGCTGATCTGGATGCAAACATGGAAATTCATCTGGATTGGATTTCAAGGGGGCGGAGCAAAAAGCTGGATTTGCTTGTCATGCCTGAGGTGTCGTTGACCGGGCATTATGGTGCGACCAAGCTATTGGATGTCGCGATGCGACGCAGTGATGAAAGGCTGCAAAAGCTCGCTGATGCCGCAGGCGATATGGCAGTTGTTGTTGGCTTTATTGAAGAAGCGCGCGCGGCGCAGTTTTACAACTCTGCAGGAGTTCTGCAAAATGGGAGGCTACGGCATGTCCACCGTAAGCTCAACATCCCCAACTATGGCAAGCTCGAAGAAGGCAAATATTATGCTAAGGGCAAATCGCTTGATACCTACGATCTAAGCTCGGTTTGGCGGGCAGGTATTCTTGTGTGCGCAGATGCATGGGACCCTATTATGGCGAACCTTGTGTTCCAGCAGGCGGCTACCCTTTTAATTTCGCCGATTAGCTCCGGGTTGGACTCAGTCGGACCGGATTTTGACAATCCCGGAGGGTGGGCCTTGGTTATGCGTTTTTATTCGATGCTTTATGGCGCTCCGTCGATTATGGCGAACCGGGTGGGCACAGAAATTGACCTCACTTTCTGGGGAGGTTCCCGGATAGTTGACCCATTTGGAAAGGAAATTGCCGTAGCGGGTTCCCGTGAGGAGCTGATAACAGCAGAGCTGGACTATGAACAGGTTCGTCGTGCGCGTTTCCAGTTGCCAACGGTACGAGACAGCAATTTGAATCTAAGTCATCAAGAGGCTAAAAAGATTATCGGGGCATATCGATCTTTTGCCGACTAGGGTTACAAATCAGAGAGAGCTAATCAAGGGCGCGGTTACATATGCGAGGTGATAAAAGTATGGAATTCGGCGCTTTGAATATTTTTTGTGCGGTCGCGGCTGCGGAAACGCTGACAAGTGCTGCAGATCGGTTGAACATCACTCAGTCGGCGGTTTCACAGGCAATTAAGAAGCTGGAAGTTGAAGCAGGAACGGAGCTCGTTGTCAGGCGATCGCGTCCCACGAAATTGACCCCTAGTGGCGAGCGGTTTCGTCAATATGCCGAACAGGTGCTGGCCGAAACGGTGCGAATGAAAACCGACATTGAGATGGTTTCTCGGAAAAAGGTTAGGCAACTTCGGATCGGGATGATCGACTCATTTGGAGATATAGCTAGCCTTGAATTTGTCCAACGCTTCAAACCCTACGCTGAAAAACTGTTACTTAGAACAGGTGTTACTGCACCGCTGACTAAAGCATTGATAGATCGTGATCTGGATGTGCTGGTTACCAGTGACCCGATCGAAAATCAGCCGGAATTTATGCGATTTCCAATCTTGCGCGATCCATTCGTGATGATAGTGCCGGAAAATTTTTGTGGAGAAGATCAGGTGTCTCCGGACTGGCTTGCACAGAATATACCTTTCATACGCTACTCCCGGGAGACGCGGATCGGCGCTCTCACCGGCTTGATCGGACACCGCCTGCGCATTCGTTTCAATACACAGTATGAACTGGACAATACTCAAACGCTGATGCGCTTTGTTCAAGCGGGGCAGGGGTGGTCTATGACAACATGTCTGTGTCTGATACGTTATCCGCGCCTGCTTGAAGGTGTTCGGGTCGTACCTTTGGCAAAGGGTGCGAACGCCAGATACATTTCGCTGTTCTGTCGAGAGAATGAACTAGGTGAATTGCCGGAAAAGATCGTTTCCATTTGCAAAGAAATTTGTGATGAGCATCTTTCGCCAAAGGTGCAGGAGCTCGTGCCTTGGCCGAATTCGCAAACCCGGACAATTTCCGATATGCCGGTGATTTAAGGCTTTCTCATCCGCCAAACTACCAATTTGATCATGACGCAACGTGGAAAAGAATGGCCGGCTCCCATGCTGCTCAAGGCTTCCTGTGCAGGACAGATTGTCCTTGCCTTGCTGGAAGATGCTTCTGAAAGAACTGACAACGTCCAGCGTTATCACTATGGTTTGCGAAGCTGACGGAACGGCATAATGCGGCCTTTCACAGAAGGAAAAAATTCAGGCGCTGCTGGAAAGTGCAGGCCAGACCCTGCTGTGCCTGCCGCCAAATTCGCCAAATTTTAACGCCATCAAACAGCCCCTTGTGGTCATTAAAAAGCACCGACAATATTTCAAAGGCACAAAGCCACAAAGGCACTGGCAACAATATCGATTGGGGGTTTATAGAGCGGAATTACCATGCCGGTCTCATAAGGCATTGTCACCGTCGATTATAAGAATAATTTATCATATTTGGATTGCATTGACCGGCTTGGAAGACGCTGCTCAATATAGCACATCCTCGCCATCTGCTTTGCGGGACTGTTGGAATTAGAGGGTAAAGCTGGGAAATTTCCTGAACTGTTTGGTGAAACAGGGACGAAACCAGTTGCTCACAGGGAACTGTAAGAACCGCATTATGAAGTATAAAGTCGTGTCCAATCATAAATATATCTTAACAATCAGTTGTCGTGCCGGTACTGGTGTGGTGGCTGCCGTTGCCGGTTTTCTTGCAGTGAAAGACTGTAACATTGTTGCGCTTGAACAGTTTGACGACGAGTCAACAAGCAAGTTTTTTATGCGCGCGGTTTTCCAGTTACAGGAAAAGTCTCCATCAATCCAAAAGATGCAATCGGAGTTCATATCGATTGCGGACAAGTTCGAGATGGATTGGAAGTTTGTAGACCCCAATGTGCAGATGAAGGTGCTGATCATGGTCTCCAAATTTGATCACTGTCTGGATGACCTGCTCTTCCGCAAAAACAAGGGCGAGCTGAATATGGATGTGGTCGCCGTCGTGTCCAATCATAAGGACTTGCGCCACATGGCCGAACGCGAGGGTATCCGTTTCGTCCACTTGCCTGTCATGGGGGACAATAAGCTCCGCCAGGAAGCCGAGTTTAGAAATATTCTCGAAGAAACAGGTGCTGAACTTGTGGTCCTCGCTCGTTACATGCAAATTTTGTCAGATGAAATGTCAGAACAACTTGCAGGTCACTGCATCAACATTCACCATTCATTTCTGCCAGGTTTCAAGGGGGCAAAGCCTTACCATCAAGCCTATGATCGGGGCGTTAAGGTGATTGGGGCCACAGCTCACTATGTCACCAAGGACTTGGATGAAGGTCCGATCATCGAACAAATTCTAACCCGGGTAGGCCACAATTATCAACCTGAAGACCTTATTCGTACTGGACGCGACAATGAATGCCTGGCGTTGGCGAAAGCTGTTAAATATCACATTGAAGGCCGCGTCTTTCTGGATGGCAATAAAACCGTCGTCTTTCTGGGAGGTTAGTGACATGAGGAATGTCATTGATGTTGGGATTAACCAGATCGAAGAAGGTGGCTGGAATTTTCTGGTTGGTGATGTGAACTATGAGGCCAGCAGCAAGGTTGCAGAAGCGATCACACCAGTTCCGGGCGTATGACCATTACCTGCCTCATGTACAACACGGTCTTGGCGGCCCATCAACAGGCAGCGCTGGCTGCCGGTTGAACCGGCAGACTTGACGTAGGGGAAGAAAAATGCCGTTTGGGCTTTTGAAATATGGGCTGAGGAAGAATTATCCGGCTGAGCATCACTTCACGCCTGCAACAGACCTGAAGAAACACTACGATGTTGTCATCATAGGAGCTGGCGGACATGGGACTGCCATCGCCTATAATCTGGCCAAATATCACGGGATTAAAAATATAGCCATTTTGGATAAGGGCTATTTGGGCGGCGGGAACACGGCGCGCAACACTGCGGTTATCCGATCAAACTATCTGACCGAAGAAGGCGTGAGTTTTTACCGGGAATCGGTCAAGCTCTTTCAAAACCTAAGCAATGAATTCGGCTACAATGTTATGATGGAGAACCGCGGGCAGCTGACTCTGGCGCATAGCGACGCGACCATACGAAGCTTTCGTTGGCGTGCTGAGGTCAATCAGCACCTAGGGGTTCGCTCGGAGCTTGTTGATCGCCAGACGATCAGGGATCTGGTGCCTCATCTTAATATGGACGAGGACGTCCGTTATCCGATTCTTGCAGGCTTATGGCACGCGGACGGTGCCACAGCGCGGCATGATGCCGTTGCATGGGGATATGCAAAGGGTGCTTGCGACGGTGGGGCCGAACTTCATCAATTGACGGAAGTCAAAGATATCGTTGTTGAAAAAAACAAGGTAGTTGGCGTTCAAACTAATCGTGGAAATATCAGTTGCGGATGTGTTGTCCAGGCCGTCGCAGGTGCAAGCTCCCTTGTTTCAAGAATGGCGGGCATTAAATTGCCAATCCATTCCTTTCCGCTTCAGGCAATGGTGACGCAGCCCTACAAGCCCTTGTTGACCCCTCATGTCAGCTCCCCTCACCTTCATGTTTACATTCACCAGACATCCCGTGGTGAGTTTGTCATTGGCGGTGGCTCCGATCCATACCCACTGTACAACACTCGTTCCACGCTGGAGCAAAAGGAAACGCTTTCTTCTGCAATTCTCGAACTGTTTCCTTTTCTTTCTCAAGCCAAAATACTCCGACAGTGGGCTGGAGTTACCGATATGACCCCTGATTACAGCCCCATAATGGGCGAGAGTCCGGTTGAAAATTATTATCTGGATGCAGGTTGGGGTACTTGGGGTTTTAAGGCGACGCCAATCTGCGGAAAAACGATGGCGTCTTTGGTGGCGACCAGAACTGTACCGGAACTCATAAAGCCGTTTTCTTTGGAGCGCTTCTATCGGTTCGAACAGGTCAACGAGGCCGGAGCAACGGCAGCAAGTCATTAGGAGGCGAATGCAATGAAAATAATGGTTTGTCCTCTAAGTGGACCCCGGAATATTTCTGAATTCACTTATGGTGGAGAGTGCCACGAAATGCCGGACCCTTCTGGTTGTTCGCCGAGCGAATGGGTGGAGTATGTCTTCTTCCCCGACAATAAGGCGGGAGTCGTTTTGGAGTGGTGGTTACACACAGCCACATCTTATTGGTTTCTGGCCGAACGAAACACAATTACAAATCGGATCATAAGAACGTTCCCCGCAAGCGAAGTTTTTTCCGAGCGGATGGAGTTCACCATCAAGGCTACCTCAAATGAAAACAAGGAGAGCCGATCGTGACATTGTCAGGCCGTCTCCCTAAGCCTTATGGGCTCCTCATCGATAGGGATGAGGAAATTAGGTTCAGTTTCGAAGGGAAGCCTTATTTGGGCTGTGAAGGCGATACGATCGCCAGTGCACTGATTGCCAATGGGCATTATGTGCTCAGCAGGTCATTTAAATATCATCGCCCCCGTGGCGCGCTCACGATGGCGGGGCAGGATGCAAACACATTAGTGCAGCTCCCGTCTGATCCGAACGTTTTGGCGGACTGTCAGAAAATTCAGGCAGACATGACCGTAATGGGGCAAAATTACAGCGGATCGCTTGCCCACGACAGAGGTGCCTGGATACAGTGGTTTTCGCGTTTTTTGCCTGTAGGGTTTTATTACAAGGCTTTTTTCAGGCCGCGAGGGGTTTGGGAAAAATGGGCAAAGCTAGTACGACAAAAGGCTGGGCTGGGTGTAATCGATCCTCACTACATTGCGGCACCTGATGCCTATGACAAACAATATAAATTCTACGATATTGTTGTTGTCGGCGGAGGCCCTGCTGGGTTGTCTGCTGCATTGCTGGCAGCAGAATCCGGTGCCAGTATTTTGCTTGTTGATGAAAATACGGCTCTTGGAGGCTCGTTGAATTATGCGCGTTTCGATGCCAGCGGTGTGCGCGGCTATGAGCTTCGCGACGAACTTCTGGGTAAGCTGGAGGCTTGTGGCACCGTTGATGTCATGACCGAAGCTGTTTGTAACGGCTGGTTCGAAGACAACTGGCTGCCTATCATCAAGGGAAATCGCCTGCATAAGGTTCGGGCGGGTGAAGTGATCATGTGCGTTGGCTCTTTGGAGCAGCAGGTACTTTTCCACAATAATGACTTGCCCGGCATCATGATGAGCAGCGGCGTTCAGCGGCTGATCCAGCTTTATGGGGTTCGTCCCGGAAAAACCGGTATTGTTGTTACTGGCAACAGCGAAGGCTATGGCGCCGCACTCGATATGCTGGACGCAGGGATCGCGGTAAAGGCCGTGGTTGATCTTAGAAAGCAACCTGAAGCCGACCCCTTGCAGCAGGCTGTATTAGACCGAGGTGTGCCGGTAAAATACGGACACGCGATCTATGCCGCGAAAAAGAACCGGACCGGCAATCATATCGCCGAGGTGGAGATACGTTCTATTCTAAAAGACGGTGTTTGCAGTGAAACAGGCGAGATACTGTCTTGTGACCTGCTTTGTATGGCGGTTGGTTATACTCCCACCTACCAGTTGATTTGTCAGGCCGGCGGACAGTTGGGTTATGACGACGATACGGCCATGTTCACCCTTGGTAATCTGCCGGACCATTTCAGAATTGCGGGATCTGTTGGCGGCGCATGGGATTTGGATGCCGTTATGGCGGACGGGCGCAGGGCGGCAGTTATCGCCTGCAACATGCTTGGGAAAAGTGACCGGGCCGTACCAGAGCCGATCAATATAGAGAGCCAGCCTAGTCCCAATTTTCATTGGCCCATATTTCCGCACCCCAAAGGCAAGGAATTCGTTGATTTTGATGAAGACTTGCAGATTGCCGATATCATCAACGCGACCCGCGACGGTTACGAGCATGTGCAACTGGTAAAACGGTACTCCACGTGTGGGATGGGACCTTCGCAAGGGCGGCATTCGGCTCTTGCAACGGCCAGAATAGTGGCCAAGGCGACAGGCAAGAAAGTGGCAGAGACAGGTGTTACAACTGCCCGCCCGCCTTTCGCGCCGGAGCGAATTGCTCACAATGCCGGTCGAAGTTTTCATCCGGCACAGCGCAGCAGCATGCACTATCGGCACATAGAAGCTGGTGCTCAAATGATGTTGGCCGGCGCTTGGTACAGACCTGACTATTACGGAACACAAGAGACGCGCGACGCCAATATTCAAAGCGAGGTTGTCAATGTCAGGAACAATGTCGGTATTGTTGACGTATCCACGCTTGGTGGTATCGAGGTCAGGGGGCCGGACGCTGCTGAGTTCATGAACCGTTTCTACACATTTGCGTTCCTCAAACAGCCTGTAGGGAAATCGCGGTATGCCCTACTTACTAACGAAGCCGGTGTTGTAATTGATGACGGCGTGGCATGTCGCCTTCACAACGATCATTATTATGTAACGACCACTACTGGTGGGGCTGCCCGTGTCTATCAATTGATGCTGCAATGGAATGCCCGTTGGTGTCTTGACGTTGATTTTGCAAATGTCACGTCGGCATGGTGTGCGGTCAATATCGCCGGCCCACGTTCCAGGGCCGTGCTCCAACAATTGTGCCCGGATATCGATCTAGGTTCGGAGGCCTTTCCTTTCATGGGAGTTCGGGAAGGCAATATTGCTGGCATTCCAGCTCGTATCTTGCGGGTTGGTTTTGTTGGGGAACTGGGTTTTGAAGTCCATGTCCCGCAGCACTATGGTGAGGCGCTTTGGGATTGCCTTATAGAAGCTGGCCAGGAAGAGGGCATTCGGCCCTTTGGCGTCGAGGCACAAAGGCTTTTGAGGCTGGAGAAAGGACATATCATCATCGGCCAGGACACGGACGCAATGTCTAATCCTCTGGAAGTGCAGATGGGGTGGGCGATTTCTCGCAAAAAGCCTTTCTTTGTAGGCAGCAGAACAATTGTTGAATTGGAGAAAAAAGAGCCAGTCCGCGCACTCGTCGGTTTTGTCATTGAAGACCCCGAGGCCCCCTTGCCTCGGGAAAGCCATCTGGTACTAAACGGTGAAAAAATGACCGGCAGGGTTACCTCTTGTGCATTCTCTCCAACTTTGAACAAGCCCATCGGGCTTGCCTATGTGTCGTCGGATAAAGCGGAAGAGGGAAGTCAGTTCACCATCAAGTCGTCAGGGGGCGTGTTGGTGGATGCCACAGTCGTGCCTCTACCCTTTTATGATCCCGGTAATCAAAGGCAGGAGATTTGATCATGCAGGCATCCCACAAGTCGGATACGGTGAATGCATCATATCTTCGTCGTAGCCAGATTTACCGGTGGCATGAGAGGTCAGGCGCGACGTTTGAGGCGCTGGCTGATGGGTTGGTTGTCGCTGCCTATTCATCCGAAGAACAAGAACACTCGCTGGCCCAAATGGCTGGACTGGCAGATTTGTCGCTGGTTCCACGTCTTGGGTTTAAAGGTCCCAAATCCCTTGAATGGCTCCGGTCTCAAGATGTCCCAATTCCCGATGCGGCGAACCGGGCGGTTACTCTGGATGATGGCGGATGGGTAGCACGTCTATCCGCCGAAGAATTTCTACTGCTTGGCACCTTGGACGGCGCGTCTGAAACGGTTGAAAGGCTCTCGGGATCGATACTGTCGCCTTCAGAAAAAGTCTATGACTTGCCTCGGGCGGATAGCCATTGCTGGTTTGCGCTAACGGGTGAACATGGTGCCGAAGTCCTTTCAAAAATTTGCGGTGTTGACATGCGAAGTGAAAGCTTTGAACTCGGCAGTATCGCCCAAACATCGCTGGCACGTGTGAATGCGATTATCCTGCGGGATAAAGCAGGTGAAACACCGGTTTTTCACATCCTCAGCGATGTCAGTATAGCTGAGTATCTATGGGCATGTTTTCTTGACGCCATAACAGAATTCGAGGGCGGTGCAATTGGCATGAGAGTGTTTCAGCAGCTCTCGGTGCGTCCTTGAACTTAAAAAGAATAGAAACGTTTACGAGGGTTTAAAATGGCATTTCCCACAAAATCACCTTACGTCATTATCGGCGCGGGCATTCATGGTTTAAGCACAGCTTACCATCTTGCTCTGGAACTGAAGGCAAGGGGCAAAGGGTCCGGCAAGGATATCGTTATACTGGACAAATCCGGTATCAGCGCAGGTGCTTCGGGTATAGCGTGTGGCGTTATCCGTAACAATTATTTCCAGCCGGCCATGCGGGAATTGATGGCCCATAGCGTTTCGGTCTGGGAAAGCGACCCGAAAGCCTACAGTTATCACCCTGTCGGTTACATGCAGATCAGTTGCGAGAGCATGCATGAAGATGTGTCTTCCATCTTTGAGCAGCAAAAAGCCATAGGCTATGCATCTACCTTTATTGAAGGCGAAAAAGACTGCATGAACTATATGAAGGGTTTGTTTGATGATTGGCAAGCCCAGGGCATTACATCCGTTTTGCATGAAAAGCGGGGCGGATATGCCAACAATACCAAGGCGATGTATGGTCTTGCCGAAAAAGCTGAAGCCGAAGGTGTCCGGATCATTACGGGTATAACAGTGACAGGACTGAAGCGTGACAGTAAAGACAACATAGAAACTGTTGAGACCAATCGGGGCGATATTGGCTGTGATTATGTTGTGGTGGGTGCGGGTCCTTGGGTTAAGAGCTTTTGGGAAATGCTGGAACTTCCAAAAACCGTTAGTATTTTGGACCCTGATACCGGTGTTGCCATAAACGACGTTCCCATGTGGTGCTATTGGTCTTTACAGGAAGGAACGCTTGGCGTTGACCCTAAAATACAGAAGACCAATGATGGGGGCGCGCCGCCAGTTATTCACGTGGATACGGATGCTCCTTTGTACTCCGACGTGGATGGTTCCCTGATCACAGATAAAATGTGGGGCATTTATTATAAGCCAGACTTTAACTTTGGTGGCATTCAGGGCGGCGCGGCCCCGTTCCGCATTGAAACAGATGCAGATAAACTAGCAGTGGATCCATATGGTCCGGAATCTCCCGAATTTGTTGTCGGCCACGACTTTGCTCATATGTGGGTATCGGCACTTGCGCATTGTCAAAAGCGGTTTTCTGGTGCTATTCCAAAGTACAAGGACGAGCCATCAGGTGGCATCGGGGCTTTTACACCCGATAGTTTCCCGGTTTTCGATGTGTTTTGTGGTAACTGCTATGTGGTTGCGGATTCTAATCATGGCTATAAGATGCTCGGCGTTGGAAAGCTTGTTGCCGAGGAGATTTGCGGTGAACGGTCTTCGCTTCTGGAGCCGTTCCGTTTCTCCCGCTATGCGAAAGGGAAGCTGCACCCTGTATCCGGCAGCCCTTTCCCCTGGAGCTAAACGCTTAGAAGGTTTGTTAGGTTTTCCTTCGGTGAAATGAAAAGGCGATCTGCATCGTTTGAAGAGTGCACCGGGCATTTTTGTAGCATCCTTGACAGGTGTGTGCTAGTTGTGCACTCACAGCTGCCAATCGAAAATTTCCCGCTATAAGAGTGGATTATCTAGGGTATTAGTTTCGTTAATGCCCTTGATTAAACCATGGTCGGTTGGGACTGTTCAGTCTTAGGGAGGAGCATTATGATTAGAAAGAATGACTTAACCAATGTTATTGCCATGGCTTTGGCAATAAATGGTGTAAACAGTGCGGCTTCGGCACAAGAGGCGCAGGGCGATACAGGCGGATCAGGATTGACCGTTGAAGAGATTATCGTGACCGCGACGAAGCGTTCGCGTAGTCTGCAAGATGTTGCGGTGGCGGTACAAGCAATCAGCGCGTCAACAATTGACGAAGTCGGTATCAATAATTTCACAGATTATGTTGCATTCCTTCCGAATGTGGCATTCGCCGGCCAAGGCCCAGGTCAGAATGAAGTATTCATCAGAGGTATTGCTACAGACCGTGGTAGCCTCAAGCAGGCTGGTGGCACGACAGCAGGGCCGACCGTGGCCATGTATCTGGACGAAGCACCAATCACTGCCGCTGGTCGGAATATTGATCTTTATATAACTGATATGTCGCGGATCGAGGTGCTTCCTGGTCCACAAGGTACTCTGTTTGGAGGTAGTTCTCAGGCTGGTACGGTCAGGCTAATTACCAACAAGCCTGAGATCAATGAAATGTCGGCCCGGGTCCAGACCAGCCTTTCATATACTGAACAGGGCGAAGAAGGCTACTCGGCTGAGGGATATATTAATCTGCCTGTAATCGACGACAAGATGGCTGTTCGGGTAACGGCATATCACGCAAAGCAGGGCGGCTATATTGACAATGTGCCGGGTACAGCATCCTTCGGATCAGAGCGGTTCAGAGAGCTTAGTCCTCACTACGCCTCAAATCCAGAACGGTTTGCAAACACCACCTTTGGTGTCAACGACAATGCTGCACTTGTTGAAGACAACATAAACGACACCCTGTATGAAGGTGTTCGTATTGGTGTTAAATATGACTTTAACGACGACTGGAAGCTGCTTGTTCAATATATGAACCAGAAGCTCGAGGTGGACGGGGTATTCGACTATGATCCTGAAGTGGGCGTATTGCAGACGCAGCGCTTTTCTCCTGACCGTCTTGATGACAAGACACAACAATTTTCTTGGACACTTGAAGGTCGAGTAGGCGAGCTTGACTTAATCTACACAGGCTCTTTTCTTGAGCATGATGTTGATCAGACTGTCGATTATGTGGAATATACACTTACAGGCTTCTATCAACCTATTTACAATTGTCAGGGTGTAGGGGGGTCTCTCTTTGCTCCGGATGAATTTACGCACTGCGAAGCACCGGAACAGTTCTATTTCGGGCGTGAGCGTTTCAACCGCAATACCCACGAATTCCGCTTTTCAACAGATGCTGACAACCGGTTAAGTTTCATCGGCGGGGTCTATTATGAAAAAACGGATAGTGGCGTCAGCCAGGAATGGTCCTATCCAGGGTCGATAGCGGTGGGTTTTGCTCCGAACGCACCGATTTCCACGTCGACAATCAACGACATTGGGTCCAACCCGCGACCGCCAGGCGTTGTCTTTTTCAACGATCTGACCGTCGATTTGGAGCAGTTGTCCTTCTTTGGGGAAGCGACGTATCGTTTCAATGACCAGCTTAGCCTTACGGCAGGGGCAAGGCACTATGACATTGATCAAAGTGTGGAAGGGTCTGCTAACTTTGGTTCCTTCGGCACAGATGGTGACTCTGGGGCCAACTTGAACGAAAACCTGGAGCCATCAAGCGATAGCAGCACGATTTTCAAATTTACGCTGGATTATCGGCTTAATGATGACGTTCTGCTGTACGGCACATTCTCGCAGGGCTTCCGGCATGGCGGCTTTAACCGATTGCCAATGACCGGCAATGACGGGACAGTTATTCCTGGCAGTTTCTTGTCGGATACGATCAACAACTATGAGTTCGGCTGGAAGACCACGCTTATGGATGGGCGGATGCAATTCAACGGATCTGTCTATTGGATTGACTGGAATGATATTCAGATCACGGTCTTCGATCAGGATATCAGCTTCCTCCTGTTTACGAAGAACGCGGGTAAGGCACGAGTAAAAGGGATTGAAGGAGACTTCACCTTCAGGGCAACTGAAAATCTTACTATTTCGTCTGCCTTCTCGTTCAATGATACCGAGCTTGTGGATAAGCCCGTCAATTTCGATACTATTATCGATGTGGGCGAGCGACTTTCTTTGACACCAAAATTCCAGGGCAATATCCGAGCTCGTTACGACGTTGATATCGGTGACGGAAACGGGTACGCCATGTTTGCCGTGAATCATCGAGGCTCGTCCTTCAACTCGGCTACTAAGGATGACCGCCGGGAGATGCCAGCCTATACCATAGCGAATGCCGCTTTTGTATGGACGCCAACCCCCAGCGTAGATATTCAGTTCTCGGTAAATAATGTCTTTGACAAACGGGCAACCACTTTCGTGAACTTGGAAAATGATATTCCTGGTATTGTGGTCAACAGGCCGCGTAATTATTCGGTGACTTTGAGCTACCGTTTCAATTAAGACTTATAATAAAGTCCAGATATTGGGTCCGAGCGGTTACGCTCGGGCCTTTTTCTTTGCGGGTATATAATTTGTAATAGTTCCGACTTGATCTGACAGTTACCGATTTTGTGTTGGTACCTGTCAGGTTAGATTTGGTCTAACGACTTTTCCAACCAGCTTTGTTTCCCATCAAGTAATGTCTGCATGGGGGT
>Ga0316204_10005328_pt1 | contig 21428 bp, 30 predicted proteins | sample 6monrhotite_MG_2_FD_205661 | JGI IMG/M metagenome (GOLD analysis project Ga0316204, IMG submission 205661) | Microbial mat bacterial communities from mineral coupon in-situ incubated in ocean water Damariscotta River, Maine, United States -... | ecosystem: Environmental > Aquatic > Marine >... | reverse complement strand
TTGACGCGAAGCGGGGTCATAACTGCAGTATTATTTGTGCCAGCTGTTGCTTGAAAACTGCTTGCTATTTTCTTTTCTAGAGCAACCCAACTTGACCAAACGCCGTTGACTGAATTGCAGTGTAATATGCGACTTGCTGAAACAAATCGGTCAAGTGTTGTCGCGCGCATATATCTGTATTGACTATTCACATTGTCAATAGAATGACGCATAACTTCAATATACCAAAAACCAGCGGGAAGTCCGTTTTGAGCTACGGTCATAAAAACAGAATAAGTACCTGTGGATATGCTATCTACCCAGAGTTGTAAATTAGTGTCATTAGGCAAATTAGTCACGTGGACACCCCAAGACCCGTCTGATCGCTTAACGCTTGCTGTTCTTCCCGCTGCGATTTCAGCTGCCGCGCCAGACTGCGGCTGAATTACTTCTTGGTTCGCATTAAGTGATGCTGTCCCATTTTTTAGACCTTTCTCGTTAATAGCTTGATTAGCCACAATATAACTATCACCAGTTTGAATTGCTTTGTCCGTCGAAAACTTAAATGCTGTCCGTGTATTGGATAACACAGTTTCAACACGCAAAATCTTATTTCCACGCCGAACGATGATTGACGCGCCCCTCATAGCATTCGTACCCATTGCTAATGATGTATCAATGAGTGTTGTGCCATTACCGCCGGTGGCGGTTCCCGAGAGCATGCGTTCATCACGTAATAAACCTGCTATGGCATCAAGCGTGTCTTGATTGTCGCGCAACATTTGACCCCAGCCTAACTCGCCATCAGCAGGCTTTTTTAATTGTATTTTATTTGTTAAACTGACCATTTCATAAAACCTCCAAAAGTGACAACTTCAACTGTTGCCGTTTCCAATCCAAATCCTTACGCACTACCATCATACGAAGTGCCTGCCCGTCACCGGCTGGCAACTGTGCACTTTCAAAATCAACTACATCGCCCGGCTCTAGGCGCAATAAACGCATTGCCGCAGTACAAGTCACAATGCGCCGTCCATCTTTCCAGCGATTCAAAAAAGATGCGGCAATACGATTCACTTCCGCTTCAGATACGCCCCACTTATCATCAAATGTTTCAAGACTCACCATGTCATATTTATTGATTGAATCGGCATCAGCGATAGCCGTACCATTTGAAAATTGCGCATTGGAATCACCAATGCCGCTATAAGCCGATAAAATAAGCACTTCGTTCTTTAAATCCGCCCAGCCACGGCGATATTGCAATCCTTCAGCTATATCGTTTGGGGTGATTGATTCAACGGCTAAATCGGTGTTTTGAGGCTCGGCAATTAGGGTAAGCTGACCATTGCGTATCACCCACTGCGCTTCAAGCAGCCATGCAATTTCTGAAAGCATCGCAAATGCCTTGGCAGGTTTAGTCAAGATACGGTTACCAGTGCGGCTTGGGTAACGTGTTTTAAATGATTCAAGACTGGTTAGATTCACACGCTGAGTTTGAATATTGATACGATTAAGAATCAAATCTTTAGCAATATCAGCTAAATGCCATGCCGTGCCGCCATTGGTTGCGCTGGTATAACCAATATCAAGCCATACTGTGCCATTATCTTGCCAAACTGCCGCATTTGTTCCGGGTACTGTGCCTGTATCAGCAGCAACCGCGAGCCATGAATTTGTACCGTAAATAATAACATTGCCAGCTTGATAAGCCTTTACTGCATCCCAAGCCTTCCCAGCTTTTTTACGTGGCACTTGCACGTCGGCTAATTCAATCGGGTCTTGCACTGTTAGTGCGTATGAGCCGCGTGAAAAAGACATATCTCGCACAAGTCCTTCATATACTATAAATGTATCTTGAATGCCAGCATAACCCGATCGAATGCGGCATGGGCGGCCGCGCAAAGGTTTTGCCATCAAGCTATGTACAATATCTTCTTGAGCTAGCTGCACAGAAATTCGTCCAATCATCGATGACTTAAGTTTTGGCGTGATTTGTGCCGATGCAGTAGACACACTATTTAAACCAGCGTGCACTGATTGTGTCAAGATGCCATTACCGACTGCAATTTCAGATATTTCGGCACGAATTCCGATAGTGATCGGATCGCCTATATATGATATGGATAGCTCATGCAGTTCAGGTGTTTCATCATTTAAGCTGTTTGACACCATATTAATCTTTGCACGCCAGAACCGATGCGCGAGCAGAGCGTCGCCCGATGCAACAATGCCGTGTCGTGTCCAGTTTATTAGCGTTGATTCAGCAGCAATCGTGGTGCTATCAGTGTGATATAAATCAATACTCATGCTTGTTGGATCAGCTCCAGCAGGCACAATATCACGAAATGTCACAATGCCATCGCCAGCAGGCATCTCGCCTACATCGAGTGTGCGCATTGCCGACCCTGATGCGGCATAGCCATTGTTTCCGCCAATTTCAAAGCCTGCGCCACCTGATACCGCTAATGTGTGTAAAATACCTGCTAGCGCATAGCTATAAACACTTAAATTAACACTATAAGCGGAATAAGTGAAAGGAACACCTGGTGCAAATGGCAGGCTGTAATTAAGCTCGAGTGTATAACTTTCACCCTTTCGCAAAGTAACTTTTAGCCCAGCCACATCCACAATTGATTGCACATGCCCCGCCGCAATGCTTGCTGTGCCTGTATAGCCAATTTGATTACCTAACTTTGACAAAACTCGGACACTAAGTGTAGTGGCACTATTGCCAGTGTTCGCGACTACAAGCCTCATTGCATCCATTAAAAATGTGCCCGTGGCAATAAACGATAAATAAACAGGCGCATCCTGCCGAATCACGCTACGTGTATAGCCGAGGTGCGCTCTTCTTCTTCCTGAAGCAGCATTGCCGCGTGTTTCCCAGCGACCCTGCATGCCAATATCTGCACGCATTTGATGCTGTACCAATCCAGCATGCACCGATGATGACAGAGACGCAGCACTACCATTGCCCAGCACTAAAGCACCATCAACACGGCTTGATGATATGTTGTTATCCAAAATCTTGACGGGATCAGATGCACCAGCCCAATCACTGGATGATTTAAGCCGCCTTTGCGCGCCCTTCACAGGCCATATATCCATGTATAAAATTGGTTCAACACCGTGCGTTGATGCGGCTTTATCAAGAATAGATGCAGGTACTTGCAGCATTAGATTGCCTCTATCAAATCAAGCGCAAAATCAAAACGCATACCTACCGACAGCGGCATTTTAACTGTATCGCCTTTATGACGCATCATGTATACTGCATTCGAATGGCTTGCTGGTGCCCAGGCAAACCAAAACGGCTGCGCGGATTCAAGTGCCGACTCAATAAATGCACGAATATTAATCGCTTTACTTTGTTCAATATGTTTCCAGCGTGGCTTTTGCTCTAATCGACGATAGCGAACGCTGCGATATTCACGCCCTGATTCAGCTTTAAAATTAGACCCCGCAAATACCTCGCCGTACTCATCAAAGCCATATTCAACATATGGCATGGTCAGCGACTTTCCGATGAATATTTCAGGCAAGACAGCTGTAGCATTGGGCGTAAGCATGCTGATTGTAATAGTGTATTTACTAGCAGCTGAATGATCTGCTAATTGATATATAACAGATGTGTTAATGGGATTATAAATTGTTTGACTCAATACTTCTACACCGTCTGCGAGCACTTGCAGATGGCCACTTGTAAAACGATACCCTGCTGGCAAATTTCGTGATGCTCCCAAGATGAAAGTATCTGCAACCTTAAGTCCGCCAAAGCCGCCTTGACCGAACGGCGTAAAGCCAAGCGCATTCTTGCCAAAGCCTACCCCAGTGGGTGTATCAACTGAAAATGAAAGTATGCCGTTTGCATCGGCTACGGGTAATGCTGGGCGCGACATATCCCAAAGCCAAGCATTCGATAATGGCGAGCTTGGCTCATCTATCCCCGCAAGCATTGTGTACACATTGCCTTGCAGCAAATTATCATAAGCAATGATCGGTTGATTATTAAGCATCATTTATGCCGCCTGAACCGCAAGATGCTGTCCGCGCCCGAATGAATCGTTGAGGGCAGGCGATAAGCCATCGGCAATCATCTGTACAGTGTCAGGGCTAATCGCGTCAGGATGCAGCGCTTGCACTATGATGCTTACCTGAGGCGCTTGTTGTTGTTGCTGTGATTGCTGTTGCTGTGATTGTGGAATGGAAGGCGCTTTAAAACTAGGAACGCTTGACGTGCCGCTACTAGCAGAAGGTGGTGCAACTGATACTGCACCGCCGCCATAACTGGTATTACTGATTGCTGTTAATTGTGCGGCAACTGCCACCCCTGCCAAAGCACCTTCAATGACAGCTCCATAAATGCCGCCAGTCTGTGATCCATGCTCGATAGCATTCATAACAGTGCCGATACCCTTCACCCCTGCTATCGCCATCTGAATTTTCTTATTCTGCTCAAAGTTCTTACCGCCAAGTTTGGCCATATTCCCCATAAAACTCGCAGCCATTTGCAACTCTGTACCTGTTGAATACTTAACAAGCTTTAGCTTGTTTTTTGCGGCTGTTTCGTCAGCACTTTGAATAGCATCAGCTTCACGCTGTTTCATTTCAATGATTCGGGCGCTGTGTATTTCTTCAAGTGAAGCTACTTGCTCAAGATAAACACTCTTTGCTTCCAGCTTCATTTCATCTGTAGCTAGCTTGTTTTCAGTGATTAAATCAAAATGCTCTTGAATCTTAGTTAGTTTGTCTTGAAATCGTATATCTTCACGCTGGGCTTCATCAGCAAACGCTAATTGCGCACTCATGCCGAGCTGCTCATTATAAGCAGCCTGCTGCTCCATTAAGCGGTTAAGTTTATTTTGGTTGATCTCTAGCTCACGCGCTGCACGTTTAGCTGCTAATGATACAACCTTATCACTACCATTCTTCGGTTTATCATTATTACTACCGCCAGCCTTGCTTATATCTTGCCCTGCGTTATCAGCAGGCGTGGCTAATAAATCATTTCTGCGATTCACTAAAGATTTAAGTTGATCTTCATATTTCTGTAATGCTGCGAAAGTATCCTCATTGGGATTGCCAAAAACACTCTCAAAAGGGTGGAACTTTTGATTGTTATAGTCTTGCACTGATTTTTTAAGACGTTTAATCTTCTCTTGCGTGTCAGTGATTTGAATAGCTAAAGCTGACTGATCATCTGCGTTGCTTAAGACTTGGATAAGTTTGCTTGCACCCTTCGCTGCATCTGCAAAATAAACCGCCATATCTTTCATAATGGTAGTTGCGCCAGACTTGCCAATCACTAAGAAAAGGTTATCCCAAGAATCTGTAAGATTAGAAAGCGCGCCATCTAGGGTGTCAGCCCTTAATGCCATTGCGCCTGCGAAATCTGTGTCACCAATGTTGAGTAAATATTGCTGAATATCTGCGCTATTTTTTTCTACGGTGGTGGTAACACCCCTAAATGTGAACGATACCTGATCCCCCTGTTGCCTAGCCTTTATGCCAAACTCTTTTAATCGCTCAAATTCACCAGTGGAAGCATCTGCAACAGCTTCGATCATCTGATTTAAGCTTTTACCCATTGCTGCGGATGTATCACCGTATGAACGCATTGCATGCTCACTTGGGTCTAAACCTAATGCTTTAAGCTTGATGAATGCGTTTGATACTTCATCTAATTGAAAGGGTGTTGTAGCTGCAAAATTTTGGATGTGTGAAAAAGCTCTATTTGCTGACTTTACTGAACCTGTAACTGTAACTAATGACGCATTGATGACTTCAAAGCGGCGGTTTACTTCGATTAACTTATCAAACGATTGGAAGCCTGCCGTTACCGCTGCCACTGCTGCTACAATCTTCGCCATATTATGTTCGGCAGATTTGCTAACCTCGCCTAAAGCACGTTTCGCACCCGAGGCATCACCACCAATGACTATTTTCATGTTTTCTGACATTGGCTAACCTCCTGTGAAAATATGCCTGCTAAGCCCATCAATACTGCTGGCTGATCCGCCCAGCCACCTTCGTGCGGTAATACACCTTTATCATTCCAAACGTGGGCATGAATCACTTGTGCAAATTCGCTCTGCCACAAAACAGGGCAACACTCTGTAATCATACCCTCAACCCATTCCTGCTCCTGATTGCAGGCTTTGGGTTTATCACTTTGTAATGGGCATTTATGACAGCTTTTTCCATCAGCCCATGATTTTGCGACTGCCCTTACTTTTTTTCGTCTTCACCAGTCGGAAATGCTGCCGATACCACCAAACCGCCAATTTTTACCATTGCTGTGATCGTATCTGTATCAGACAAATCAGCGCGATCAGCTAATGCAGAAGGCTCATAATCCACATCGTTAATAGTTACCTTTTCAATCAAGTTTTTCAGTGCATAAGTCGTTAATGCAACCTTCCCTTCAATACCTGCCTTTGATGCTAACGCCATAATGTGTGCTTGCTGACTGGTACTCACAGGCTTGATGCTGACAGCAACATCACCCTCAACCTTCTTAATCGTTTCATCTTTAAGTAATTTCATTGATTCGCCTTATTGGAAAGAAATATTAAACTGATCATCACCTGCTGTTTCATACAGATTAAATGCTAATTCAGTAGTCAGCACTTCATTGCGTTCACCTGCTGCAACAGATGATAATTGAGCGTTGTTAGCTGTAATAACAATCTTATTGCCTGCAACCGTTCCGAACGTAGCAACCAACGCAATACTGGTACTGCCTATTAATGCGTTCCAATCGGCTGGTGTTGAAAGGCTATCTTTTGTGATAGTGATGGTCGGCTTGCGGTTAGCTACACTGAACTCATTTTGACCTGTTGTATTGTGGTCTCCAAATTCATTGCCTAGATCAAGCTTAAACGCACCTGCTTTGATTGCTGCGCCTGCTTGGGTGATAATGTCAGCGGAAAGCATCACGATCGGCTGTGTAGCGTTTACTGCTGGCACTGGTGCGGCTGCGACGGCTGGAGCAATATCAAAGCCTGCTTTTAAGTTGAAAGTCGCTTTAAGAGCCTGCCCAATAGTTGCATCGAGTGCCAGATTAGAAACTGCACCAAGCACATTGAATACTTGACCATCATCATAAGCATAAGCTGATACTGATTTGCGACCGCTTACCGATGAAGGCGCATAATCTACACTTACTGCTGTTACAACGGTTTCAGTCAAACCACACGCTTGAAGCAATGGAGATAATTCAGGCGCAGTTCCCAACACACCCGATGCTTTCATATTAGCATCAACTGCAACCTCAATCGTTTGTCTGCCAATCAAATGGGCCTTATTACCCATCGTGGCCTTCACGACTGGGTTATCAACAATCTCTGCTGTAGGTGTAGGCTTTAATGATACAACTTGAATATCATTTGTACCTGCAACTGGTACTGAATCTACACCTTTTGTAACTTCTAGTTTAGCTAGGAGTGCGCGATTAAAAATGCTCATTTATTCTCTCCATCTTTACGCGGTGTAAATTGTTCAACTGGTGCTTTTTCTGGTTCTTTAGCCATCTTAAAGCCCTCCTGTGTATGATGCGTTGTAAGTTATTTTCACTGGTCTTGAAAAGTAGCCAAACGGCTGAAACTGCGATCCGCTACGTTCATTGCTTGAATCGACATGGCTAATCATCACGCTTCCGCCCAAGGCTTGATCGCTTGCAATCTGTTGAATCAATGCTTTATCAAGATTGTTGATTGCTGTACTTACAGCCGCATTATCGCGTACATAACCAATCACATTCAAAGTCAGTGTTACATTGGCTGCATCACCTGTGCTGTAGTTCACAACCTCTGGCTGGTCATCTTCAACAATTAGACATGGAAACGATGAATCAGCAATTTCATCAATGCCTTCGAACTGACGTGTGACTCGCTTAACGCCTGTGATACCGCTTAGAAGCGCAACAAACGCATTTATAACTGTCTCACGCACGAATCAATCGCCTTGCGGGACGCGCTCTTTCAATGTCTGTAAACTGTCCATCATTATTGAAATCATAGATGGCGCGCTTTCCTAACAAATCCCATTCTCGTTTAAACATTTTGGTAAAGTGTTCGGATTTTCTAGTGAAAGCGTCACCATCTGCGTCACGCCTGCTTGATAGCTTTGGCATGATATATAGCGACAAGGCTAAATAGACTGTCGCATTTTTTAGTTTAAGAATGTCAAGGCGCGCAATGTCTAAAATAGGGAACGCAACACTGTTCACATCTTGGCTTTGTCCGATGTTGCCAATGTAGCGAGTGACCGCTTGCGGCCACCAATCAGTCTTGACAGTATCTAGCAAATCATCGGTAGCTAATTGCAATTCGTTTGAAAAGTCCGCAATACCATTATCAAGAATGCTAGGTTCAAACATCTGTACATCGGCAATCGTGGCATAAGCCATTATTAAGCAACCTGCTCATTATACATTGCCATCAACACAGCTTTCTTTGCTTTGACTGGATATTCAATGCCTAATTCATCAAGCTTTGCCTTAATCTCTTCCATTGTAAGCTTGCCGTCATTGTTTGTGTCGGCGTTATCAACACGTTTGCACGCATAAAACTTAACTAATAACGGCTCAAGTGCTGCAACATCGCTATCTGCAATCTTAATCTGACCATCTTTAGCTATACAACCAAAAACTTCGCCATTTAATGCTTTATTATCTGATTGATAAACTGCCATAATACACCTCTCTTTGTTGTTGATTAAGCAAAGGGGTGCGTAAGCACCCTCCTTGCCAAAGTGAAGCTTACTTAGTTATTTACACCTGTAAGAATTGCCAAGCCTTTTTCACTGTAGTTAGCCAAACCACAATACCATTTCACACGATCAATGCTTTCATCGCGTGATTGGTGAATACCAACTTGTTCAACTTCAAGTCCTGATTGACCTGCTGCGTTCAAGCCAGCAATACCATAAGACATAGAGCCATCATCGAATGTGCCCGCGATGATTGTGGTAGCAGATACTGAAAGACCTTGTGTTTGATTCACTGGCACATAGTCATTTGCAAAGATTTCAACGCCGCGATACATCACTTTTTGCGAACCGTTTGGCAAAGTGACAACTTCGCCAATGCCTGCGCCACCTGATAAGCGCAATAAAGCAAGATATGAACGCAATGTACGGCGATTCATTGAGATAAAATCAACTTGACCGTCTTTGTCAGTTACCTGATCCATCAAGGCATCTAAATCATCAAAAGTAAGTTTTGCGCCGTTTGCTGCGCCGTTACCTGCCGACAATGTTTGCCCTGCTGCGGCTAAGCCTAACAAGCCCTTAAACTGGTTGGCTGCACCAGTACCATTAACCAAAGCATTACAGAATGTGCGGCCTGCTGATTTAGCTTTGGAAGCGATTTGAATAGCGCGTTGATCTTGTTTATCAGAACGAGTACGTTGTACTAAGCCGTTTACTTCGGCATCACCGATGATTGTGGTTAGGCTAGATGTTACAGGTGTGAATGTTGCGGGGTTCTTGGCTGCGATAGTTCCCCCGACACCTAGAAACTCGACATCACCCAATGCCAACTCACGATTGTATGCTAAAGCATTACCTTCAATATCTTGAAAAGGTAAAGCGCTAAACAAGCGGTCCACTGTGATAATATTTTCAATTACACCAGTCACTAACTGGTTTTGCGATAGTTTTGCTGATTCCGCGAGGGTTACAGAAGCCATAACGTGTTCTCCATCGAACGATAAGTTTCAAAACACTCAAGCTCTTAGCTCTCTGCATGTTTTGTGACGAATCGCCCCGTGGGTCACGGCTTCTTTTTGTCAGAAAAGTAGTCCGAGCAAGCTTTTATATTCCGCCCTTACCAAACGGTCACTGCCATGCAGTATTTCACACGTTTAACGCTCCCATGAAGCATAAACCCACGCATAAGGTTTATTTATACCGCCAACTATAGACATAAAACTATATTATAGTCAACTGGTAGTAAATCACGAATGAGACAACTCGACACTTGAGCTGCCCCATCCGTTGATTCTTATGTCGCTAAAGCTGCTGCGATCTTCTGCGTGCCTGTCATATTCTCACTTGAAACCTTGCCACCCATAGCGCCAGTCGAGCCTGCGCCGCCACCTGTTGCAGGTAAGAAATGTGGACTTTTCTCCAAAAAGCTTTCAACAAAGCTAGGAACGTCTACAGGATTGCCTTTATCATCTAACAAAGCCTTCCCATCGCTGCCAACAACTTCAACTGACCCATCATCAGTTAAACGAACATTTGAACGTAATAACGAAGCAACTTGATCGGCATTGATTGCATTGCCCTTATTGGCTGCGGATAATAATTCAGAGTTAATAGCGCGATCTTCAAAACGACTACGCCAATCGCCTGCATCGCTCTGTAATGCTTCAAGCTGTGCTTTATGCTGACGCTCCATTTCCGCTTTGGCTTCTTCCCACTTGCCTGCTGTTTCTAAGTCAGTTTGCTTACGCTTTTCTGCTTCTGCCTGTAATGCCTTAAACGCTTCGGGATCAATACCATCAAATCGTTTCATTGATTCGTTAATATCACGAACACTATCGCGTAGCTTTTTGTTATCTTTTAGCAACTCAGCGTTCTTTGCTGCTAATTCTTCGGGTGTTAAATCACTCATCTTCATCTCCTATTATTGACAAAATTTACAACTTGTGACTATAATTCATTCATAAAGTATTCACTGTAGAGGTTTCTAAGGCGTGGAAAATCGGCAGGCCACGCGAGCTATCATGCCCTAGCAGCATGAAGCCCTATCCAGAAGCTCAAATAGGCATATTTGTTACCGTCCTGGTAGAAACCTCTCACAGTGAACCTTTTATTAACTTATATGCTGCTGGATCAGATAGAGTTTCTTGCATAACAAGTCCCCCACTCCGAACGCTATTAACCACATCATTCTTTATCCTCTTGCTGGTATGTACCACAACCTTACCAAGCCTTTTATCACCCTCAACATCAAAGATATAAAGCAAGGCATTATCCTTTTTATCAAGCAATATGGCCTTCGGGTCTTTAATTATCGACTGTATGCCGCGCACATAACTCTCTGGCAATGCTTGTTCGCGCTGTTTTTTCTTTGTGCGTAACATGTGTTCAATAACATAAGATTCAACAATAATATCTCTAGTTGAAGCGCTCGATAGCTTTATTGCGCTTTTAGGTATTTCACCGACTATATGGCGCAAGCCTTTCTTTAACCGTCTAGGCTTATCCATCGAGTCAGTCACGAATTTATCAAAGGCATCCTTAGCAGGATCAACAACAACTGGCACAAAATGGTGACGACAATTAAAACCGCCCCTAGCGATGGATGGGTCACCACCCTTTTTACCTCCCCAATCACTAGCTGCCCATTTTGCTATTTCTTCAGCTGTGTATTCTTTACCTACATGCGATGCACACCACGATCTAGAATTAGCTATAAGTGAACCGTAGTATTTATATTTCTCAATACCAAAATCCACCCCTTTGCGCTTAGTCATCACTGCATCAATTTCCATGTAGCGCGTATTGGCAATAGTAGCTGCATAGTTAGCCATAGGTCGCCCTTTCTTGTCTGTTCCACCGACAAGAATTTGCTTGATGCCTTTATTTAGTTCATCAACGCTCATGCCTGTCAAAGCACCCTCATAAACCATCGTGCCGATTGCCGCAGCATTACGAACACCTAAAGCTTCTAGTTCTTTGTAAGCATCATCTGAATAAGCACGCACCAAATCACCATCTGCAAGTGTGAAATCAAATTGCACGCCTATCTCTTTAAATCGCGCCTTAGATAACAGCATAGCAGAATCGAAACTGTTGGTTATCTTGCGCGCTTCTTTGAAGTATGGCTCAAACTCCGCGAATATTTGATTGCGCAGCTCTAATGCCGATGCAAGGTTTACGTCGCCAGTGGTTAGACAGGATGCTGTAACATCCAGCTTGCCAGCCAGACCTATAATGCGCCCTTCAACTAGCTTTAATGCTTTAAGGATGCGCTGATCTTGCGTATCTAATGTTTTATCAGGCATTGATAGCTTTATGAATATGCTGCTTAATCAAATCTAATACCTTTGTCTTTTCACTTCTTTGTAATCCAAAAAACACACGTTTTGGTAAGTTTCTTTCTCCCAGCTGGTGTGCGACTGCTTTCAATGCTTCCTGTGGCTTACTAAATCCAACCTCACTTCGTGTTGCACTTACTGCTTTGTAATGAATAGCTGAAAGCATGTGCCCTTTATCATGCAGGTTTACTTTGCCTGTAAAAAAATGACCGCCGCGCTTGCGCTTAATATCACTATATTGCACAGAATACTTACGCATGCGCATACCATTTTTATCTTGCCCTTTCTCAGTATGATCTTTGACTAATTGCTCGGCAGCAAGTGCCGCTCTGCCCATTAAATCACGCGTCATTAACTTTCGGCTAACTTTGTCGAGTTTCACCTGCAAGGCAGCTTCACCCTCTAAGCTGATATTAAACGGCATTGATTAAATCCGTAGTACTTGGCGCATCTAGTTCGGTTTTAATGGCTAGCATCGTTTCAGTATCAACATCAGCTAACACACGACTAGCTAAATTGACTGCTTGTTCTTTATCAAACGTGCGAGACTGAATCGCACCACGCGCTTTAATTGCGTTGTCTAAATCTGTAGATAAATCACGAATACCAAACTTGCGAACGTACTCAACATCTCCAAGCTCACCCTTAAAATTCTGCCATTTAGCGAATAGGTAAAAGATACGGTTTTCGACCTTTTCCATGTTCTCGGCTTTCTCTGCCAAAATTGCATTTAGCTGCTGGAACTCAATCTCAAGTGATACGCCCGACTTAGCCGTCTTGTCTTGTCCTTCTGCGCCTGTTTTAGCAATTGCTAGAATATCATCAACACAATCAGCGCGAACATTGCGAATTTCAGCTAATGAGCTGTGTGGAGGCTCTAGCCATGCATGACGTGCCGTTGGATTTTCTGGATCGTATTCAACAATGTTGGACGATCCACCAATAATGTCACTGCCGCCATGCGGTGCTTCAAGCATCGGGTAAGCTGTATTCTCGATAATTTCATCCAGGTCAGAATCAAGGCGATAAATACGGCGGTTAATGTCTGCGATGTCTGCAATATCAGAACGCCCTTCAAATCTGGCATTAAAGCCTCGATTGCGCACAATGACAAACGGAATCTCACCCATCTTATGTTCGCCTTCATCAAGCAATTTGGCGCTTTCTAGCTTATCATCTTCAACACCGTAAACCTGCCACCCTGCACGTCTCCATACGCGGTAAATATCTAGTTCAACCTCTCCGCTTAGCGATTCCTCTGCATCTTCTTCACGCAACACTAAGGTGGTCAGTGTAGGCTTGCCGTTAATGCGCTTAAACTCAAAGTTAATGATGTTTTCGGGTGTATATGTGGAAATATACGGACGAATCCCGTTCGCTTTCTCCTGCTCCATTGTCACTGCATCAGATTTTGGTTTATCAACTACAATACCAACCAAGCCACGAATAGAAGCTTGGCGGCTTAACTCACGCATCAATACATCATGTGCATTACCGCAGAAATCAGCATCTTTCATGTAATCATCAAAAGCCCATCCTGACAGTTTCAAGTCACGCGCTATTTTCTCGCGGAATAGGTAGTTGGTGTATAAATCAACAACATTGGCGCATTTATTAGCGAACGTGGCCACCTTCTTACGCCGTTTAAATGAATCAACATGCTCATGATCGTGTCGCTCTAAATAATCTCCATAACGGTAAGCTTCGCCGCCAGCGTATGAATCGGCAAAGAACCCCGAACGCTTGCAAATATCTTTCATGTGATCGTTTTGGGTTAATAAATCTTCAATCTTCATACATGCCACCTTTGCTCTGTTTTATGTTCTATTTTTAATGGGAAGCGATAAACAACTGGATAACCAAACGCATCAACCGCATGGTCAAAGCCGCTGGTTTTATCGGGATCACCGCGCTTATCATAAGCCTGCTGTTCTAAGCACTCGGTTAATTCAGGGCATGTTTTCGTGTTCACTAACAGCTCACCATTCTCAAAGCGCTTATTAACCGTCACAATACGGTCGCGCACTCGCGGATTAGTACGCTTCACCTTCACCGTAAATCCTGCCTGCCTCAACAGCTTAATATCTGAAATCGATGCGTTCTTACTCGATGTGTTTTGCCCACTAGCGTCAGGGTAAATCGTGATGTTATGCCCTTCATAACGCTCTTGAATCGCTTTAATAGTTGCGGGTGTATCAGCATATTCAATCAATTCATCTACAGCATCGCCAGCCTTATTGAATACAATCGCAGCCATATTATTCACGTTAAAATCCATGCCGATATGCAGCGGCTCACCATATTGCACCATATCATCTGTATGGTGATATTTACGGTTAAATGATGAATAAACATTGCCCGAAGTCATATTTACAAACTCGCCGTTTAAGTATGCTGACAAAAAAGCTTCGGGATAAGAGTCACGTAGCAAATTAATATAATCATCAGGTAAATGATGATTATCTGTTGTTTTCGCTTTTATCAGCCGCTTGTTACCATCCATTTCTTTTACGAATATACGATGCATCGCTGTGAAGCCCTCGGGGGTACTCACGACCACCATCTGACGCACGCTACCTGCTCTTAAACGTCCTAATAGCTTTAAGTAAGCATTATATGCCACTTCATGCTTTGTAGTGTCGAATTCATCCATAATGACCCACGCTGCATTGATACCGATTAGCCTGTCATAGTTTTCAAGCGACTTACAAATAATGCGCGTTTCCTTGCTATCAACATTGCAATAAAATATAGCTTCAGAACGGTTGAACTTATAACGTACCCCGAAACTATCCAAAGCTTCGCGCATTTCAGGTATTAGAATTTGTGTTAACAGTGGATAGTTAGGCTCTGTCATAATGCCATCACACCCAGCATTTCTAAGCATGAGTAAAATAGCTTTGCGTGTAACTGAAAATGTCTTGCCTGATCCAAGCCCTGCACACATTCCTATGATGGGCGTTTTATCATCAGTCACTAAATCAAACTGGTGTGGCAGTAACCTCAATTCAACTTGATTCATTTATCCATCACAATACTTACGTTCGTTATGCTTTTGCTAGCGCTTGGGTCAATACCATTAAACATGCCTAAATGCTTGCCAAGTAAATCATAGCCTTTAAGTGCAGCGTTTCTATCTGCCATCGTTCCGTTACCATCTATATCATAAATCGTACGTTTCGCATCATTCACAACATCAAGAATGCCTTGTACAACATCCTTAACAGTCACCATGATTGCTTCGGATTTTTCTTTCTCTAGCCTTGCTATCTCTTGCTTTACATGTGGTTTTCTAAGGTTCTCAACACCAATAGAACATGCTGTTTTTGGGCTGTACCCAGCTCTTATCGCAGCTTGTGTTGCGTTCATGTCAACCATGTATTCATGACAGAAGCTTGCTTGCTTTCCTTTTAGCTTTTTATCCATTTGATAACATTATATAGTGCATGCAATGAATTATAAACACAATATCTAGTGTTATGCAAGAGGTTTACTCTTTTTTATGGTTATTTCTACGCGTGGATTTTCTTTATCTACACCAGCACGAACTAGAAGCATGACATCTATTTGAGAATCGTTATCAAATAATATTCCTTCCATAGAATCGCTTAAAAGCTTTTCATAGTTCGCAACATCTGTCTTATGCTTTGTTTTGAAGTAATATGTGTATGTTACATCAAGCCTAGCATTGCCCAATGATTTTTTACCCATTAGCATTTCTGCAACATCTTCCTTATACCTGCGTCCATCTTTTGATAGTAGTGTTCTTGGATGCCCTTTAATGACAATGTTTCGATATGCAGCATTAAGACTTGGGGGGAGCGGTAGCGTGATATTAATTTGCGCAATTCACTTTAAAATCTCCAGCTCATCCATGTCTGCATGCCTAAACCATGAATTGCCACGCGAATCCACGCGCTCAACAACGCATCGTAGACAATTCACACTAGAAACTTCCAGATTGATTCCATTAAAACCTCGCTTATATCGGACTTTATCGCCAATATTGAAAAGTTCTCTTTCTACAGTATCATGTGTCATGTGATATACTAAAGCACAATATATTGTATGTAAATACATTTATCACAATGTGTATCCCATCACACTATCGACATAACTATAAAGCTGCTCCGCTGTCATTTCTTCGCAAAAATGCTGCAATGCAATATCAATTATCTTGTTATAGAATATATTAAATTCAGCCTGATCCATAGCACTAAATGAGATTGATTTAGGAACATAAATAATCTGCCCTTTTGTAGTTAAATGTTCTTTGTACCATCCTGCTTTAAGTTTTATTTCAACAAGCAAATCTTCAACTGTTTTGTACTTGTCTTGATTCTCAAATATGTAGTTAATGAGGGCGAATGCCTTGCGATGGTGACCACCATTTCTAGGCTTGCTCATCTTTGCTTTAACAACTTCACCTACACGCCATGATTTCATTAACGCGTAATCCTGTGGGGAAGCAGCTATTAACTGCCCCCCTTGGATTTTTGTCAGGAAAATATCAGTCATCTAAGCTGCTTCATCCATTTCTAAACGCTCGATATAATCCCAATAGCGTTTGGTTAAACTCACTTTTCCGCGTGGTGTGATACGCAATGTGTAGCGATATTCACCATTAATTTCTTCCTTGCTTGGCTTCCACGTGAACCACCCAAGTTTCACATACCGCTGATATGGCTCTTTGCTTGCCATAATATAGCCCTGCTCTTTCAGCCACTCATACATTTTATTTTGCCCAACTTCGATAAAGTCAATGCTTTTGGAAAATTCACGCACAAGTATTTCACCTGCTTTGATACTAGCTTGATTTGATGCGATGATAAGCTTGTCTTTATTTTCCAATGAATGTCGCTGATTTTCATTTTCCGTTGCCAAGATGGATTTTTCCTCAACTTCAACGGCCAGCATACGTAAAGCTTCCGCATAGGTTTGTGGTAGTGCTGTTTGCTTACTGCTCTCCAGCTCATCCAGCCTATCAATCACCTTCATGAGCAGGTCAGTATTTAATCGCGCAGAAACGGCCATGCTTTGGCGGCGGTTTAGGCGGTAGGTTTGAATATCCCTTTTTGCGCCATTTCCTATCTCGATACATGTCGCCATTTTTTCGACTTGTCCAAACCCTTGCGACTCCGTCATTTTTGACACGATTCTCATCGCCTTGTTATGCTCGACCTCAAGCAGATCTGTAATCTCTTTGAGTGTCATTGTTGCTTCATTGTTGATAGTTGCGATACTCATAAAGCACCTCCTTCATGAATTGCTTTAAATTGGAGGTTGTATTCTTCGAGTGTGCCTACGGAAAAATCAATGATCATTGCGCCAATAGCGGCGAGTTAGTGAATGTCTGAATGCTCTTTGCTTTGTTTGATGATTGCGCTTAATAATGCTTGCGTTTGGTAAAGTACCTCAACGCTTAAACCTGTAGCATCACAGCCATCTATGATAATTTTATTTGTATCGATATTTTTGACGGATTTCGCCTGTAGTGGTTGCGTCATATTGAACGCTCCTAGAGTAGATGTATCTACCGTCAGAGCTTCCAAACGCTGGCGGCAGACCGATGCAAGGTTGGAAGACTGGAACTCTAGGAACCCAGCAGGCTTTCGCCTCCTCGCACCGATCCACCATAAGGTGAAGCGAAACGCGGACATAAAAAAAGCCACACTGATAAAAGTGGGCTTACGTCCACTAGAGTTTCCAAGCTTCCAAACTTGCGTCGCAACTATTGCTGCGATGCCGTATGATAGCCCTATGGCTTTTTGTTTGTCAAACATCATCATGCACCATCACGCCAGCATGAATCAAAGCGTTCTTTGCAATAATATAAGCTGTTGAACCATGTGTATGCAGCATGACATCATTCAATGCACGCTCGAATACATCCGCCTTTTGTTGGCTTTGCTGCAATACCACGATGGCTTTCTTTAAATTCTCAACGACTAAATCAACCATCACAAACCTCAATCAATCCTTTATTAACCATCAGTTCCTGCGTTCGTTTCATCCCTTCGTAATGCCATATTTTTAACTCATCTTTTGACCACTGTGTTTTCACTCTTGAATCAACTGCGTCATGGCATTTTGAGCAGCAATACGCGGCGTGTATATCCATATTTTTCATTCCCATACCGCTACCGTTTATATGCGCAAGAACCGTTGTTGATGTATCACTATTGCACACAAATGGAACGCGAACTTGACAAGCTTCGCCTTTAGCTGATTTCCTAAGCTTGCTCATAAAACAAGTCATTTAAAATAACCTTGTTTGACGAGTATTAACAAAGTGGAAATTATATCTTTCAATAGCCATTTTCTTTGCTTTCTTCTTACCATGAAAATTATGTGTATTTAGGTATTTAAGAATTCTATTTACAGTCTTGTATCCGCCCTCCTGAATTAAATTAAATATAATTCTGTTTCTAACTCTAGCTTTCATTAGTTAGCCTCCTGAATGCGTTTTCAACAACTTCGTGTGCTAGCTGTCCGTTTATTCCATATTTCTGTCTGAATAAAAGCGCGACATCTTCAGTCATGCATATCCTGCTTATGTATTCATGCGCCTCGCCGTGCGTTTGAAACATTTTTATTTTATCTTCAATAAATTTAACGTTTATCAACGTTTTATTCTTCGCTCTGCCTGATTCATACCAAAGACATTTATCTTTCATAGGGCATTCGCCTTGCGGATAGCATCGGAGGTTGTCGGGGCTGTATTTAGCTTGATTACTCATTTATGAACCTCTCCACCACGTCTTTTACAAGAGGTTTTTTTCATAAAACATATCCAATGTGTATTGGATCTCTTTCCAGATATATGTCCAAAAAGCGGCTTTACATCTGTTAGTCTGAGTATTTCACTTGTTTTTATTTGAGTTTCATTCCATTTGAAAATCAGAACGCCATCTTCTTTTAAAACCCTAAAACACTCTTTAAAACCATCCTTTATATCATCTTCCCAAGATTTATTTAAAACTCCATACTTCTTGGCCATCCAGCTATTTTTACCTAATTTTTTGAGGTGTGGAGGGTCAAAAACAACAAGTGCAAAAATACCACTTTCAAACTCAAGGTTTGTGAAGTCCATATTAACGTCAGGCTTTATTTCAAGCGAGCGCCCATCACATAGTTTATGTGACTCATTTCTAACATCTGAAAAAACAACATCTTCATTCTTTTTATTGAACCAAAACATTCGACTGCCACAGCAAACATCTAAAACCCTTTTACCTAAAATATTCATGCCGTAACCACCCTCATAACTTCTTTTTTTGCGAATGAAGGGATAGTGTTTTGCAAGGCTTGAATACCGCAGCTTGAACCGCCTGTATAAACCAGCCGTGCCTTTTCTTTATCGCCAATATGGACAATGTTTGATTTTATATCGGCACCACATTGCTCATGTATGCCGACAAAATGTGTCGGGTAATTCATTGTGCCCTGTTTGAAATTCGCATATGCTGTAATGAATGATCGTCGTTTTTCCTGATATGCAAAATCATCTGGATTAAAGCGACAGACATCAACCCAATCGCCACCAAACCCAATAGCAATGGCGTAGTGAATAGCTGGATCATCAAACACAACTGATGCATAGCTATTTACGTTTTCAAGAACCCTTGCCCACGCAATCGTCGCGGCATCTTTCCTATCTTCCTTCTTCCCATCGATATGACGAATAACATCCGCAGGCTTAGGCATAAATTGACCTGTTTCAGGGTCTCTAGCATGAGAAATTAGAGCGTTCATAACCTGCTCAATACTTTTATCCTTCAACACCTCAAAAGCCCATTCGATTGCTCGTGGTGATACTTCCTTGCCAGCTCCATTACAAGCCTGCTCCCAGCATGCGCTAAATTTCTCAAAGTCGGCTTTATTCATGCTGAAACCCCTATACCGTGTTTTTTATGGAAGTTTTCTGTTGCTATTTGCGCTGCTGATTTCCCGCTTGGTTGCGGTGGTTCAGGCTTGATAGAAAAAACACCTTTCCATCCATTCATGATTGACTGATTCAAAATTTCATTAGGGCACCCATTAAGCGAAGCTAGTTTTTTGGCGATCAGTTTTGCAGCGTGGTTCGTGAGTTGTGCATTTTGTTTTTTGCGGAAATCAATAAAGGCACACCAGACATCATCATCAACGTCTTTTGGAATAAGCTTCGTAATAGCTGGTTCTTTTTTGTTTATTTTTTTATCTGTTCCTTTGTCTGTTCTATTTGTCTGTTCTTTATTACCCCTTACCGATTCGGTAACCCGTGGGGTTACTGATTCGGTAACCGTTTGGGTGGCCGATTCGGTAACCGTTACTGGTTCGGTAACCGTTACTGATTCGGTAACCGTTTTGGTGTCTAGATCAGGCACCATAATTTCATAATGTGATGCCCGTCTTCTGCCACCATCACCAACCTTTTTCAGCCAGCCAAGATTGACCAATTGCGTTGTGGTTCGGCTTATTACAGCTATAGAATAACCTGCCCTCTCTGCTAAACTCTCGCGCTTTGGGAATACCGTATTTGTTTGCTTATTCCTGAAAGAAAGAAGGGCTAGAAGAATCCGTGTCTGCATCAGTGTTAAACGGTGATCTTGTACCAGCTCCAGCGGTGCGATAAGAAAATCAGGCAGCTTCGCTTTTTTTTTCGATTCCATCACTTAAACAACCCTCCAAAAATAGCAGTTAAAAACAACTCAATAGCCGTTAAAAACATTAAAGTGGCAATAAGTACAAACCCCTGCCAATGAACTTTAAAATCGCTCACGATTCCGCTATCCGTTCGTAATGAGCGGCACACAACTTCGCCATGTTTTTATGCTCGTCAGGGTCAACCGTTAACTCATCAGATGCGACAAGCTTTAAGCCTGCCGCATCAACAATTGAACAAAAGCGCTCGAGTGTTGTTTTTTGGTCACCAGACAAATATTTTGATATGTTTGATGAGCTTATGCCCAAGGACTTAGAAATGACCCTATGACCCTCATGCGCCAGAGCATCGCGCAATTTCGCTTCTGCGCATTTGCGTGCTGTTGCGTGACTTATCTTCAATACTTCACTCATTGATAAGCCGCAGCACAAATAGGAGCCAGCCATGCACCAATTAAAATTATTCCACGAGCCACCAACAGCAGAAGAATTGGAATACTTAGATGCACAAAAGAAACGCGCCATTCATTACTTTTGTGATATTCGTAATGAGTAGTCATGCGGCTTTTTTGAAGCGTTTAGGTGGATATAAGTCAGGGCGTATTTCCCAGCATGGGATGTCTGTAGCTTCTTCAACTATAAGCACATACTTTGCAGGGATAGCATTATCACGGTGCAGCCAATTCCAAACAACCTGCGGATTAACACCTACAAGCTTTGCAAATTCAGCTTGTCCAACTTTATTGATATGTT
>Ga0316204_10005327_pt1 | contig 21446 bp, 19 predicted proteins | sample 6monrhotite_MG_2_FD_205661 | JGI IMG/M metagenome (GOLD analysis project Ga0316204, IMG submission 205661) | Microbial mat bacterial communities from mineral coupon in-situ incubated in ocean water Damariscotta River, Maine, United States -... | ecosystem: Environmental > Aquatic > Marine >... | reverse complement strand
CACTGATTTATATGCATATAAGATAATTTTACAAGAAAATCATCAATCTACAGTTGTTAATATACATTTTTCGTGCCAAATATATAACTTGTTGTTTTTAAATGAGTTTAATAAGTGTGTGTACGTTATTTAAACAAAAGTGTAAAAAAAACCGACAAACCGGATGCGGACTGCAAACTCCACTCACACCAATAGCCAGCACATTGCATCAGGAACAGTCACGGAGAGGGTAGCGATATCCAGTGTAACTACGCGGCATAATCAGGATGGAACGGCCACGATACACAGACACCTCAAGCAAGAATTTGTGGCAAGATTTGTTTATAGTCCTCAGGTATAGATACCGTTCCATTCACACTGTGGGTAAACAATGAAAAATCGTACGATTCTTTTAAACTGCCTTTCTCCTTTTTTATTGCTGTTTGTTTTACTGGCAAATGCCAGTGATAACCCGCCACAGGCTGCTATTGCATCAGCACATCCGTTGGCGACACAGGCGGGCCAGGAAATCCTCCGTTCTGGCGGAAATGCCTTTGATGCTGCAGTGGCTGTCACCGCTGTCCTGGGCGTGGTTGAGCCTTATGGGTCTGGTCTGGGTGGAGGTGGTTTTTGGTTGTTGCACAGAAATGCCGACAATTTTCAGGTGATGGTGGATGGCCGTGAAAAAGCGCCTATGGCGGCATACCGCGACATGTATCTGGATGACAAAGGAGAGGTGATACCGGGTGCATCGATTAATGGGCCTTTGGCGGCCGGTATTCCGGGGGTACCAGCGGCTATGGCGCACATTGCCAAGCAATATGGTCGTTTGTCGCTGGCAAAAAATCTGGCACCTGCGATTCGACTGGCGCGGGATGGCTTCGAGGTGGATAAACAATACCGGCGTTATGCCAAAATGCGCCTGAAAACCTTGCAGCGCTTTCCAGAGACGGCAAAGATATTTTTGCACAACAATGTGGTGCCAGCATTAGGTCATCGATTAAAACAGGAGGATCTGGCCAATACTCTGGAATCTATTGCACAGTATGGCGAGTCGGATTTTTACCAAGGGGCTTTGGCCAGGCGTCTGGTGGACGCGGTAAAAAAGGCGGGAGGCATCTGGTCACTGGATGACTTAAAAAACTATAACATCGTTGAGCGGGAACCGATTCGTACAGAATATCGTGGCATGAAATTAATTTCCGCAGCACCACCTTCATCAGGCGGCATTGCGCTGGCGAGTATGTTGCAGATGTTACAGCAATACGATTTGGACAAAATGTCCGATGCTGATCGGACGCATTTAATCATTGAGGTCATGCGCCGCGCATACCGCGACAGAGCTGAATATTTAGGTGATAGTGATTTTGTAGACGTGCCTGTTGCACGTTTGAGCAGCACAGCTTATGCCAGAGAGTCAGTGAAAGACATTCGTTTAGACGAAGCCACGCCCAGCACGGAGTTAAGGCCGGTAGGCAAGCCGAGTGGGGCAGGTACTGATACCACACATTTTTCCATACTGGATAAAGAGGGTAATCGCGTTGCTGCAACCTTGAGCGTTAATTATCTTTTTGGTTCCTGCTTTGTGGTGCCGGGCACCGGTTTTTTGTTAAATGATGAAATGGACGATTTTTCGGCCAAACCCGGTGTCGCTAATGCCTATGGCTTGATCGGCGCGGAAGCCAATGCCATCGAGCCGGGTAAACGACCTTTATCGAGCATGTCTCCGACCTTCCTGGAAGACAAACGAGGTGTCGCCATTCTTGGTACGCCCGGTGGTAGTCGTATTATTAGCATGGTTTTATTGGCGGCCTTGCAATATGCAACGGGTGCTGATGCGCTATCGGTTGTACAGCTTCCTCGGTTTCATCATCAGTACATGCCGGATATGGTGATGTTCGAAAATAATGCCTTTTCCGAAAAAACAGAACAGGCGCTTGCGTTACGCGGGCATGTGCTGAAAAAACAAATGTCACCCTATGGTGGTGGCTTCGGTTATTACGGCAACATGCAAGGCATCGTCTGGGACAAACACAAAAATAAAGTGACAGCCGCCAGTGATACACGTGGTATTGGTGCTGCTGCTGTTTTCAAACAATAAAGATTTCGGTGTGGCTTCTTTCATGTGCAACGAGGCTTTTGTATGAAAATTGTTTTAATGTAAATTAAAGGCTAAAAAATACCCTAATAAAAAATCAATAATTTACAGATATTTTTTAATGTAAAATAGTTCAATAATAATATAAGTTGTTGATTTTTAATGACCCAAATTTAACGCTTAGTTCACATTTTGGTTTAAGTACACAATGTTCATAAAATAGGTTTTATCGCAGGGAATTAATACTTTCACTCTTGTACGAGTCCCGCCTGGAAGCTATGAAAACCAGAAAGGTGAATGTGTGATGAGGGCAAGGAAGCCGCTTTGAAGAGGCTCGGAGTACGCAGAGGAAAAGTTTCCCTGCGTTCTTTCGTGTTAACAACACCGCGGTCAAAATAATCTACATTTTCTCGTTGTTGCACTCCTGCTGTGGGAGCGCATATGGCGTTAAATTTTTTCGGGAGTTATGTTTATTATAAAACCATAAGCCCTAAGTTTTAATTAATTATTAGTGGTTGATTTTTATAGACTTTTTAACGTTCGAAAAGACCTATCGAACCCAAAGGATTTTATGATGTTTGGTTTTAATCGACAGGCTGGATTGCTGGATGATGAATCTGTTTGTTGGATACTGGATGTTTTTGAGTGGGCATTGGCAAATTGTAATGGCCAGAAATTACAGGCAGAAGCCCGCTTGATTTACCCCAATAACGAACATTTTCCAGGCAAAGAAAGCAGTGTGGAAGGTATGGCGGCATTGATTTTTACGCAAGTCAGAGCTTATGCCGGTATTGCAGCGTTACCCTGTGATTTACAAAATGAAACAGGCGTCAGCCATGCTGTGCCATCTGAATCAGGATCGACTGAATTGCCCGTGGTGCCAGACAGTAAAAGATGGGTGTTTACTTATCATACGTATACGTTGAATAACCCAGAAGTTTTAATTGCATCTTTTGTACACCAAATCGCCTATCATATTGTTTCTTCAAGAGATAATTCGCCACCGGGCGGGAAGGAAAACTGGCCACATGTGGCAGAAATATTGGCAACTATCATGGGTTTTGGCGTGATCATGGCGAATACAGCAAATACACAAAAAATCCGCTCTTGTGGTAGTTGCAGTGGACCAGCCGTAGAACGTGAGTCATTTTTATCGCAGTATGATATGAGTTATGCCTTGGCAATATTTTGCGCATTGAAAAATATTCCTATGAAAGAGGCGGCGTTACACATGAAAAAAACATTACGCACGTTTTATAAAAAATCTCATAAAGAAATTTTGAGCACGACTTTTTCTGGTAGCGACAGATTGAGTTTTTTGCAGGCTACCTATTTCTCAAATCATCAACACATTAGCAAGGACAATCCATAAATGAAGCAATTAGTTAAGGTGGTTGATGCACGTATTGCACCGGAAGGGCGCCTTGATGTGCTTTCCCGGCTCGAAGTCAGCAAACTACTTGATACCAGTCAGGGAGATTTATACAAAATTTTCCGGAATTGTTCTCTGGCTGTGTTGAATTGTGGCAACAGCATGGATGATGGTAAAGAACTATTGGAACGTTATAGCTCGTTTGATATCAGTGTGATTCAACAAGAAAGAGGCATCAAGCTTGAGGTTAAAAATGCACCGGAAAATGCTTTTGTCGATGGCGAGATGATCAAAGGCATTAATGAACACCTGTTTGCCGTGCTGAGGGATGTTGTATACGTTAATAATGAAATTAACGATAGTCCAAAGTTTAACCTTGAAACCTCGGAGGGTATAACAACCGCAGTATTTCATATTTTGCGTAATTCGAAAATTTTGCTGCCCATGAAACCACCCAATATGGTGGTGTGCTGGGGTGGTCATTCCATTAAACGCAACGAGTACGACTACACAAAAGAAGTCGGGCATGAAGTGGGTCTGCGGGGCATGGATATTTGTACGGGCTGCGGTCCCGGCGCAATGAAGGGGCCCATGAAGGGAGCGACCATCGGTCATGCCAAGCAACGCATTATCAATGGTCAATATTTAGGCATTAGTGAGCCCGGAATTATTGCCGCCGAATCACCTAACCCGATTGTGAATGACTTGGTGATTATGCCTGATATTGAAAAGCGCCTTGAGGCCTTTGTGCGGGCGGGGCATGGCATTGTGGTGTTTCCCGGTGGTGCGGGTACAGCAGAAGAGATTCTTTATATACTGGGAATCCTACTGCACCCAAAAAACAAGAGCATCCCTTTTCCATTGATACTGACCGGCCCGGAGTGTGCGAAAGATTATTTTGTGGGCATTAATCAGTTTATTGCAGATACGTTGGGGATTGAAGCACAGCAACGTTATACCGTCATTATTGATGATCCTGCGCAGGTGGCACGAGAGATGGCTGCCGGTCTGGCAAAAGTGCGGGAATTCCGTAAAAAAACAGGGGATGCCTTTTACTTTAACTGGTTGTTGCACATTGATCTGGCCTTTCAGCAACCCTTTTTGCCAACACACAAAAATATGTCAACGCTGGAATTGCATAAAGATCAGCCTGTACATTTATTGGCTGCGCACTTACGCCGTGCTTTTTCCGGCATTGTGGCGGGCAATGTGAAAGATGAAGGCATTCGTACCATCGAAAAATATGGTCATTTTGAGATAAAGGGCGATGTGAATATTATGAAGTCACTGGATGTATTGCTTGCCTCATTTGTAGAGCAGGAACGAATGAAATTGCCGGGGAAAAAATATACGCCGTGTTATCAGGTTGTTACATAGTATTTGTCAAAATATTCTCTGCCTATATATGAAATATTTAATGATGTCAGATGTGGCTGGGAGTGATGGATTGTTGCGTATAAAAATAATCAGCACAGTGTCAGAAAATAAATGTGCAAATCAAAGAGAGAGGGGAAGAGACGTTCATGAAAATTATCTTGTTGGGTGCCCCAGGGGCGGGTAAAGGAACAGTGGCAAAAGTCTTGACGGAATTGGATGGCTCGGTACAAATTTCAACGGGCGACATTTTGCGCAGTGCGGTGCAGGCAGATACAACACTGGGTCAGAAGGCCAACGCATTTATGAAAGCAGGGGATTTGGTGCCCGATGAATTGATTATGGATATTATGAAAAGTCGCTTGCAAGAGCCTGATTGTAAAAAAGGTTTTTTGCTGGATGGTTTCCCCCGCACTATTCCACAGGCCGAGGCATTGAAGACCCTGCTGAGTGATTTGGAACTTACGCTGGATACGGCGGTCTCCCTTGAAGTACCGCGTGAAGAAATTCTGAATCGCCTGACAACACGTCGGACCTGTGAAAACCCAGCCTGTCAGGCAATCTACAACGTAAGAAGCAGCCCAACAAAAATCGAGGGTATTTGTGATAAGTGTGGTAGTAAGGTGGTTCAGCGTGAAGATGAAACGGAAGAAGCCATTAGCCATCGCCTGGAAACCTACAATGAAAAAACAGCGCCATTGATAGGCTATTACAAAGAAGAAGGGTTGTTGATGTCAGTAAATGCGACGGCCACTGATGAAGTGGTTAAGGCGATTCAGGATCGTCTGGAAAACCGATAAATTGCATAAAGGCCAAGCCCGGTATATCGTTAGCGGGCTTGGGGTTTTATGGCGATGATGATTATGCTGTTTAACTCATATTGACTTTGCGGTATCAACCAGAAAAGGAAGGTTACCATGTCTATGCTTCGAATCTTTATACTGGGAATTATTGCGCTGGGATTATTGAGCAGTGTTACTGTTTTTGCCGGTGACAACGATGAAAAATCAGCCACTTATCAAATGGCAGAAATTATGCATCGTCTAAAACACTATCCAAGCCCTGCGGGTAAAGATACGCTGAATAAAATTAAACAAGCCGCAAGTACAACTGAAAATGAGCGCACCATTGCAACAGCGATGCTGAATTTACAGCATAAAGTGGTCAGCAGTGATATTCCAAAGCTGGAAGCGGTCGTCTCCGACAAAAAATCAACAGCCAATGAGCGTGAACTGGCCAGCATTATATTGAGCTTGGATCACCGTCCTACCAAGCAGGATAAGGATAAACTTAAGGCGATGATGCAATAATTTTTACTTTCCCATTATTCAGGAAGGTTGTGGAAACTGAGTGATCGTAACAAAGGGAGGCAGCGCGAGAGCAGTTGTCGAGTGTAGATTAACCCTAAGGAATGGACTCGTCATAACTTCCTTGTTTGACACCTCGGCTTTTTTCTTAGCTGCTCTGCCATCCATGCAGTCCTCATCATTTTCAGCCTGTTTTTTAATCACAAAACCGTAAATAAAATAGAACAACTGCGTTTTTATTCAGTTAGTTAGAGTGATCAAGTGCGAGCTGAATTTAAGTGCTAAACAGGGAAGTATTATGTTGTGCAGGTTCCTAAGCGCCAAAGGAAAATTGAGATGTTCATCCATATTGTAAAAGGCCTGCTGGCCATGGTAGCGATTACTGTCGCATTAACGCCACTTGTTGCGTTGAGTATGGATACGGTTAAAACCGACGATTATTCATTGCGGGTAAAGACGCTAACCACAGGTTTGAAGCATCCTTGGGGACTCGCATTTTTACCGGATGGCCGTATGTTGGTGACGGAGCGTGCAGGGCGCTTACGTCTCATCGCTGAAAATGGTGTGCTTGACCCTGAATCAATAACAGGGTTGCCTCAAATTGAGGTCGATGGTCAGGGCGGTTTGCTGGATATTGTTTTGCATCCAAACTATGCAAAGAACGGTTGGCTTTATCTTTCTTACGTGGCTTCGAATAAACATGGCAGTGGCACCGAAGTGGCGCGTTTTCGACTTGACGGTTATCGTCTCAAAGATTTTCAGAGCATCTTTCGTATGGAGCCCAAACTGTCTGGTACACGCCATTTCGGTTCACGACTGTTGTTTGACAAGCAAGGCTATCTTTATATTACGCTAGGTGATCGTGGTGACAAAGAACGGGCACAACAATTAAGTGATCACATAGGTACAGTCATTCGCCTGCACGACGATGGCAGTGTACCCATTGACAACCCTTTTCGTAACCATCGTAATGCCAAAGCAGAAATTTATACTTATGGAAATCGTAATGTGCAAGGAATCGCTCAGAACCCCTGGACCAAAGCGATCTGGGCGCATGAACATGGCCCTCAAGGTGGCGACGAAGTTAATGTGTTGCGGTCGGGGGTAAATTACGGCTGGCCAGTTATCACCTATGGCGTAAACTATGGCTGGGGTACTCAGATTGGCGAAGGCAGCGCCAAAGAAGGCATGGCCCAACCCATTCATTATTGGGTGCCTAAATCCATTGCACCCTCTGGCATGGCTTTTTATGATGGTAATCAATTTCCTGATTGGCGCGGTGATCTGTTCTTGGGTGCGTTACGTGATCAAATGCTGGTTAGACTGGAAATTGAGGGTGAAAAAGTGACGCGGGAAGAGCACTTGTTGAAAGGTAAATTGGGCCGTATCCGCAATGTTAAAATAGGCGCAGACGGCTATCTTTATCTGCTTGTGGATGCCAGTAATGGTAAGTTGGTCAGACTGGAGCCTGTGAAGTAAGTTTTCTGTCACACCTCCTAAGGTATGCGTCTTATAAACCTCAAACGCCACGGGCATTTCGTGTTGGTGGCTGCTTGTTTGCCCTGTATTACTGTGGCACAAACGCCAGCGCCTTCGGAGCCTCTGCATATTACGATTACTGCGGGACGACTCGATAACACTTTGGCGGAAACACCAGCGGCTGCCAGTGTGCTGACCAGTGATGCGCTCGATAGTGCGCGCCAGCAACTTAGTTTGGACGAAGTGCTTGCTGGTGTCCCCGGTGTTTTCGCTGTCAACCGTTATAATTTTGCACAAGATTTACGTCTATCGATTCGTGGTTTTGGCGCTCGTGCTAATTTTGGTATTCGTGGTGTGCGTATTTTGGTCGATGGCATTCCAGCGACAACACCGGATGGTCAATCGAGCATTGATGACATTGATCTCGATACCTTGGCGCGTATCGAGATTATCCGTGGTCCTGCAGGCGCGCTTTATGGCCCATCTGCGGGTGGAGTGCTAAGCCTGAAAACCCGGAAGAGTATGGCTGCTCCGTACATCGACAGCAGCATTAAGAGCGGTGCTTACGGTGTTTATGACGTTCGCTTTAGGGGCAATAATACACACGGTAAGCTGGGTTATATATTTAATGTTTCCCGGTTCAGCATTGATGGTTATCGAGCACAATCTGCTGCGGAAAGAGCACTGTTCAATGGTCGGCTTGACTATAAGCTTGGAAATGGTGGTGAATTAACGACGACTTTTGCGTCGCTTGATGCCCCGATAGCGGAAGATGCAGGCGGACTCACGGCTGAACAAGTACAGACTGATCCGCGTCAGGCTGCACCGCTTAACCTGCGTTTTGATACCGGTGAATCTGTGCGTCAGCAGCGACTCGGTCTGCACACCCGCCACCCCTTTGCCGATGGTGCTGAATTACGCTTAAGTGGTTACTTTGTTCATCGCGACTTTGCCAATCGTCTTCCATTCAATATGATCGAGCTTGATCGCCGTTTTGGCGGCGTTGGTGTGGAATACCAGCGTGAAACGCAGTGGTCGGGAGCATTGGGGCGGTTGCTAATGGGTATTGATGTTGATTATCAAAATGATGAACGTCGCCGTCGAGAGAACTTGGACGGTATTGCGGGAGACTTACGCTTTAATCAACGTGAGCGCGTGATGAACAGCGGGGTTTTTATCACCCACGAACAGCCACTAGCGCAACAACTGCGTTTGGATACTGGTTTGCGTTATGACCGCTTACGTATTGCCGCTGATGACCGTTTTTTAAGTAACGGTGATGATTCCGATGTCGTGAGTTTTGCCCACTGGAGCCCGAGCATTGCGTTACTTATGCAAAGCGGTCACGAAACTCAACTGTATGCCCGTGTTGCTACAGGCTTTGAAACGCCTACTACAACTGAACTCGCACGTATTGATGGTCACGGTGGTTTCAATAGCACGTTGGACCCGGCAACGTCAGTGAATTATGAACTGGGTGCGCGTATAGCGCTTGCGCCAAATATGCAGATAGAAGCTGCATTATTTCAGATCGATGTAGACGATCAACTGGTTCCTTTTGAAATTGTCGGCTCACCAGGTCGCTTTGCCTTTGAAAATGCCGGTCGTTCTCGTCATCGTGGTTTGGAAACGGCGCTATCATTGGGTGAATACACGGGGTTTGGGCTGCAACTTGCATATACCTATTCCGATTTTCGATTCATCAAATTCATCGATAAAAACAGCCAAGTGCTGGATGGCAATAACTTGCCCGGTGTCCCTATACACTTGCTTAATTTGGAATTACGGCATCGTCATCATTCAGGGGTTTATATGGCTTTTGAGATGCGCTATACCGGCCGTTATTACGCGGACAATCTTAATCTCGTTGAAATTTCACCTTCCACCAATAGCAATCTGCGTTTGAGCTATCCATACTTCGTTGATAGTTGGAGGTTCAATATTTCCGGGGGCATTAACAATTTTTTTGATGAGAGCAGCTACTCTAACGTGCGTTTGAACGCTACAGCTGGGCGCTACTTCGAGCCTGCGCCAAGCCGTCACGGGTATTTGGGGCTTAGTGTCGGCCGTGATTTTTGATGATGTTCATTATTCCCATCATTCTACCGGGTATACCTGATACCTAACGGATCATCAGGATCAATACCTTCCATAAAGCGTTTTTTACGATCACTGTTCGTGGTTTGGTAAACGCGGCCAATCCAGTTGTTGATCATAGCTTCTCCGGTGTCGTGCCAGGTATTGTGCAAACGTGAATGAATCAGTTCTTCGGGAAATATCGGCAGTGGCTGGTCATTTGATTTTGCCTCTATTAGCTGGGATTTATATTCAAGCAGAATAGCTTTCACCTGCAGACCGAGATAATTATCGGGGAAGGGAGGGTAATCATTTCGTTGACCAGTAACAAACAATTGAATCTCCCGCTTGTATTCCTTTAACAGACTGTTGATGTCGTATTCCGGGTGCCCCTGGAAATAGACAATACGAAACAGGTCTTCACTGACCGCGAGATGTACTCCAGCAACAGGACTTGCAACAAGCACGCGCAGGCCTGCATTTTCAAATTGCTGTTGTGTAATTTCATTGTAACGGGAATGAGGGACATCAAAACGTGTATTAATGTCGTGAACCAGCGGGTGGGAGCGGTCGACCACCTCATGTTGAAATACACCCCAGCATTTTTCCGCTAATTTTTTCCGTTTTTGCTGATGTCTGAATTGCACAACGGCGTGTGTTGCCAGACAGGAGCACAGTATTGATGTCACATTGTTATATCCCCAATCGATGATTTCAATAAGCGGTTCCCAGAAGGGTTCGTCCGCCAGATCCGGTTGGGTGACATTGGCACCAGTAATGATGAGCGCATCCAGTCCTTCTGTTTTAATTGCATCAAATGTTTCATAATATTTATTGATATGTGTTGCTGCTTTTTCACCTCGCGGTAATTGCGGCAAGGTGAACAGATGAACATAAAATTGTGCAATTTGATTGCTGCTGCTGACAGTACGTAAAAACTGTCGCTCGGTCGCTTCAAGTGCAGCATCTGGCATCATGTTCAGCAAACCGATATGCATTTCCCGAATATCCTGATGTTGGGCACGGGCCGGGTCCAATACGGAATCCCCTTCTTCACGAAGGCGAGTGAACGTAGGCAATAATGAATTGGCGACCAGCGGCATGAAGATTCCTAGTTACTTGTCCGAGTTATTTAACGGTTGTATTTTTTCGTGCGATAGCATCAGCAATCAAATTGACGAAGTCATCTTCTGTTTGAACTTTTGCCAGTTCATCCGTGCTGATGGTGTAGCCGTATTCTTTTGCGATAGTTTCATAACGTGGAATACGAGAATGAAATAAACGTGGAAAAATCCAGCGTACAAATTCATCTGGATTGATCAAGGCAATGTGCGGCAAGTTATTTTCTGACATGTATATTCCAAGCTGCTCGTCAAGAAAAGTCTCACGATAATAAAGTGGTTTAGGATCGTTTTCGGCGCGCAGAATCAGATTTTTTTCATCCTGGTTACTCGCTTGAATGTAAAGAATAAGCGTGTGTTTGGCCAGGGTTTCAATCACGGCGGGATCATCAAGCTCGCAGGCGCTGCCACCGGCATCATTGATGAAATGTTTGTAGCCATAAATATCTTGTGCTTTTTGAATAAACGCCGGAACATCGTTCATTGCAGCAATTTCGGCTTCCCGGTGTAGATGTTGGCGACGTTTGAATTCATCCAGGCTCAGACCATTTTGTTCCGGGTTTCCCAGCTTTCCCATAAAACTGGAGACCGGTTTCAAGTGGTCTGCGGTAATGTTGTTGCAGATATAAATGGAGTCCGACTGTAGAAGATCACGTAAAAACGGCACTTGCATGGCCTGTATTTTAATATTATCGAGGATAGCTTCATCCAGATAATGCGTGCCAATGCGATAATCACCAGAATAATGAAACCAGTCACTCTTTCTGAGAATGGAGGCCAAGCGTGTTTTGCCCACACCCGACATGCCCAACAGGGTGATGCGCTTGTGTTCCGCTGTGCGAAATTGTTGTGGACTGAGTTTCATTGTTTATCCCGATCATAAATGATGTTCATTGAATCGCTATACTATATCGTATTGTTTCTTTGACTCACACCAACAGAGGCTTAATTTCCAGCCGGCTTTAATTTCGCCAGGGTTTTATTGATGACTCGTGACGCTGCCACATTGCCGAAGGTGGCTGTGACGGCAGTGGCCGATCCATAGCCCAATGAGCAGTCCAGTGAAATACCGTGAATACCAGGTTTGGCGTGACTGATGCTGCCATCCGGCTGCGGATAGACTGGCTGTTGACTGGAAAATACACATTCGATACGAAAGCTGCGTTTGCTGTTGCGTGGAAAGTTATAGTCGCTACGCAATTGTGCCCGGACTTTGGCTGCGAGTGGATCATTGTAGGTGCGTGATAAATCTTTGATCTGGATCATCAGAGGGTCGGTGAGTCCGCCGGCACCACCAGTAGTGATGATCGGAATTTTGTTACGTCGGCAATGATAAATGATGGCGGATTTAAACTTGATGCTGTCGATGGCATCGATCACATAATCATACTGATGCTCAGGTGACAGATAATCCCGGATGTTTCTTGTCGTTAAAAAATCATCAATGATTCTGCAATCACAATATGGATTGATAGCGGTAATACGTTGTTGCAAAACGGTCGATTTTTTTTCATCAAGGGTGGTATCCAGTGCGGGCAGCTGCCGATTGATATTACCTTTGCTCACGGTATCGTAATCAATGAGTGTTAGCTGCTCGACGCCTGTACGCGCCAGTGTTTCCACCGCCCAGGAACCCACACCTCCTAGACCGATAACACAGACATGCATTTGCCGGATGACTTCCGTGGCAGCTTGCCCGTACAGGCGTTGAATACCACCAAAGCGTTGGGTGAAATCCTGATCCTTTGTCATGTGCCGGTCCGGGAAAAATCCAGCACGGCTTCGGCATTGGCGGTTGTTTGTGCAGCGACGTTATGAATGTCTTCAGCACGCAGCTTTGCTAACGCCTGAAGATATTCGGGTAAATATTCGGGGCTGTTACGTTGTCCATGATGGCTGGCCCCCACCATATCCGGTGCATCGGTTTCAAGCACAATGGCCTCCAATGGTAATTGTTGAGCCAGACGATGCAGTTTATGTGAGCGCTCAAACGTTAACATGCCACCGAATCCTAATTTAAAACCCAGGTCAATGTATTGGTGGGCCTGTTGCAGGCTGCCATTAAAGGCATGACAGATACCACCGTTGACGACTGTTTTGCGTAAGCAGGCCAGCGTCGCATCGTGTGATTTTCGTACATGCAGTAATACCGGGAGTGCGGCATTGCTGGCTACGTGGAGTTGTGCCTCAAATAGAGCCTGCTGGAGGTTCTTATCCAGTGTTTGGCAATAAAAATCCAGGCCGATTTCGCCCACGGCGATGGGACGGTATTGCTTGATATATTCAGTTAGCGTATCGATGTCAGCTGGAGTATGTCGTTCCAAATAAACTGGGTGCAGGCCAAAACTGGCATACAGTGCAGGGTTTGACGCACAAATTTCCCACAATTTTTCCCAGGTGTCAGCCATAATGCCCGGTACTACGATGCGTGAAATTCCCGCTTGTTGGCATCGTTTAAGTACCTTGCTGCGATCGCCATCAAATGCAGTAACATCGATATGTGCATGACTGTCTATCAGGTTCATCTGACGTATTTTACGCGCTACCACTGATTTAGTGTACCGCATTCAGCAGAACTTTATGTTTGAAAACAGACCTTTATTCGCTACACTCCAACAACTTACGTTTTTGTCTTGGAAGGGGGGGAGAGAGATGCGTTTAACCATTCGGACCGTGTGGTCGGTCATTCCGGTTTTAATCTTGGCTTATAGTTTGGCAGGACCGCTTAGCGCGAAAGAAAATAAAGGGTTGTATGATAAAGGTCTTGCAGCGTACAACGCTGGTGATTACAAGGCGGCTTATAAATTTACTATGCCGCTGGCTAATGAGGGCAATCCTGCTGCAAAAAACCTGTTGGGCATGATGTATGAACTGGGTAAAGGTGTACCACAAGATCTGGCTAAATCGGTGAATTATTACCGTCAGGGAGCGGAGCAAGGTGACCCACATGCACAATACAATCTGGCCGCTTCTTTTGACTCGGGCACTGGCGTTCCACAAAATTACCGAGAGGCTGTTCGCTGGTTTCGGCGCGCAGCAGACCAAGGTATCAGTGCTGCACAGTATGATCTTGGCGTGATGATCGAACAGGGGCGGGGTATCAATAAAAGTTTTCAAAAAGCGGCCAGCTGGTATCAAAAAGCGGCCAATCAGGGACATGTTCAGGCTCAAAACAATCTGGCATGGCTCTATGAAAAAGGCCAGGGGGTTGAACGGAATCTGGTAACGGCCTATGCATGGTTTGATGTTGCTGCAGCGCAGGGTTTTGAGTCGGCGCAACAAAAACGTGATGTGATCAAGGCTGAGTTAACGGCTGGAGACTTGCGCAAGGCGCAGGTCAAATCAGCACAATTGAAGAAAACAGTTTTACAGGCCATTAACTGACATTCTCAACGTGTGGCAGGTTTGGGCCTGCCACACATATCTGCAATCAGGGGCTTTTTGCGCCGATTTCTTCGTTAGCATAACGCCAGATATCCACATCCCGTCCCTGTTCTCTGAAATGATCCGCATAATCCGTCAGGTAACGCTGAAAGCTGGGTTGTTTTTTGTAACTCTCACTGAGCACATAACTCAGTATTCCCTGAGTGTGAAAGACCTTAAAAAAGGCCTCGGTACGAATAATTTCTTTACCTAGTGGATTAAAAACCAGAATGGAAGGTGCGTATTCCACCTTGAGTTTTTTGGCCCATTCACGCGCGGTCATCTTTTCACCTTCGGGAGTGATAACGGGTGTTTTTGACCACATGTCCAGCTGGACAACATCAAATTGCTTGATAATGTCCAGTAGCTCGGTATCGGGCAGAATTTTCTTGTGCAGAAAATCACAATTCGGACAATCTTTTTGCTCAAAGAACACCGCGAAAGGCCGTTTGTTTTTCCCCACCTTTGCTGAAAAATCAAAGGGTGGCTTACTAAAAAAAGGTTTCGTATTAAGCGTTTTGTTCGCTTTGCTGGCAGGGCGATTGGCTTGCATGAAGTCCCGGTAGCTAATCTCTTTTTCTTTGTGTTGCGCAACATAGTCCAGATCCAGGTTGAAGTGTTGCGGCGAATGGTAACCGTTGATGCGTAGCGCTACTTTGCCTTGTTCATCAAAAAAAATGACGGTAGGCGTAAATTGTACTTTGAGTTTTTCTGCGAAGGTTTTTTCGGTGTATTCTTGGCCATCAAGGTGAGTGACAGGGCGATCTCCCCACATATTAATCGCGATAATATCGAAATTTTTTTGCGCTTTCTCGGCGATATTTTTTTGTGAGAAATTACGTTGCACCAAGGCATTGCAGTAGGGGCAGCCGTCTTGATGGAAAAAAATCACTAGCCGCTTTCCCTCACTGGCTGCTTCTGCAAGGTCTTCCGAAAAATCGAGAAAGCTGTCTTTGAACCAGGAGGGATACTCGGTATTAATCCCCCCAAAGAATTCTCCTTTTTGGGGGGTGGCAAAAGCTGCTAATGAAAAAAATAGCAGGGCTGAGGCAAATAAAGAGGTGCTGAGAAAAGGATATCGCATGTGATGACTTCCCAGAAAAGTGTTGATCGATGTGTTTCGGTTGCCGGTTAAGTATAGCAGCGCTCCTGCCACACTTCACAGATCTTGTTTCTGATTTCGATACCATCATAATTTATTGAAAATTATAAATATTTTGTGTTTTTCGCGGGCGTTACGATCAGATGGATACTGGTGGCAGGTAGTACTAATGATACTGCCAATGATAGAAGGATCAGCCCCGGTCGTAAACCGAGGCTGTGTGTTATTTACGTGGCTCGGTTTGTCCTATGGCTGGATAGAATACTAATTTAAATACACCATCTTTTTCATGGAAATACTTTCCTGCAAACATTGCTTCTCGTAACGTCTCTAAACTATCGGCTTGGTAATATATTCTTTCGAGTAAATGCTCTTTTTCCTTTATTACCTGATATAGATTATGTTCAAACTGAACCAAGCCATTATCTATGTTTCTGAGTGTGTAATTTATTGTGTATGGATGAGCATCAAGGCTATATGTTTTTGACCGAACACCGGGTTCTACTATAGGGAGGATAACGGGGCGTATCATTTGGAAGTTAAATTTTGAAACTAATGTGTCCTGTATAAAACGCTCTTCATTAAGAGTATCGATGCTGAAATTTCCCCTTTTTTTCTTATCAAACACAAACTTGATATCAACGGGCTCACCTAAAACGTCGACGACTATCCCGAATGCCCCCATTTTTTTTAAGTATTGGACATTGTTAAGAGCAAAGAACAGATACCCGAGCTTGTTACCTTCTGCATTTTTTAAAGTAATATCCATATTTGTTGGATATGAACGATTATCGGGTAGTTTTTTGTAGTTAAGGTCAAAAGTATACTTTTTACCTACTTTGTCCTCAAAGTCGAAATTGATCGCTGTTTTTCCTTCTCCCACATCACTTAATTCAAGTGATTTTTCAAGATTGATACCGGCTCCATTAATACTTAAATCGAATGGCAGTGTGTCGGCTATTGCCATAGCGCTAAAAAAAAGTAAAAAAATAGCAAGTGATATATTTTTCAAAATGTATTTCCTTATAGAATTGATACTTTACGAGGTTATTCAGACCATAAATGCAAGAATTTGTTCCCATCCAGTCTTTTTACGAATATGTTTTTAAGCATCCATTGTTTCGCTCATAGTGATAGTGATTCATGCAGCAACTAATGATGCGTTAGCTATCAGTGAATGGCAAGAGCGAAACTACTGGAAACTACTGAGAGAGGTCATACTTAACTCAATGATAAGTTAAGGCTGAACTTTCAAGGAAACGGAGTAGGGTACCGCATTTCTATCGAGATCAAAGGTAATAAAAGCTTCTTCGTCACCTTGAATCAATAATTGTTTGATTGCTACCCCAAAACTATCGTTATTAATTAATGCAATACCATTTATATGAGTAATAACATCCCCATTTTGAATTTTTATTGATGGCACCTTTGTTGCTTCAGGTAATGATGAAATTTTTAAGCCAATAAAGGCATCCATATTGTCATAAACAGGCACATATTCTGCGTCTAGAATATAACTGAGGTGTTCATTATCGGTTTGTGGTGGAGAAAATAAAGCGGGAGCATCTTCTGTCGCTTGATGAGGCATTATTTCTGTATAAAACTCTGATTGATGTGTGTCATGTTCATTTTTAAATAACGATGATGTTGTCGCCGTGTTATTGTCTAAAGTTACCACTGTTTGAACCTTGGAATTCTTTTCTGACTGGCTTGCTAATTTAGGTATTTCAGGTCGAATGTCTTTAATTTCTTTTGATATTGTAATTTGAATGACGAAAAATAAACTGATGGTAAGGAAAATGCCTACAATCATGTAGTTCAAGATTTTTTTATCCATGATATTCTCAAGAACCTCTTAATAACAATATCAATTTGTATTGTAGCGTTTCCTCGTAATGAAAATTATTGCAGATTCCAGTTGTATGTCCCCTGTATCGTATAGCTCGTATCGAGACCAAGTGGTAATGTTCTTGTAACTGCTCCTGAAACAGCATCTACTTCAACGTAATTTCCATCATCTGCTGCAGCTGTATAGTATACGCCTGCATTTTGGGGATCAAATGAGGTGGTATGACTTTGTGCCAGATTACCACTTGGTGTTGGGCTACTGGCAATGGTGACGGTATTGATTAAAGCGTGTGAATTCATATCAATCAATGTCATAAAATCATCTCGATGATTAGTTTGCGTTGCAATACCCGATGCTGCATTAAAGGTGGTATGCCCAGAATTTGCACCAGCAGGTATCTTGGTGAGCGTATTCATAGTATAGCGATTAATCACATGCACTATGCCTTCCTTTGAGCCAGCATAAATATGAACTTTATTTGGATGCATGCCTAGATGATGTGATCCCATATCTGATGCCGGAGCACCCTCTAGTATCGCGCTACCAATTTTATAAATACGATTTCCTGTGATAAATATTCTTTCTACAGAGGGTTGTTTACCTTCATTTGGAGCACCTTCAGCCATTCCGTAGAATATACGTTTCTGAAAATAGCTGGTTGCATTGGGCACTCCTGAAAAATGATGTATTGAAGTCGGCGTGCTTATTGTATGTTGTTTCCGTATCTTCCAGCCGCTCCAGCCCGTATTTTTTATTTTATAGAGATGTACTTCTCGGCGTGCCCTGTCAATTAACAAAAACTGATCGCTATCAACCCAGAATGGATGGCCGGTTGCCAGTGATCCACCAAAATCACTAGGTGCCTGTACGGTTGTGTTGCCGACGGTACCGATTACCGTATCAGTGGAAACATCAATAATGCTCATCACCGCTTTTTTGGTGCCCGATACAGCTGCAAGATTGGCACTTGGATTATAGGTTACAGAACGGGGTTTGTGAGTAAGAGGTATGACACCTGTATTGGAGAAATTAATGCCATCGTAATTAACAATATCTAACGACTCTGACTCTCGGGTCGTCACATAGACTTTGTTGCCACTCACTTTATCGATCGGATAAGGGTCGTCACCTGCAGTAGTAATTTCATCAACTAACGACATATTGCGTGGATCTATGATAAATATCCGGTTCGAGTTTTTATCCGAATAATAGGCCACTGCATCAAGGGCGTGTGCGGCGATGCTTATGCTTGAGAGAAAACCGAAAATAATAGAGATTTGAGTAACTTTGAATATTACACTAAGTCTAAAATAACTTTTTATCGCGTTCATTTGAAATCATCCTTTGAAGCTGCATAGCGTAATGCAATGAGAATTTCGTATCTAAAGTTTCATGATTTTTACGATTTTTCCTTATAGGGATATTAATAATTTTATCTAATTTTTAATAAAACTATATCAATAACTATTAGAGAGTCAAGTTACAGTTACAAATAGGTCAAGTTCCAGTTATGAATCGGTATTGAGATCAATGCACCTTGCAGAAAAAACGCTGCACAAATTATCTTTTAATCGGAGTTAGAATACCTTAATTTTCCAGTGAGACTTTGATTGCTTTATCTTTATAAGGTGATTTATCAAAATGAAATTATTCAGGCATGTATCATTCTTGAGTTGGTAATGTTGCGGGTATAACACATGTATGCGTACGATGATCCGGACTGTGATCTATAACTTTGTTACGTTACGGAATGAGTATCAGGTAATTGGGGTTTAATTTTTAATTTAAATTCAATGAGTTATAGTTTTTCTGGGGCTGAACAAAAGGAATACTGGGTCAAAGGAGAGCAATATGTTACCGAAACACCGTAAAAACAACTGGAGTGAAAATCGACCCACAGGGATTTGGCGTCATTTTCTTGATGCGCACCCGGAGTATTTAGCGCGACATTATTGGTGGGCTTACTTATGGCGGTTTGGGGTATGGTTTTTTGATCATCAGCCGATTATCAATGCCATTCTTTTTGGACAGTACCGGGCACTTAAAACACAGACACTGGATGCATGCATGACAGACCGTCCAAAGGGTCGATTGCTACAGCTTACTTGCGTGTATGGGAATCTTACACCTTCATTGATCAAATCAATGAAGGGTGATGATCTTTATCTGATGGACGTTGCGGACGTACAACTGGGTGCAACACGCGAAAAACTGAACGATAAAGGAAAAAGTCGATTATTGACAACGCGTATGAATGCGGAACATCTTGCCTATTGTGATGATGCATTTTCCTCTGTTCTGATATTTTTTTTGTTGCATGAGCTACCGCCTGCTGCGCGCGAACATACGCTCGATGAGACCTTGCGCGTATTACAGCCTGGAGGGCGTCTGGTGATTACAGAATATGCTCAGTACCCTCGCCAGCATTTTTTATGTCGATGGTGGCCGATACGTATTTTGTTATTACACTTGGAGCCTTTTTTAGATGATTTTTGGCACCAGAATCTGTTTGCTATGTTGAGCCATCATGCGAAGACGTATAATAAAACACTCAGGCAAGTCGATGAATTTCACTGTTTTTCCGATTTTTACCGGGTATGCGTGTTTGAAGTGGATAAAAAATGAAAATCATAGCAATAATGCGCTTTTGAAATGTCTCCAACCATTTTCCGTTGGGTTTTCGAGGTTTGTTGGCAATTATTTTTTAGCTAGAATTATTTTAGAAACTTCACTTGGCTGGTCAAGCTGTACAAAATGTGCTGCATGAGTCACTAGGTTTAAAGTTGAATTTGGTAGTATCTCGTTTAGTTTCATAGCAACTTTACTATTTAAATATGGGTCTTCCTTACCAAATATAATTTTTACAAATCCAGTGTAGTCAGAAAGCTTTTGTTTGTTGTTTAGTCGTATTTTAGCTTCTTGATTTAGAGCATTATTCAGTTGAAAGAACGAATTTCGGATGCTCATAGCTTGGTGTGTTAATACTGGCACCATAATTTCTCTCTCTGTCTCATTATAAAAAAACTTGTTAAGTTGCTTCTGAAGTCCGATTCGCCATCCCAAATTACTGAGTTTGGCTCCTGTTCTGATAACGGTACGCTTTACACTTGGCGTTGAAAACGTTGCGATAGCTTCGGGTGTTAACAACACATCCATAGGGTGATAGTATGTGTTCAATAATACAAGCATCTCTGTTTTTTCGGAATTGTCGATTGCCCATTCAATTCCAGGAGGACCAGAGGCATCATGCACAACAAGCGATACTTTTTCAAAGCCAAAATATTCAATGACTGCCTCTAAGTCCTGGTATAGGCTAGCCGAATTATAAATATGATTTTTTGGCTTGTCGGAATTTCCCCATCCTAAAAAATCAAAACTAATCACCCTGTATTGGCGGGTTAGTTTTGGGGCGAGTTGGTCATAGATATGTAAACTGTCAGGAAACCCGTGTAAAAGAATAATAGCGGGTTTTTTAATGCCATTTGACTCACTAAATTCGCGTGCATATAGTTTGTGGGTACCACGGGGAATTCGATGTTCTAGAAAAGTGTTGGACTTTCGATAATTGGTGTCATATGTCTGATATTTATCCTCATAGTAGTCACGAGTTAAGTAATTTGTTGTCGGTATGCCTACCAGTGGTACAAGTAATGAATTAATTCCACAGCCAGAAAGGAAAAGGATAGATAATAAAATACCGCATTTTTTGCTCATGATGCTTGCTTCCTATAGTGACTATTAAAATAGTAGTGACTATGTGGTTAATAGTCAATAGCAATTTCATACTGTCTGGAGTTATTGTTTACACATGGTTAAAAAATACGATACCCGTTGTCCTGTTGTTCGCGCTATTAATGCGATCGGTGACGGCTGGTCCACATTGATTTTGAGAGATTTATTACTTCATGAGGCCTGTAAATTCCAGGATTTTCAAAAATCTTTATCAACGATTTCTCCCAGCACCCTTTCGCAACGTCTGAAAAGGCTTGAGGCAGATAAATTAATTGAAAGAGAGGTATATAAAGAACACCCTGTCAGGGTCGTATATAAGTTATCAAAGAAGGGGAAATCTTTGGGGCCAGTGATATTGGCCCTGAAAAATTGGGGAGAGAAAAACCCTTAAGGTGTTAATTGGGCGGCAAAATCAAGCACGTCGTCTGCCATCGTTGTCGCTAAATCAATCGCTTACAGATCCGGACTATTGCGAGGAATTTCAACGCCGCCATGGAATGAAGAGGGCGTGCAATAAAACCTACATCTCAAACG
>Ga0316204_10005326_pt1 | contig 21451 bp, 22 predicted proteins | sample 6monrhotite_MG_2_FD_205661 | JGI IMG/M metagenome (GOLD analysis project Ga0316204, IMG submission 205661) | Microbial mat bacterial communities from mineral coupon in-situ incubated in ocean water Damariscotta River, Maine, United States -... | ecosystem: Environmental > Aquatic > Marine >... | reverse complement strand
TGTGATCCTAACCACCCTGAACCTTTACCTACTCTAACGATTGATGAGCCGACTGTGAGCATGACGTTCCAGGTTAACAACTCTCCGTTTGTTGGTAAAGAAGGTAAGTTATTAACCTCTCGTCAAATTCGTGAGCGTCTTGATAAAGAGCTACTAACAAACGTTGCTTTACGTGTTGAAGACACTGAAGATGCGAATAAATTCCGTGTATCTGGGCGTGGAGAACTTCACCTTTCAGTATTAATCGAAACCATGCGTCGTGAAGGGTTTGAGATGGGTATCTCTCGTCCTGAAGTAATCTTTAAAGAAGTCGACGGCGAAACTCAAGAGCCTTATGAAAACCTAACGGTTGATGTACCTGAAGAAGCACAAGGTTCTATCATGGAAAAACTGGGTGAGCGTAAAGCCGAAATGCAGGATATGGTTCCAGACGGACACGGTCGAGTGCGTATTGACTTTATTATCCCGTCACGTGGATTAATCGGATTCCGTACAGAATTTATGACGGCAACCCAAGGTAACGGTCTACTGTTCTCAAGCTTCTCTCACTACGGACCTAAGTTCGAAGGAACGCTAGGTGACCGTAACAACGGTGTATTGATCTCTATTGGTCAAGGTAAAGCACTGGCGTTTGGTCTATTCGGTCTTCAAGATCGTGGTCGTCTATATATCGGTCATGGTGAAGAAGTTTATGAAGGGATGATCATTGGTCTGCATAGCCGCCAAAATGACTTAACCGTTAACCCGTTAAAAGGTAAGCAGTTAACCAACATGCGTGCTTCTGGTACAGATGAAGCCCTAACATTGACGCCACCCATTCGATTCTCTCTTGAGCAAGCTCTTGAATTCATCGATGATGATGAGCTAGTTGAAGTCACGCCTGAAAGCGTACGTATTCGTAAGAAACTGCTTACAGAAAACGAACGTAAACAAGCGTCACGTGGTAAAAAATAAACACCATTCATTTTAAGCCTTGATCAAGCTTAAAATATCATAAAAAAGCCAGTATCCAGTAAGCATGGACTGGCTTTTTTTGTTTCTACAGCAATTGTGTCTAAAACGCTTTTTCAGTTACACTGTATGCCAATGTAAATACTGGAAAGACTTATGGCGCTCACCTCCATTCTCTACCCCCCTATCAAACCTTTTGTACAACATAGTTTGCAAGTAGATAGCATTCACACTCTGCATATAGAAGAATGTGGAAACCCCAGTGGAATTCCAGTGATCTTTATCCATGGAGGGCCTGGCGGAGGCTACAGCGCCATTCATCGACAATTTTTTGATCCAGCCGCATATCGTATTGTTTTATTTGACCAAAGAGGCTGTGGGCAATCCAAACCTCATGCCTGCCTAACCAACAACACCACAGCGCATTTAATCGAAGACATCGAAAAAATTCGCCGTCATCTGAATATCGATAAATGGCTCCTTTTCGGCGGATCTTGGGGCTCCACACTTTCTTTACTGTATGCTCAAACCTATCCTGAGCGTGTTTTAGGTCTTATTTTAAGAGGAATCTTTCTGTGCCGAGAGCAAGACATAAACTGGTTCTATCAATCAGGTGCCGACCGTTTCTATCCTGAATACTGGGAGGATTTTATTGCTCCAGTTGCAATTGAAAAACGCGCTAATATGGTTTCCGCTTATTATGATTTACTGACCAGTGACGATGAAATTGCCAGAATGCGCGCAGCAGAGGCGTGGTCTGTTTGGGAGGGAAGAACCTCAAACTTACAAACCGATCCTAACACCGTCGATCATTTTAGCGATCCATATCATGCGTTAGCGATGGCTCGTATTGAGTGCCACTATTTCCGCCACAAAGCGTTTATTGAACACAATCAAATTTTAAATAACACGGATTCCATTGCGCAACTGTCCACTCAGATCATTCAAGGCCGTTACGATATGGTTTGCCCCATCAATCAAGCCATTGAACTTCATGACAAATTACCAAAAGCGCAGCTAACCGTCTGTAATCACGCAGGTCACTCCGCAATAGAGCAAGAAATTGCTCAAGCACTGATCAACGCGACAGATCAGTTCATTGAAAGCTGGGCGGACTGATGATCTGTTTAATTCAGCGAGTCAGTCATGGAAGTGTCGTGGTCAACCAACAAACCATCGGCAAAATTGATCAGGGCCTTGTTGTATTAACGGGCTTTCAATCAGACGATAGCCTCAATAAAATCACTAAAATGGTACACAAGCTCCTGCACTATCGCTTATTTTCTGATGAGAACGACAAAATGAATCTCAATATTCAGCAAGTACAAGGCAGCTTATTACTGGTGCCTCAATTTACATTAGCCGCCAACACTCAGAAAGGGCTGAGGCCCAGCTTTTCCAGTGCCGCACCGCCTGAACTGGCTGAAAATTTATTTGATCAATTTGTCTCCCAAATGCGTAACGAACATCACTCCGTCCAAACAGGAATGTTCGGCGCCGATATGCAAGTCTCTTTAACCAATGATGGCCCTGTCACTTTCTGGCTAGAGGTCTAAAGCTAGCCAGTTTAATCGATTCAGAATTTCAGCTGATAGCGTTACAATACATAATATTTGAACCATCGTTGCAGCTCTCTTTAATCAAATACTGGTTAAATGCTTAAGAATTCTGCCAAACCAAGCCCCAGTACCTTCAAATACCCATTGAAATTAATTTCTAAGCCTTTAAACTAACCCTCTTGTAATGAATAAAACTAATCGAAAGAATGCTAAGCTCCTTTGAAAAAAAACCTCTCATCCTAGTTGTAATCAATGATGAAGAAACTCGCCTTTCGGCTCTGAAGGAACTTAACCATTCAGGATATCAAACCATTGATACAAATGATGGTCGTGAAGGCATCTCCCTCTATATGGAAAGCCACCCCAGCTTAGTCTTAATGGATTCTAAAACATCCATACAAGATGACTACGTTGCTATTCAAGCCATTAAAAACTTTGATAAAAAATACGCAACGCCGATCTTAATCCTAACAGACCCAGAAGACCTAAATGCGATTGAACAGGCTTTTAAGGCTGGCGCAACCGATTTCATTGTTAAATCCATCAATTTGAAACACCTTTCTCAACGCATTAAATACATTTTACGAGCTTCACAGACCGAAAAATCATTGCGCCTAAATTTGGCACAGCTTGAGCAGACTCAAAAACTCGCTAAAATTGGTTATTGGGAATGGGATCCCGTACAAAATATTGTTTCAGGCTCCAACCTGACCTTTGATTTATTTGGTATTCCAAAACAGACAAATATCTCTCTTGAGCAATTTATTAGTCATGTACTGCCCAAAGATATCCCATTAATTCACCAAGCCGTTTCCGAAGCCAATCAAGGCTTGTCGAAAATAGCCATCAGTTTTCGCATTATTCAGCTGGATGGTAATCTCACGCACATTGAATGTTTAGCGAATGCTGAGTTTACAGAAAACGGCCAGCTCAAAAAGATTTCTGGATCAGCACAAGACATTACTCGCTTGCGTAAGGATGAATTTTTAATTGAGTATCAAAACCAGCATGACGCCTTAACGGGGCTGCCAAACCGCGCCCTGTTTAGAGCCACGCTTCATGAGTTTTTAACTCAGGAAAACACACCAACCTTAAGCGCCGTTATTATTTTGGATATAGATCGGTTTAAGCAAATCAACATCAATCTTAAACAAGAGCAAGGGGACAACTTATTACGTGCTTTGGCACAACGCCTTTCACGACTCATTCGAGAAGCGGACTATGCCGCTCGTTTAGGCAGTGATGAGTTTGCTATTTTAGTAAAAAATGTTCAAAACCTAAGTGAACTTAATTTACTGATGAACCGAATCATGCACGATCTATCACACCCTTTCTTACTGAATAATCAGGAAATATTTGTCAGCCATAGCTGCGGAATATCCGTCTTTCCAAATGATGCCAACGGTGCAGATTCATTGCTCAATTTCGCCAACATAGCTCGTTCTATCGCTAAAAACCAAGGTGGAAATCAATTCGTTTTCTACCACTCTGGAATGAATTCAGATGCCCAAGGATTGCTAACCCTAGAAAATGATTTACGCAGAGCCTTAAGCAATAACGAGATCGAAGTATTTTACCAACCTCAAGTTCATGCTAAAACCCTGCTGCCGTCTGGTGCAGAAGCCCTTGTGCGTTGGAATCACCCTGAACTTGGCATTATTTCCCCTACCGTGTTTATCCCTTTGGCCGAAAGTACCGGTATGATTATCGACATTGGTCGCTTTGTATTAGAATGTGCCGTCACTGAAGCTGAGAAATGGCATCAACTTGGCTTTAACAGCATGCGAATTGGTATTAATCTATCTGCACGTCAGTTCACCCATGCGAACCTGATGAAAGATGTTCAGAAGATCATCAGCCAAAGCACACTGCCTGCACAATTTATTGACTTAGAGCTGACAGAAAGTCTGGCCATGAGTGATGCTGAAAATAATTTGGACATTCTTAATGGCCTCAAAGCATTAGGAGTCTCTTTATCCATTGATGACTTTGGAACAGGTTACTCATCACTGGCTTACTTGCAGAGTTTTCCGATTGATACCATCAAAATAGATCAGTCATTTGTACTCAACTTACAAAGCTTAGAAGGGAAAGCGATCGCACGGACCATTTTGGCGATGGCAGAAAGCCTGAGCCTAGATGTGGTTGCCGAAGGCATTGAATCGAATGAGCAGAAAGCCTTTTTCCATGATAAGCATTGCGATATTTTTCAAGGCTTTAAATTTGGTAAACCCATGCCAAGTAAACGATTTATTGAATGGCTCATACAGCATCAATCCAACTCGAGTTAAGCCAAACTCTATCAGCGAAGCTGCTGCTCGTTTTTTGAAACCCATTGAAAGATTAACTTTAAAAAGATCTACTTTTCACCGAAACCTCATCCTGTCTGCTCTGTTACAACAACAGCCATAGTTATGGAAAGAGGCTTTGCTAATACATCCCGTCAAGATACGGGTTATCGAGAGTGTTTAAAATGCAATATAAAGTGACTGCCCAGGAAGTATCTGCCGCGAAAACCCCACACCACATTTTTAATGTCAATGTCATACTGACCCACCTCGCTATCTCTCAAGTCGCGTTAGAAATTGGCAACGGAAGCCCTTTAAATTTTATATTGCTGCCCATTATTTCCATCACGGTTATTAGCTACCTCTATTTTAAGAGTAAGAAACTCCTTCAAGAAGACAGCTGGTTTGTTGCTGCGCACTGGACCTTAGCTTGGCGTAGAGGTCGCATTTTAATCATCTCCTATATCGTTGCCTCGGTGATTATGGGGCTTACAATATTACTTGGTTCTATTTTTGGTGGTGGCCTTATGATGAATGACTTCTCTACGGATGGAACCTCCACACCAATTCATGAAAAGATCACCATGTTTTTATCGGCTGTTATTGTATTTTTTACCCTTCTAGTCATGTTTTTACAGGAAGGCATCTCTGTTTATGATGCTGGTAAAGGCATTATAGATCCATCCATAACCAAGTATGCTCCACGTGATGAAAATGCGAATGAAGCTTTAGAGGAAAATAACAACCCTGTCGCTGACGCTACCCCGCAGAAAGAATCCATTCCAGCTACTAAAACTGAGAGCAAATAAACGATTATGTGTCCAGAATCTACTGCAAATAAACCAAAAAAAACGAAACTGCCTGTTTTTTGGCTTACTCTAATAGTCTCAATTCTAGGTTTAGCTTTACTCATTTTCATTCAACCTGAACGAAAAGCGGTTGATCCTTCTCACCTACCGTGGAATGCGCATTACGATCAATCAGGTCAATTACATACATTAGGACTGACTATAAACCATTCTTCATTACGTGATGCAATGACGCTGTACGGCAAAGATGTTGAGGTCAAAATATTTACAGATCTCAATGAAGAGAACAAATCCATTGAAGCGTATTTTCCAGTTATCTATATTGGTTCAATTAAAGCCGCCATGGCGCTTAAAATCGGGCTTACTCAAGAAGAATTAGAATTAGCCTACAGTGAAGGTAAAACAATCTCCACAACCCCTACAGGTGGGCGAGAGGTTACATTATACAGTTCAGATATCGGTAAGTTTTTAGATCATAGTCTGACCAATATCACTTTATTACCTAAAAAACATTTAACGGAAGTCGCAATAAGTAAACGCTTTGGAAAGCCTGATAAAAAAGAAATTCAGTCAGATAACCTTGCTCATTGGTTTTTTTATAAACAAGGTTTAGAAATGATTATTGATAATGAAGGACCCGAGGCATTGCAATACTCAGATAAGATTAGAAGTCATTAAGGTCTTCTAAGGAATAAATAGCTTTCATTTTAGAAGGCTATTTAAGGAAGTTCTAGATTTAGAAAATTAAACGCGTAACCATTAGCACTCTAAATAACACCTTAATGATTCACTTTGTCTGCAGGCTCCACTTCAGCCGTCTCTTTTAAAGCTTCTTGCTTCTTCTTTTCATCAGACTTTTTATCACCCATTTTCTTATCTTCTGGGTATTCATCATCCATAAAAATACGATTAGCCGCTCCATCTAGATCATCTAAATGGCCTGATTTCGCCATCCAAATAAACACAATGACAACAAGAAAGCCAAAAATAAGCATCATTGGAATTAAACCATATATTACATCCATTACCCTCTCCTACGCTTGTTCATGGCTTTTTGGCTAAAAAAGCTACGGATACGAGCGGCATTACCAATTACGACCAGACTGCTTAAAGGCATTGTTAATGCCGCAATTAACGGCGTAAGCGTGCCCGAAACAGCCAGTGGAACCATAATGATATTATAAGCAAATGAACTGATAATATTCTGTTTAATGGTTTTCAATGTACGGCCAGAAAGCTCTACTGCTGTATCGACAGCCATGAGTTCATTATTCATCAGCACGATATCCGCACTGTCCATAGACACATCCGTTCCAGAGCCAAGTGCAATACCCACATCCGCCCTCACTAACGCAGGGGCATCATTCACCCCGTCACCAATCATCGCCACCAACTGTCCTTTTGCTTGTAAATCCCGTATTACCTGATTTTTATCTTCTGGTAATACTTCAGCGATCACATTCATACCACCCAGTTGCTCAGCAACACAATCGGCAACGACTTGTAGGTCGCCACTCAGCAGTGTAACCTGCTTACCCTTAGCCTTAAGACGACTAATTAATTCAACAGCCTCAGGACGAATTTCATCTTCTAAAAACAAGACACCAACCAACTTACTTTCTTTGGCTACCCAAATGGCTGTCTGCGCTAATTTTGCCCTGCTTTCAGCCAACTGCCTAAAATACTCAGGAATGCTAATGTTAAGCTCACTTAACCATTTAGCCGTACCTATGTGAATCGTTTCATTTTCGCAGATTCCAACCACGCCTTTACCTGCAAAGGCTTTAAAACCTTTGATTTCATTGAGTGCCTTACTCGTCAGCTGGTAACGGTCTTTAATTTCATTTGCAACGGCATGTCCTAAACTGTGTTCTGATAAATTTTCGATAGAGGCAATTTGGATCAACACCTCTTTTTGATTCAATTCCGGCACGATCTCATGATCAACTAACTTCATCTGCCCCTTGGTTAAAGTACCTGTTTTATCAAACACAAAATGCTGTATGGACTGTAAGGTCTCAAGCACCGTGCCATTTTTAACCAAAATTCCGTTTCTTGCAGACACACCTGTGGCAACCGCTATGGCCATAGGCGTTGCTAAACCAAATGCACATGGGCAAGTGATAATAAGTACGGCGGTTGCCGTCATAACGGCAAACTCTAAGCCAGCTTGAAAGTACCAGAAAACAAAACTCGCGAATGCCAATGACAAAGTGGCGCTGACAAACCATGGCATAATTTTATCGGTTGTACATTGAATTGGCGCTTTTGAACCTTGTGCCTCTTCAACCATATGCACAATGTGGCCAAGCTGAGTGTCTTGTAGAATTTTATCCACGGTAATGGTTAAAGTACCATCCACATTTAATGTGCCCGCCGATATGCTATCGCCTACCGCCTTTTCTATCTCGCGCGACTCACCACTTAGCATGGATTCATTAACCATGCTTAGCCCTGAGAAAATCGTACCGTCCACTGGAAACTGCTCACCTGGCTTCACTAAGATGTGATCACCTTTGACTAACTTTCTAACCGGTACAATGCTCTCTTCACCCTCAAGCACTTGCCTAGCCACTTTGGGCTGTAAGTCCATCAAACGGCGAGACGCATCCAATGCCTTGTTTTTAGAGATTGCTTCTAGATAACGGCCGATCAAAAGCAAAAACATAAAATCAATTAAGGTATTGAAATAGACATAACCTGTACCGCTAGAATCAACCGTCACCCACAATGAATAAAAATAGGTGGTTAATAAGCCGATTGCAATAGACACATCCATTCCAACTGTTCTAGCCTTTAAAGAGGTCCAGGCACCTTTAAAGAAAGGTTGTCCAGAGTATCCTAGAGCAACCGTAGCGATCACCAGTTGTAACCAGTAAAAATAGCTCCTAAACTCCTGATCCTCGCTTGCGCCTGTATAAAGGGCTACTGAAAACCAAGTGACATTCATCATGGCAAAGCCAGCAAAGCCCAAGCGATAAAGTAGATCTCGGTTTGCCTTGCGATAAGCGGCTTCACTGGTTGAGGCATCATAAGGGGTTGCGTCGTAACCAATACTGTTCAGTTTTTTAATAATGTCTGACAGTTTTAACTGACTGTTATCCCAGCGGATCTTGATTCTTTTATTGGTAAAATTAACGGACGCCAATTGAATCCCATCGCAATTGGCCATGGTGTGTTCAATCAACCATACGCAGGCAGCACAATGTATGGCTTCTGACATTAAGGTGATTTCCCGACGATCGGATAGATCACTTACATACTGTGATTGCACTTCATCATAATCAAAAAAATCGATGTCTTTATTGGGAGGTGGTGGCGGTGATAGAAGCTCACCGTCTGGTGTGCGCTGATAAAAGCTTTGCATGCCTGCTTCATAAATAACTTCACAGACGGAAGCGCAGCCATGACAACAAAAACTGCGCTCCTCTTCATCGATCTTTTTGAAGATCAGATCCCCTTCAGGAATAGCCTGTCCACAATGAAAACAAGAGGCCGTTAAACTCATTCTGGGTCTTGTACCATAATTGAACGGCCTATATTATAAACAACCTCTCCTTGAGTCACTTCCATAATCAAATCCCACTTACCCTTAGTATTCAAGGTGAAATCTGCTTCAAATTCACCAATACCACCTGTTGCGGTCAATGCTTGCTCACCATCTAGCTTTCGATCAGATGGACGATAGTAATACAGAACAGCGGTATCGACATTAAGTGGCTTATTTTCTTTATCAAGCACAACAAGAGTCACTCTCTCAGTTTTACCTTCTATCAAGTTAGGTAAACTTACTTCTAATTGCCAACCCAACTCATCCATGCGTTTGCGAGCTGCGAGGGTTTTATCCATGTTTTTGCCTTTTTCATAGAAGTCTTCAATTACGAGCCCTGGGTTCGTCACCAACGCCATACTGACCATAAAAAAGTTAACGCTGACAACAACAATTAAGATGACAAACCAACTAATTACAAATGGGTTTTTCCAAGCAACGCTCCAATCGCGTTTATCATGGCCTGTTTCTGACATTTGAATCTCCTAAACAAAAAAGCCCCCTTGGGAAGCTCTGAACAAGTACTTTAAAATTCTGTGGGTCTTCAAGCTGGCCTATTCAAGGCTTGGATCGCTGGGAATGGTTATTCCATTCACAAGATCCATAACGCAGAAGGGGCTGGTTTGAAGGACCACCCTCGGGGCTTAGCCAAGTTCCAGCCTTCGGCGTTATGATTTTTTATGGTATCTAGATATCATTTCAAAATCATGCCTTGATGGCTAAAACTTGGCGTTGCCAGAAATTAAAGGACTTATTCAGAGCTTCCCTTAGGGGCATTATAAAATTAGAACAATACTACAGGGCTAAGCACTAATTTTCTATTTAAATTTACACCAATTATTTAACTTTCGGACCAATAAAAGCACTTTCGTATTCTTCAATAATTATAGGATTATTAAGATCAGTTACTTTTATGGTCACAGGCGTACGAGCGTCCGTGAGATCTTTCTTCGGTATTTTAACTTGTAAACCCGTCGAACCCACATTACCTGGTTGAATATTAAGTATTTTTTCCACTTTAAAAGTCAATCTATCAGGTCCCGAAACGGTTACTTCCGCCTTCATTGGTTCATTACTTTTATTGACCACTTTGACCACCCACTTATTCTGAATAGTGCCATCACTCATGTGCACATAGAGCGGTGAGCGCTCATGCAATGCCTTCACGTCAATCGGTGACATTCCCAATACACCCCACACCATCATTACTACTGCAAACATAACGATCGCACTATAAACGACAACCCGAGGCCGTTTCCATAGAGGAGGCACGATTTCACCTGCAAATTCAGCGAGAGAGGCGTACCGAATCAATCCTTTAGGTTTTTTAACTTTCACCATTACAGAATCGCACGCATCTATGCATAATCCACAAGTAATACAACCAAACTGCTGCCCTAAACGGATATCGACACCAGTAGGACAAACTGCAACACATAAATTACAATCAATACAGTCACCTAAATCGGAGGCCTCTTCACCTGGTTTAACACGCTTTAAACGTCCACGGGGTTCACCGCGCTCAACATCGTAGGTTGGCAATACTGTTTGAGTATCAATCATCGCTCCTTGGATTCGTGCGTAAGGACAAAAGCCAATACAAGTCTGTTCACGAAGGATGCCAGCAAAAAAATAAGTAGCGCCAGCCAAACTTAAAATAATGCCTGTTTCATAAGGCCCCCATTCAAAGCTGACCATTCTTATCCAAAGATCAAATGCATCTACAAAATAAGCAACAAAGCTAAACCCTGTCATAAACCCAATGAGTAACCAAAGCGAGTGCTTCTGAAATTTAAGACTGATTTTTTTACCATTCCAAGGCGCCTTTTCAAGTTTAATACGCTTGTTAGGGTGTCCTTCTATCTTTTCCTCTATCCAAGTAAAAACATCATTCCAAACGGTTTGGAAACAGGCATAGCCACACCATAGACGACCCGCAACCGTTGTCGATGCAGCCAACAACAGTGCAAAGAACAACAGAACCATGGTAAGAATCCATACATCCTGCGGAAGAATGGTTAAATCAAAAATATGAAACTGACGGTTTTCCATATCAAATAAAATAGCTTGATGGTCATTCCAGCGGAAATAAGGTGCAATAAAGAAAATTAACCAACCCGCCGTAGCGAGCCACTTAAGTGTACGAAACACGCCTGGAATACGTTTTGCATGCACCGTTCCACCCGTATGGATGGGTAACAATTCAACACCAATATTTTCCAAATTCTTATTGTGGGTATCCATATTGTCTAAAACAGATCCCGTCGGACCATGGTCATGTAAAGACTCATTCTTTTTTTCTGACATCATTAAGCCCTGCTATTACATAGGTTGTTTTACCAACTAATTTTACTTGTTGGTGCATAAAAATATGCATTTTAAATACCTACAAACAAAAATAGGCCTAACAATGTTAGGCCTACTTTTGTTTGTAGATAAGATTAAATAAATTTACTACTTATCTTCTTCTAATCCGTCCATAGCACGAAATGCTTTTTTACCGAATGCATAGACAACAACAACCGATAAAACAATTGTGCCGATTGACATCCAAAGAACCCAATCATTATTTAATTCGTTCATTACAAACTCCTTATCACTTGATCTAAATCAAGAATACTGTTACTTAATTACGAAAAAGGAGAGAAACTCTCTCCTTTTAGCACTAGATCAATACTCGCGTATCAAACTATTGACCACCACCTAGTGAATGTACATACACAGCTAAGCGTTTCACATTTACTTCTGCGTCTGGTAGACGCTCACTAAATGCAGGCATAACGGCTTGACGAGTACCTTCAATATGCACGCCATTTTTCTTCACGTTAACACCTTTGGCAATCACTTCGCGCACTACGTCACGATCAGAACCAAATCGCCAAATTTGATCCGCAAGGTTAGCCGCACCCATTGGCCCAAGAGGCTTACCTGCTGGTCCGTGACAAGCTATACACATACCTTTGCTATAAACACTTTTACCAGCAGCATAGGCAGCATCATTACCTTTGCCTTCAGAAAGCGCAATAACATAATCCGTTACTTGGTCAACTTCTTCGCCGGTCAAATTGCCCATCATTCCATTAGCAGGCATATTACCGATACGTCCACTTGCAATAGATGCTTCAATTTGAGCAACACTTCCACCCCATAACCAATCATCATCTGCTAATACTGGGAAACCAAGGTTTCCAGCACCACCAGCTGCATGACATGCCGCACAGTAATCACCATATAAGGCTTTTGATGTTGCAATAGCGTAAGACTTAAGCTCTTCGTCTTTTAGAATATCCGAAACTGACAATGCAGCTAACTTCTCTTCTTTATCAGCGAACTTCGCAACACGCCAATCCTTAAGAACTTTATAGTCATCCTGATACTCATTTACCTGAGTCCAGCCGGTCATTCCTTTTGTAAACTCACCCATATTATTCGTTAATGGAATCGTTGGATAATACAAAGCGTAAAAGATAACCATAATAAAACCAGCATAAAACGATAACATCCACCACAGCGGAGGTGGATTATCTAATTCACGAAGATCTTCATCCCAGATGTGACCTGTGTTCCCTTCATCTGGCCATGGATTATTATGTGCCATATTTATTTCTCCTCAGAACGATTATTCATCATTCAAAATTTTATATTTCTGCTCTTCCAGTTCTTTACGCTTACTCGGTCTTAACGCCAAAGCAAACGTAATTAACATACCCAAGAACACTAATACAGTTACAATCAATCCAGCCCAGTCCTGGGTCGTCATAGACGCCCAGTCAGTGCTTAAATATTGCTCTAAAATACCCACAATTATTGACGATAGACTTTGCTGTCATCCAGCTTGACCATCGTTCCTAATACTTGTAAGTAAGCAACCATTGCATCCATTTCTGTGAATCCAGCAATCGCTTTATTAGCATTCTCAATTTCTGCATCGGTATAAGGTACACCTAGTAAACGCATTACTGATAAACGCTTAACCATATCACGCTCGGTACCGAAGAAATCTTTAGAGACAAGATTATCCGCTAACCATGGGTAGGCAGGCATAACAGACTCAGGAACAACATCCTGAGGACGTAACATATGCATCACATGCCATTCATCAGAATACTTTCCACCTAAACGAGCTAGGTCAGGTCCTGTTCGTTTTGAACCCCATTGCATGGGATAATCATACATTGACTCAGTTGCTAATGAATAATGACCATAACGTTCACGCTCATCACGGAATGGACGAATCATTTGTGAGTGACAAATATAACAACCTTCTCGTATATATAAATCACGACCCGCTAATTCTAAAGGAGTATAAGGACGAACCCCATCACCCGTTTTCCAATCAGCTAGAACGAAGTTGCCATTAGCATCTTCTTTGTATAACGCTTTTTCAGAAACTAACTTTCCATTAGCATCTTCAGTGAAAGTACGTTCCCAAACTAATTCAGGAAAACGTTCATTTTTAACATTACCGTACTTATCTGTTTGCTCCGTATAGTCTGTCGTTGACTTAAGGTGAAACAGTGGAACGATTTCTACGATCCCAGCGATAGAAATTGCTAACGCTGACGCCATGAATAAAGCGAATATATTTCGCTCAAACATATCCTGGATATTTTTTGGTTTTTGATCATCTGACATGAGCTTGTGCTCCTCAACTCATAATTTTCAATTCAAGTGACAACCTAGTTGCCACTTAATCTCAGGGTTGTCACTTAAGCTAGTGACTCAACTCTATTGGCTGACTTAGCGCCTGCAGTACGAATTGTCATAACTATGTTATATAGCATAACGACAGCACCTAAGAAGAATAAGAAACCACCAAATGTACGCATCACATAGTATGGATGCATCGCTGCAACTGACTCAGCAAAAGTATAAGCTAAAGTTCCGTACTCATCATAAGCACGCCACATTAGACCCTGCATGATCCCTGAAACCCACATTGCAACAATATAAAAAACAGTACCGATTGTTGCCAACCAAAAGTGCACATTAATTAACTGCATTGAATACATCTCAGTCTTCCATAGTTTCATTACCATATGGTAAATCGCACCAATAGAAACCATTGCAACCCAACCTAAAGCACCTGAATGTACGTGACCAATAGTCCAATCTGTGTAGTGAGACAGCGCATTAACACTCTTAGCCGCCATAACAGGGCCTTCAAATGTAGACATCGCGTAGAACGCTAAAGAGATAATCAAGAAACGCAAGATATAGTCCGTACGCAATCTATCCCAAGCACCAGAAAGCGTTAGCATTCCGTTTAAAGCACCACCCCAAGAAGGAATAATCATCGCTAGAGAGATTACTGCACCCAAAGAACCTGTCCAATCAGGAAGAGCCGTATACTGAAGGTGATGCGCGCCTAACCATACATAACCAAACATTAAGGCCCAAAAGTGGATAACAGATAGACGGTAAGAGTAAATAGGACGCTGTGCTTGCTTAGGTACAAAATAGTACATAATCGCAAGGAAACCAGCCGTCAGGAAGAAACCTACCGCGTTATGACCCCACCACCACTGAATCATTGCACCCTGAACACCTGCAAATAATGTGTAAGACTGAAACAATGAAACAGGAATAGCAAGTCCGTTTACAACATATAAATAAGTAATTGCAACCATCATTCCCATAAAGAACCAGTTAGACACATAAACATGTGAATGCGTTTCTTTATTACGAGAAGCAATTGTCAGGATGAAGTTAAATGTATATAACGTCCACACAAGTGCAATTGCAATGGCAATCGGCCACTCTTGTTCATGGTATTCTTTACCTGTAGTCATTCCTAAAGAAATCGAAACTACCGTTGCTAAAAGCCCGATTGTGAACAAAATTGCTGTCCACCAAGCTAACCCATTACTCCAAAGCTTTACACCGTTCGTACGTTGAACAGTATAAAAAGCTGTTGCCATAAGCGTCATACCACCAAAAGCAAAGATAACGGTATTCGTGTGAATAACTCGTAATCTAGCGAAAGTGATTTCCGCAATATCAAAATTTAACGCAGGCCATGCTAGTTGAGATGCTGCAAAAGTACCGAATAAAGTACCTAGCACCAAAAAAACTACCGCACCCACTGTTAAATACTTAACTACGCCATCGTTATATTGTGGCTTTGCTGTAGTATCCATCAGTTGGATTCCCCTTTTAGTCTTAACATTTTTATCTTTGTCTATTTCAAGTTAACCAAGTTCAGACGCAGACTCCTCAGTGCAGGATTATACATTGAGGACTCTTCGCTTATCTAGGCACAAACCCGTAGAACTTAATCGACATCAAGAAAGAATGCATGTATCAAGCCTTCCTTCGAGATAAAACAAACTCAGATACCTATAAAAATAATCTCGGGGATTATCCCAGAGTTCCATCCTTACTGCCTACCAAAAAAAACTTATGAGGATATTTATTATCTACTTATAACCCCCTGCAAACACATGGTAATACGTGTTTTCACGCATTTACATAAAACCCACTAGATAAGCTTTGCTCTTGATCACCAAACTGTAGAACTAACTCTCTATAAAAAACTGACCTTTTCAGTTATCATATCGACACAATTGAACATAGGATCGATATTATGCGTACTGCAACCATCGAGCGAAACACGCTTGAGACCCAAATTCAAATTACACTTAACTTGGATGGCCAAGGGGATGCAAAACTAGATACGGGCGTGCCTTTTTTTGAACACATGCTAGACCAAATCGCTCGCCACGGCATGATCGATCTAAACATCAATGCAAACGGGGACACTCATATAGATGACCATCATACCGTTGAAGATGTTGGCATTACTTTAGGTCAAGCTATCACTCAAGCCGTTGGTGACAAAAAAGGCATTACTCGTTATGGCCACGCTTACGTTCCGTTAGATGAAGCACTTTCCCGTGTCGTAATAGACCTTTCTGGACGCCCTGGCTTAGTCTTTAATGCTGACTTTACTCGTGAAAAAATTGGCAACTTTGAAACAGAATTAGTCTTTGAATTCTTCCAAGGTTTTGTAAATCATGCCAACGCCACGGTGCACATTGACTGCTTAAGAGGTCACAACTCCCATCACCAGGCTGAAACTATTTTTAAAGCCTTTGGCCGCGCTTTACGCATGGCGCTTTCTCAAGATGACAGAATGTCTGGAAAAATGCCTTCTACCAAGGGATGTCTATAAAATGGATCAGAAGTTGGTCGCAGTCATTGACTATGGCATGGGAAACCTTCGCTCTGTTGCCAAGGCTGCAGAACACGTTGCACCAGCCAATACTCGTATTTTAGTCACCCACAACCCAGAAGAGATTGAATCAGCGGACGCCATTATCTTTCCTGGCCAAGGTGCTGCTAAAGCTTGCATGAATGCACTTTTAGAAACAGGCATGATTCATCCTGTTCAAAAAGCCGCGCAAGAAAAACCTTTTTTAGGCATCTGCATGGGATTACAAGTATTAATGTCGCACAGTGATGAGAATAACGGTATCGCTTGCTTAGACGTTATTCCGGGCAATGTACAGCACTTTGAGTTTGAGAAAAGCTCCAACCTTAAAGTACCTCACATGGGCTGGAATCAGATTCACCAAACACAAGAACACGCTTTATGGCAAAAGATTCCTCAAGACAGTCGTTTCTATTTTGTACATAGTTATTATGTACAACCCGAAAATACAAACATCATTGCAGGAACCACAACACACGGAACAACCTTTCCTTCTGTTTTGAGCCATAAAAACCTCTTTGCAATTCAAGCGCATCCCGAAAAAAGTGCCGACCATGGCTTACAACTGTTCCAAAACTTTTTACAGTGGAATGGCGAAGGAAGTTCTGAATAAGTCCTTTAAAATCCTGTGGGTCTTCAAGTTGGCCTATTCAAGGCAAGGATCGCAGGGAATGGTTATTCCATTCGCAAGATCCATAACGTAGGAGAGGCTGGCTTGAAGAACCACCCTTCGGGGCGTTGCCAGAAATTAAAGGAATTGTTCAGAACTTCCTTAAATAAACACAATTTACAAGATTTAATAAAAGGTTATCAACATGCTATTGATTCCAGCTATAGACTTAAAAGATGGTGAATGCGTTCGCTTAAGACAAGGTGTTATGGAAGGCGCAACTGTTTTCTCTGGTGATATTGTTGCCATGGCAGAAAGATGGGTTACCCAAGGTGCACGTCGTTTGCATATGGTCGATCTTAACGGTGCCTTTGAAGGCAAACCTGTTAACAGCAAAGCCGTTTATCAAGTACGAGAAGCTTACCCAGATCTACCGATTCAAATCGGTGGTGGTATTCGCGATCTAGAAACCATTGAAGCCTATCTTAATGCCGGTGTTAGCTACTGCATTATTGGTACCAAAGCCGTACACAATCCAGAGTTTGTGGCCGAAGCTTGTAAGGCCTTTCCAGGGCATATTATGGTTGGCCTTGATGCTAAAGACGGCATGGTCGCCATTAATGGCTGGGCCGACGTGACCGATCATGAAGTCACTGAGCTAGGTAAACAGTTTGAAAACGATGGTGTTGAAGCAATTATCTATACCGATATTGGCCGCGATGGCATGATGCAAGGGGTTAATATTGAAGCCACCCAAGCACTGGCTAAAGCGCTTACCATTCCAATCATCGCTTCAGGCGGCATTACCAATTTAGATGATATTACGGGTTTATCCACCATTGAAGCTGACGGGGTGACCGGCGCGATCACAGGCCGTGCTATCTACGAAGGTTCTTTAGACTTTAAAGAAGGTCAAGCCCTTTCAGATACACTATCACCGTTTAAAAAATAGAAAAATTATGCCTGAACACTCGACGCTTTTCGCTTCGAGCTTCAACCATTAGGAAAAACAATGAGCCTAGCAAAACGTATTATTCCCTGCTTAGATGTTGACGATGGACGCGTCGTAAAAGGAGTGCAATTTGTTGATATCCGCGATGCGGGAAATCCCGTCGAAGTCGCCAAACGATATGACGAACAAGGTGCAGATGAAATTACCTTTTTAGACATTACAGCAACGGCACATGATCGTAACACAACGGTTCACATGGTTGAAGAAGTCGCCAGTCAGGTATTTATTCCACTCACCGTGGGTGGCGGTATTCGCTGCGTTGAAGATATTCGCATTATGCTCAATGCGGGTGCCGACAAAGTCGCTATTAACTCTGCGGCGATATTTAATCCTGGCTTTGTCCAAGAAGCTTGTGATGCCTTTGGCTCCCAGTGTATTGTTGTGGCCATTGATGCTAAAAAAGTCAGTCAAGAAAATGAAGAAAACCGTTGGGAAATCTTCACTCACGGTGGCCGCAAAGAAACAGGGATTGATGCTGTTGAATGGGCCATTAAAATGGAATCACTTGGAGCAGGTGAAATCCTCCTAACAAGCATGGACAGAGATGGCACTAAAGTTGGCTTTGACCTTGAATTAACACGCGCCGTTTCAGACAGCATTAAAATTCCAGTAATCGCTTCTGGTGGCGTGGGTGAACTTGAGCACCTATGTAAAGGCATTACCGAAGGGCACGCTGAAGCCGTACTAGCGGCGAGTATTTTTCACTTTGGACAGCACACCGTTCAAGAAGCCAAAGAAGCCATGCAAGCGCAAGGTATTGAGGTAAGATTATGAACAACGACATTCTAAAACAACTGGATCTCATTTTAGAAGCGAGAAAATCTGAATCTCCTGACAGCTCATATGTAGCTAGCCTTTACAGTAAAGGAATCGAAAAAATTCTTAAAAAGGTCGGTGAAGAAGCCAATGAAACCATTATGGCGGCTAAAGACCTTGAGCATAATGAAAACCAGGAAAATAAAGACCATCTCGTCTATGAGATAGCCGATTTATGGTTTCATACCATGGTACTATTGGCCTCACAAAACCTGTCTAGTGAAGACATTATGACTGAATTGCAACGACGCTTCGGCTTATCAGGCCTTGATGAAAAGGCCAGCAGAGAACCCTAAACACGATTGTTAGAAGCGAGTTTTTCGCTCAGTAAACAATTTAGAGCATAAAGGACAAGCGCCATGACTGAAGAAAAGACTCTATTTAGTAAAATTATTGATAAAGAAATTCCTGCCGAATGGGTTTATGAGGATGATAAATGCGTGGTCATTAAGGATATTCATCCCAAAGCACCCGTGCATTTATTAATTATCCCAAGAAAGCCAATCGCCACATTATTCGACTTAACGCCTGAAGACAAAGACTGTATGGGACACATGATGTTATTGCTCCCCCAGCTTGCGCAAGCACAAGGGTTGGACGGCTTTAAAACCCAAATAAATACAGGCGCATCGGGTGGTCAGGAAATTTTTCATCTACACATTCATTTGCTCGGCCCAAAATAGACTTATGTCTATTTTGAAGCAGTCGACATAAAGAGTTTGGTATGTGAACATAAAAACAATTAAGTAAACCCTAATACGTTTATTTGATATGATTAAACCCCTTATAAATTAGCTACACTTTAAAGTAAAAATGGAGACCCCACATGGGCATCAGTATTTGGCAGTTACTTATTATCCTTGCAATCGTACTTGTTCTTTTCGGCGCTAAACGCCTTAAAAATGTAGGCGGCGATTTAGGCAGCGCAATCAAAGGATTTAAAAGCGCCGTAAAAGATGAAGATGAAAAGAAAGATGAAGCCAACAAAGCTTTAGATAAAAAAGAAGATCAAAACGTATTTGATGTCGCTGCTGAAGAGAAAAAAACAGAAGATAAAAAAGACAAAGCCTAAACCAATATGCCTTGTTCGTTGTTCTTTAAAGCTTTTATAGTGCTTATTGCAGGTTATTATTAAATGTTTGATATTGGTTTTCTTGAAATTTTAGTCATTCTTATTATTGCACTTCTGGTCATTGGTCCAGAACGCATGCCTGAATTAGCTCGTAAAATCGGTCGATTCTCAGGAAAAATAAAGCGTTTCGTCAACTCTGTTAAAGAAGACAGTCAGATGCAGGAAACAATCAAAGACTTTAAAGACTCCGTCAATTTTGAAGAACAACAGCAACAAATTAACACCATCAATCAAGAGCTACAATCTGGGTTAGACTTTGATAAAGACCTAAAGCCTGAGGATTTCCAACGCCCTACTTTTGGCGGCGTAGAAAGTGACAACGCACCTGTTGCTGGCAGTCAATTCAATAAAGCGCCTTCACAGCCGACTATTGAAAAGTCAGCGCCTGACAAAACGCACAAGACCGAAGATAAAGAGCTCGAAACGGTTTCTGTTGCTCAAGCTGAAAAAGAAAACCTTAGCCGCCCCGTTCCAGAATCAGAACAGACTGTAACACCTGTGACTGATACAAATAAAGTTAAATGACCCTATGAGCAATTCTGCGCTCCCGCCAAACGATAAAGAAATGACTTTAGTTCAACACTTGCTTGAACTTAAAAGTAGCTTAACACGTGCTATTTTGCTTATTATTTTACTGTTTATTGGCCTATTTCCATTTGCAAATGAAATCTATACTTATGTCTCAGAGCCTTTAACACGCTACCTTCCCGAAGGCACAAGCATGATTGCAACCGCCGTTGCATCACCATTTTTAACGCCATTTAAATTAAGCTTTGTCTTAGCGATCTATCTTTCCATGCCCTATTTGCTTTATCAAATCTGGCGTTTTATTGCGCCAGCCTTGTATTCGCATGAAAAGCAACTCGTTGCGCCCATTCTATTTTTCAGTTCATTCTTATTCTATGCGGGTGGATTATTTGCCTACTACGTGGTGTTTCCACTGGTCTTTGGTTTTTTATCACAAACCGCACCAGAAGGCGTTACCATCGCCACAGATATCTCGCTCTATTTAGACTTTGTTATCAAAATGTTCTTTGCCTTTGGTATGGCATTTGAGGTACCTATCGTAACCGTCCTGCTTATCTTAACGGGCATGACAACCGCTGAAAAATTAAGCCATTCTCGTCCTTATATTATTGTCGGGGCTTTTGTAATAGGCATGTTACTTACTCCACCCGATATCATTTCTCAAACATTATTAGCCGTGCCCATGTGGTTATTATTTGAGATAGGCTTAATTGTCGGAGGTTACGTCGTTAAGCGACGCACGGCAAATAAGAATGAACAAACTCAAGATGAGGTGAAACAAAATACCAGCGATAACGGTCCAGTAAATACCGCGGATAAGGCTCAATCCGAGTATGAATTTGATGATCGTTATGCCGACCAGGTGGATGATGATTTAGACTGGGATGCAGAATTTGATAAAGTGGATTCTGAAATGAGCATTCTAGATAAGCAGTATCAAAAAGAGCAAGAGGCGAAAAAGAAAAAAAATGTCTCAACTGAAA
>Ga0316204_10005325_pt1 | contig 21454 bp, 19 predicted proteins | sample 6monrhotite_MG_2_FD_205661 | JGI IMG/M metagenome (GOLD analysis project Ga0316204, IMG submission 205661) | Microbial mat bacterial communities from mineral coupon in-situ incubated in ocean water Damariscotta River, Maine, United States -... | ecosystem: Environmental > Aquatic > Marine >... | reverse complement strand
CCAGCGCTCAGTCAGTCTTCGAAGGCCCCGCAGTGCGGGGCCTTCGCCGTTCAGTGCGCGATCTCCTCGTGCCGCGCGGCCTCGGCCTCGATGACGAACTTGGCCACGCTCGTCTCCGTCGCCTCCCTGCTCGCCTCCTTGACGAGGCTCTTGCGGGCGTAGGCATCGAACAGCTCCGACTTCTCCGCGAGAATCTGGACGAGCGGTTCGTCGCAGGTGCCCCGCGCGAGCAGGCGGTGAACGAGGACGCGCCGGGTCTGCCCCATGCGGTGCGCGCGGGCGATCGCTTGCGACTCGGTCGACGGCTTCGTCTGCGGCTCGCAGAGCACGACGACCGAGGCGGCCTGCAGGTTGAGCCCCACGCCGCCCGCCACGATCTGCGACAGCAGGATCGCGTGGCCGTCGGTCGCCTGGAACGCGTCGCAGAGCTCCTGCTTCTCGTGCGGCCCGAGCTTGCCGGAGATCGTCCCCACCGCGCCGAAGCGCTTGGCCACGGCGGTGAGCACGTCGAGGAAGTAGGAGAACACGAGGACCTTGCGACCCGAGGCGCGGTGGTCTTCGAGCAGCTCCTCGAGGCGATCGAGCTTGGCCGATTGAACCCCGTCCGCACCGAGGGTCGCGGCCTGGCGCATGCCCATGAAGTTGCGTTTCGCGACCTGCGCGCGGTACGCCGACAACCCCTCCGGGGTCGGGTCGACCCACTCCTCGACCTCGAGGCGTTCGGGCAGCTCGGTGAGCACGTCTTCCTGGTTGCGCCGCAGGTAGATCTTCGCCACGGCGGCGTGGAACTGTAACGCCCCTCCGCGCCCGCCGTCGAGGTCGAGGTCCATCCCGCGCAGCTCACCCGCGTCGCGCTCCCGGATCGCGTCGATCAGCTCGAGGAACTCACGCGGGTGGTTCTCCATGGGCGTGCCGCTGAGCAAGGCGGCGTAGCTCGAGCGCTCGAGCACGCGCCGCACTGCCTGGGTGCGCCCGGCCTCCGGATTCTTGATGTAGTGCGCCTCGTCGGCGACGACCAGGTCGAGGCCCTCGCTGCGGGTCTCGAGCACGGCCCCGAGGTCCGCGCTGCGCAGCGTCGCGTAGGAGGTGATCGCGACGCCGCCCTCTCCGATCCAGCGCGCGAGGTTCACCTCGAAGTCGTCGCCGTAGAGCAGGTAGGCGGGCAGCGAAGTGAAGCGCTCGACCTCACGCTGCCAGTTCAGGAGCAGTCCAGCCGGCGCCACGACGAAGAAGCGGGCCTTCGGATCCCGTTCGGCGAGATGCACCATCGCCGCGAGGGTCTGCATCGTCTTGCCCAGCCCCATCTCGTCGCCGAGGATGGTCCTCTCCTGCGCGAGCAGGTACTTCGCGCCGAACTCCTGGTAGGGACGCAGCGTCGCCTTGAGGCCCGTCGCCCGCAACTCGAACGCCTCCACGCGCCGCGCGACCTCGTCCGTGACTCCCCCGCGCCCGCCCCGGCTCTCGCGCGCGGGCCGCAGGCCGCAGCGCACGAAGACCTCTTCCAGCATCGCGCAGCACTCGGCGTAGCGATCGCGGAAACGCTCGAGCCCGGCTCCCCGTTCGCGACGGGGTGGGCGCCAGTCGCTCACCCGCTTGCGGCCCTCGCGCGCGCGCTCGAGGAGCCCGCTCTCGACGATGGCCGCGGCGTCCTGCGCCAGGCGCTCGCCACGCTCGGCAGCCGCCCGGTTCTTCGCGCGCCGCAGGGGGCCGACGAGCCAGCGGCCGAACGAGGTGTCGCGATCCACGGCGCGCCGCTCGCGCGCCAGGTCGGCCGCCGCGCGGCGCAGTCGCACGGCCTCTTCGCCCGCCACCTCCCGAGCATCGACGAGGTCCAACGTCGCCGCGGCGAGCACCTGCTCCTCGGGGTGCGTCAGATCGGCGGACGGAAGGGGCGCGCCTTCGGCTCGCGCGGCCTTCACGGCGCTGCGCGTGGCGCGCACGAGGCGGCCGGCGCTCTTGTCCCCGATGCCCCGAACGCCGTCGAGGCGCTTCGCGGAGACCCCGACCAGGTCCCCTACGTTCTGCATCCCCGCCTCACGCAGCGGATCAAGCCGCACGCCGGAGGCTCCGTGCTCCCGAAGCGCATCGAGAGGAAGCTCCGCCAGAATCCGTTTCTGGGCGTCCTCGGCGTAGCGCTCAGCTGCGCGCTCGATCGGCTTGCGCCAGCGCTCCAGCGATCGGTCGAAGCGCTCCCCCTCTCGGATGATCGGCTTGGACCCGCGCCTCGCGCGCCGACGGGCCCGACCGAGCGGACTGCGCTGCCAGGCAACGCCGAGCCCGGCGGCAGCGCTCGTCACGCCCGCGGCGACCCAGGTCACGATCGAACCGAGGAGAGGCAGAGCTGCGAGCATCGGGACTCAGGCCGTCGTGGCCGGGGACGCGGGACGGGAAGAGCGCGGTGCCTTGAGCAGGACGAATGCGACGCCGCCGAGCACCAACGCTGCACCAGCGTATCCGAGAACACCGACTCCGTCGGGCGGCAACCAGCTCGGCTCGAGCACTTGCAGCACCTCCATGGCGGAGAGCGTGATCACCGGGTTGCAGGTGATGATCAGGCTCACCTGATAGGCCGGCAAGCGCTTCAGCGCCTCACCGAGCGCCCCGTAGGCGAGGAGGGTGTTCACGCCGAGGAAGGTCATCAGGACCCACCCACCGACGCCCAGGGCGCCGAGCGAGGCGAAGTCCGCCCAAGGCCAGAGGACGAGCGCGGGCAAGGCGTAGAGCAGGAGGTTCAGCTGCTGTGGGGCGTAGCCCTTGCCCACGAGCTTCTTCTGCAAGATGGCATACCCCGCCCAGGTCACCGACGCGAACATCAGGTAGCCGATGCCGAGCCGCAGCGTCTCGCGCGGCACGACCGCGGTCCCGTACTGGTCCCAGTAGAAGACCCCGAAGCCGACGATCGCCAGCACCCCGCCGAACACCTGTCGCTTGGTCAGGCGCTCGCCGAACAGCACGACCCCGCCGATGGCGAGGAGCAGCGGGCCCGCCTGGATCAGGATCTGCGCGAAGCTCGGCGTCGTCGCGGCGAGCCCGCTCATGTACCCGATGTAGTTGCTGGTCAGCGCCACGGCGGCCAGCACTCCGAAGAGCGGCGGCGCGATCAGGATCCGCAGGTCGCCCGGGTGACGGACGAGGTACACCCCCCCGAGCACGGCGAACGCGAACGCGAAGCGGAACCAGACGATCGTCACGGAGTCGACGTCCTCGGACGCGACCTTCATGACGATCGCCAGGAAGCCCCACAGCAGCGTGCAGGAGAACGCCATGAGGAGCCCGATGCGCCGGCTGCGAGCTGCCGCGGGCCCCGTGAGCGGTTCCATCGCCTCCGCTACTCGTAGGTCCCGTGGTGGCAGTAGAAGAACTTGTCCAGCTCCTCGTCGTCACGCAGCCACGAGCCTTCCATGAAGTAGACGGGACGCCGCGGGTCCGCGCCCGTCTCGTCCGCGCGCGCGCGGAAGCGCAGGTCCAGCACGTCGCCCACTTCGAGCTCGCGCTCGCGCACGGGGAACCAGGACTGGCGCCAGTGCGTCATCGGCTTGTCGTGCGCGGTCGAGAGCATCACGCCAGGCGCGAGCTCGGCTTCGAAGTGTCCGAGGAAGCCCTGCAGCTTCCCGGCCTTCGTAACGGTGAACGAGAGCCGCGTGTCGAACCAGTAGTCGGCTTCGGCGGCCGTGTGGCAGTCGAGGTCGACGAGCAGGCCCTTCTCGGCCAGCGGGATGCAGTCGTTCGCCTCGATCGTCACCGAGTCGAAGTTGGCGATCTCGTAGTTGACCATCGACGAGTAGTCGAAGCCGTACAGGTCTTCCTTCCAGAAGCCCGGGCCGTGATTCTCGTAGTGCTTGTCGCCCTGGACGGGCGTGAAGAACAGCGCGATCCGTCCGGGGATGATCGTTCCGCCGGGCTTCAGGTGCCGATCCGCCGCAGCGATCACGCTCGCGAACATCGCTTCGGTCAAGGCGAACAGCCCCATCCATTCCGAGACCAGGACGTCGACCAGCTCCGGGAGCTCGACCGACTCCGCGCGCCCGTCGATGCAACCGATGACGTCCGCGTAGCCGTTCTCGACGACGATGCGCTCCGCGGCGTCGAGGATCTCCGAGCTGTCCACTGCGTAGACTCGCTCGGCCCCCGCGCGGGCGGCGAACAGGCTCAAGATGCCCGTCCCGGCGCCCACGTCGAGGACGTGGTCACCCGGCTTCACGACCGCTTCGAGCGCATCGCGGTAGGCCTCCGTGCGCACACGGTCGCCGAGCATCATGCGGTGCACTTCGGCACCCGAATAACTCTCGAAGTAATCGTCGTCGGCTTCGTCGCCGCGGGCTCCGAGCTCTTCCAGATCGCGCATGGCGTCTCCCTCTAAAGAACCGAAGCCGAAGGAGCCCGGGGGACATCCCCGAGCCCACGTGCCTCAGCGGTCGGCGATGGGTGTGTAGACCGCGCCGTGGCTGCCGGTGAAAACCTGCGCCGGGCGGAAGATCCGATTGTCCGCCATCTGCTCGTTCCAGTGGGCAAGCCAGCCGGAGACGCGCGCGATCGCGAAGATGGGCGTGAACACGTCCGTCGGGATCCCCATCTTCTGGTAGACGATGCCCGAGAAGAAGTCGACGTTCGGGTGGATGCCCTTACCGCCGAGGTGCTTCACGACTTCGTCTTCCAGCGTGGTGGCGATGTCGTAGATCGGCGTGCTGCCGAACTGCTCGAACATCTCCTTTGCGAGGTCTTGGAGCAGCTTGGAGCGCGGGTCCTTCGTCTTGTAGACGCGGTGCCCGAACCCCATGATCTTGCCCTTGGCGGCCTGCTGCTTCGCGAACCAGCCCTCGACGGCCGATGTGGAGCCGATCGCCTCGAGCTGAAGCAAGACGCGCTCGTTGGCGCCGCCGTGCAGCGGCCCCTTCAGGGACCCGATGGCCGAAGCGCACATGCTGTACGGATCGCACTCGGTCGAGGCGACGACCCGCGCCGTGAACGTCGACGCGTTCATCGTGTGGTCCGCGTGCAGGATCAGCGCCACGTCGAGGACGCGCGCCACCAGGTCAGCCGGCTTCTCGCCGTTCAGCATCCAGAGGAAGTTCGCCGCCGTCCCGAGGCTCGAGTCCTGCGCGACGATGTCCTTGCCCTGACGCACCCGCTCGAACGCGGCCACGAGGACGGGCGTCGCCGCGACGAGTCGCGCGTAGGCGTCCTCGCGTGCTGCCGGATCCGAGACCTTGCAGTCCGGCCAGCTCATGCCGAGCGCCGCGTACCCCGCTTGGAGCGCGGCCATCGGGTGTCCGTCCTTCGGCAGGCTCTTCAGCGTGTCGAAGACGGACTGCGGCACGTCGCGATAGGCCACGAGCTGCGCTGTGAACGCGTCGAGCTCGGCCTGGGTCGGCAGCTTGCCGTGCCACAGAAGCCACGCGGTCTCCTCGAACGTGCTCTCGACCGCCAGCACCTCGATCGGGAAGCCGCGGTACTCGAGCACGCCAACTTGCCCGTCGATGTAGCTGATTGCCGATTCAGCGGCCGGGATACCGGCCAGCCCGGGGACGAGAGTGGATTCCTTGACGGTCACGTTCGTGGTCGCAAGGCCCCTGCCGGGGCCCCGCGCCTCTGGGGGAAGGTGCTGCGGTGAGGGAGATCCGGGGCCCGCGTCAGGCGAGAGTTCGCCGATCGGCCCCCAGAATCAGCGAGAAAGATACTCGATCAGGAGGCGAGTTCCAAACCCGGTACCGCCGGTGCCACCGGTGTAGTCCCGCGCGTTCTGACCCCAGGCCGTGCCGGCGATGTCGATGTGGCACCACTCGGTGTCGCCCACGAACTCCTTGAGGAAGGCCGCGCCCGCGATCGAGCCGCCGCCCATGTTCGGGGTCGTGATGTTGCGCAGGTCCGCCGGACCCGCAGCGAGGTTCTCGGGGAAGACGTCCGGGATCGGCATCGGCCAGACGGGCTCGCCGCTCGCCTCGCCAGCAGCGACCAGCTTGTCCCGAAGGCGATCGGTCGTCGGGTAGATCGCGGACATCTCGTGACCGAGCGCCATGATGACCGCACCGGTCAACGTCGCGAGGTCGACGATCGTGTCCGGCTTGACCTTGTCGACGGTGTAGCAGAGCGCGTCCCCGAGGATCAGACGCCCTTCGGCGTCCGTGTTCAGGATCTCGACCGTCTTGCCGTTCATCGCCGTGTGGATGTCACCGGGCTTGGTCGCCTTCCCGTCAGGCATGTTCTCCGAGGTGGGCACGATGCCATGGACCTCGTACGGGACGTCGATCGCCGTCAGGGCGTGGAAGGCGCCGATCACGGCCGCGCTGCCCGACATGTCGTAGCGCATCTCATCCATCCCGCGGCCCGGCTTCAGGCTGATGCCGCCGGCGTCGAACGTCAGGCCCTTGCCGACGAGGGCGATCTTGCCCTTCGACTTGCCCTTCGGCTTGTACACGAGGTGGATGAGCTTGGCCGGCTCCTCCGACCCGGCCGAGACGCCGAGCAGCAGGCCCATGCCCATGCGCTTCATCGCCGCTTCGTCGAGCACCTTGCAGGTGACCTTGGCCGACTTCTTCGCGAGGCCGCGGGCCTGATCGGCGAGGGCGCTCGGCGTCATCTGGTTGCCCGCCTGGTTCTGCAGGTCACGCGTGAAGAGATTCGCCTCCCCGAGCGCGAGCCCGCGCGCGACGCCCTTCTTGAACGCGGCTCCATCGCCGTGCACGTGGACCGTCTTGAGCTTGCGCGCCTCCGGCTTGCTCTTGCCGAGGTCGTAACGGTAGTGCCCCATGCGCGCGCCCTCGGCCACGGCCTGACCGACGGCCTCGGGGCCGCCTGCGAGCTTCGCCACGGAGTCGTCCACGTAGATCGCACAGGTGGATTGCCCCGCGCTCTCGGCCTGCTGCACTGCGATGGCCGCCGCTCTACGCAGACCCTCCGCGTTCACCTCCTTCGCCTTTCCGAGACCGACCAGCAGAACGCTGCGCACCGGTCCGCCACTCGCGTCGGTGAAGCGCGTCTTGCGCGCCTTGCCCTCGAAGTCGGCCTGGGCCGCCGCCGGGATCTGGACGCCCTTGGGCAGTGCGGTCTTCTTGCCCTCGGGGGCGAGGACGGCGAGGTAGGCGGCCTTCGGGAAGGTCGCAGGAATCGGCTTGGAGAGGAGCTTCATGCGCAGACGGGGAGAGTGAGGGGAGAGTTCTGAAGAGCGAGTTGAGATCACGCTGGAGCGCGCCCGGGGGCGCAGCGCACCGACGTGAGGTGAATTACATGTCGACGTACTTGGGACCGCCCCCGCCCTCGGGGACGACCCACTCGATGTTCTCGTACGGGTCGGCGATGTCGCAGGTCTTGCAGTGGACGCAGTTGCTGAAGTTGACCGTCACTCCACCGTCCTCGACGCCCGCCTCGGGGATCTCGTAGACCGCCGCCGGGCAGAAGTGCTGACACGGATTGCCGTACTCCTTCGTGCAGCGCTCGACGCAGATCGCCGGATCGGTGATCAGGAGGTGCGCGGGCTGGTCCTCCTCGTGGATCGCGCCGGAGTAGTAGACGTCGGTCAGCTTGTCCATCGACGTCGTGTCGTTGAACTTCGGCTTCTCGAAGCGCGACTCCGCGACTGTTCGCATCGTCGCGTGGTCGGGGTGTCCCTTGCGGCGCGCCACGAGACCGCGGCCGCCGGTGATCATCTGGACGCCCCCGTCGAGCATGCCCGCGAGCATCCCCGAGTCGAACGCCTGACGCCAGTTGCGCACCTTGAACAGCTCGTCCCGGGCCCAGGACTGCTCGAACAGCTCGTCATAGCGCGCGAGCTTCGCCGCGGACGTGTCCCCCGCCCCCAGCGCGTCGGCGATCGCCTCGGCGGCGAGCATGCCGGACTTGATCGCCAGGTGGACGCCCTTGAGCGTCGAGGCATTCAGGAAGCCGCCGCTGTCGCCCACGAGGCAGAAGCCGTCGCCGTACAGCTTGGGCATCGCGAAGTAGCCGCCCTCGGGGACGGTCTTCGCGCCGTAGCGGACGAGCTTCCCGCCAGCGATCAGGTCCGCGATGAACGGGTGCTGCTTGAACTGAACGAACAGCGCGTGCGGGTCGAGCTTCGCGTCGTGGTGGTCCAGCCCGACGACGTAGCCGATGCTGATGTGCGTCTCGGAGATGCCGTAGACCCAGCCGCCGCCGTAGCCGTCCATGCCGAGCGGATAGCCGCCCGTGTGGAACACGCTGCCGAAGAGCTCCTTCGCCCGATCGCCGAGCTCCCAGATCTCCTTGATGCCCGTGCCGTAGGTCTGGGGGTTCTTGCCCGCGTCCAGCTTGAGATCGCGAACGAGCCCCTTGGCCAGGTTTCCGCGCGGGCCTTCGCCCAGCACAGTGACCTGGGCCTTGATGTTCATCCCCGGCTCGAAGTTCGGCTTCTGGGAGCCGTCCTTTGCCACGCCACTGTCGCGCGTCTGGACCCCGAGGACCCTGGACCCGTCGCGCAGGAGCTTCGCCGCGGCGAACCCGGGGTAGATCTCCACCCCAGCGCCCTCCGCCTGCTCGGCGAGCCAGCGCACCGACTTGTTCAGCGAGATGATGACGTTGCCGTGGTTCTTCAGCTGAGGCGGCGTGAGCACGCCGTCGAAGCGCCAGTGCTTGCCGTTCGGGCGCAGCCAAGCGAGGGCGTCGTACCCGACCTCGGCTTCGACCGGGAAGCCGCGCTCCTTCCAGTCCGGATAGAGCTCGGCGATCCCCTCGGTGCGCATCACGGCGCCGGACAAGGTGTGGTGTCCGATCTCCTCGGCCTTGTCGAGCACGAGGATCGTCTTGTCCTCCAGCCCGCGCGCCGCCAGGAGGCGCTGCAGGTGGATCGCGCAGGCGAGGTTGGCCGGACCGGCTCCGACGAGGAGGACGTCGACCTCGAGCTCCTCTCGCTCGATGTCACGGACGTTGAGGCTGTAGTCGGTGGAGTCGGTCATGTCTCTTGGGCCTCTGCGGCGGATGGCCTGGCGAGGTGGGCGAAGAGGCTAGCAAGCCCGCCCGGCGGGGGCCATGGCAGCCGCCGCGGAGTTCCTGGGGTTCGCCGCCGAGAGGCTCAATCCGGCCGAAAACGGTCCGGATCGACGAGAAAGGGGTTCGTGCGACGTTCGGCTCCGAGGGTCGAGGTGGGCCCATGGCCGCAGTGGAACAGCACGTCGTCGCCGAGCGGAACCAGGCGCTCGGTCAGAGACTTGATGAGCGTGTCGTAGTCGCCGCGCGGGAAGTCCGAGCGTCCGATCGAGCCCCGGAAGAGCAAGTCTCCGACGATCGCGATGCGAGAGTGCGGGTCGAAGAACGCGACGTGCCCCGGCGTGTGTCCGGGGCAGTGCAGGACCTCCAGCTCGACGTCGCCGAAGCCCACGCGGTCGCCGTGCTCCAGCCATCGATCGGGCGTCACCGCCTGCGCGTCGCCGCCGGCGCCGAACATCTGACCCTGCTCGGGCAGGCTGTCGAGCCAGAAGCGGTCGTCCTCCTGCGGTCCAACCACTTCGACACCCAGCTCGTCGCGGAGCGCTTTCGTCCCTCCGGCGTGGTCGAGGTGGCCGTGGGTCAGCAGGATTCTCTCGACGTCGACGTCGTGTTCACGGGCCAGCGCGAGGACCGCCTCGAGGTCACCGCCGGGATCGACGATCGCGCCCTTGCCGGTCGCTTCGCAGCGCAGCACGGCGCAGTTCTGCTGGAACGGCGTCACCGGGATCGTGAAGACCTCCATCAGGAGCGATCCCCGATCCAGTGGTGGCCTTCCGCGTAGACCTCCTTCTTCCACACGGGCAGGCTCTTCTTGAGCTCGTCGATCAGGAAGCGCGCCGCCAGGAAGGCGGCGTCGCGGTGCGGACTCGCAGCGGCAACCACGACCGAGGACTCCCCCACGCCGACCGTGCCGACGCGGTGGACGCACAAGAGCCGCAGCGCGAGCTCTGGCCGGGTCCCGTTCGCGTCACCGTGCTCGGCGCGGCAGCGCTCGAAGATTCGCTTCATCTCGGGGTGCGCCATCGCTTCGAAGGCCTCGTAGTCGATGCGGGCAACGTCCTCGCCTCGATTCGTCTCGCGCACGTTGCCACTGAACAGGACAACGGCTCCGCAGGTCGGGTGCTCGACGCGCCGCCGCAACGCTTCCAGGTCGAGCGGCTCATGCGCCAGCTCGAACACGCCACGCTCGACGTCCGCGCCCTCACCCCCGGAGACCGGCGGGAGCAGGGCCAGCTCGTGCCCGGCCTCCAGCGTCGTGTCATCGTCGACGTAGCGCTCGCCGACCACGCCCGACACATGGGCCAGGCTGCCGAGCTCCGGGTACCGCCGCTCGAGCTCTCGCTTGAGCGCGGCCACGGTCATCGTTTCGGGGAGCCCGTCGACGACGAGCTCCCCGGTTCCGGCCCGCTCACGCAGGCCGGCGAAAATCAGGATCCGCAACTCCATCGCGCGGCGCCGCGGCAAGCGGCGCTCAGAACGGCGTGTCGTCGACTTCGAGGTACTCGGGCTGCGCGGCGTAGCCGCCACCGCCACCACCGGCGGCAGCACCGCCGCCCTGAGCCGGCTGGCTGTAGCCGCCTTGGGAGCCACCGCTACGCTGCTCGTAGCCGCCACCGCCACCGCCGCCGCCAGCACCTGCAGCGCCGCCGCCGACGAACTCCCAGTTGTCCCCGACGACGTAGAGCTTCGAGCGCTTGCCGCCGTCGTTCTTGTCCTCCCAGGTGTCGAGGCGCAGGCTGCCCTCGACGAACGCGGGCTTGCCCTTCTGGTGGTACTTCTGGAAGGCCTCACCACGCTTGCCGAAGATCGTCACGTCGACGAACGTCGGCTCCTCGCGCCACTCACCGGTCTGCGAGTCCTTGAAGCGCCGGTTGATCGCCAGGCCGAACTTGCAGATGGCCATGTTGGCCTGCGTGAAGCGGAGTTCGGGGTCCCGCGTGAGGTTCCCCATCAGAATGACCTTGTTGAAGTTCGCCATCGTCCTCTCGTCGTTTTCGGCTCTGGGTTTCGGCGCCCGCTTTGTACGTGGGATGGGCGCCTGCGAAGCTGCAGTCTAGCTTCCGCAGAGGCCCGAGCCCAGGCCCACACTCGAGCCTCCGGTCGGCCCCCAGCCCGCGGTGGACTTGGCCGGAAGCCGCCAGTAGAGTCCGTTTTCGACCGCAAGACGGTCCCTCGCCCCACCGACGCCCCCGAGCTCCTCGCCATGACGGCTGACTCCGCATCCCAAGCCCCCGCCACCGGGCGCGAACGCCGCCGCTGGCCCCGCGCCAAGGCCGACTGGCCCATCTCCCTCGACCTCCCGGAGGGACGCTACGAGGCCCGGGTTCGCGACATCAGCGAAGCCGGCGTCTGCTTCTTCCTCGACCGGCCCCTGGGACTCATGACCCAGCTGGCGGTCGACCTGGAGCTCCCGAGCGACAAGCAGGCCGTCGCCATACAAGGCACGGGAATCGTCGTCCGCTGCGAGACCATTTCGAAGGCCCTCGAGCACTACGAGATCGCCGTCTTCATGCCGGAGCTGACCGACCTCCAGAAGGGCGCCATCCGCATCTTCGTGTCGAGCCGCCCGGAGTTCGAGGCGCAGGCCTAGGGCCCGGAGCCGCGGCGCCCCGGCCGCTTCACGTCGCCGGGGTAGAAGGCTCGTCGGGCCGCGCTCGCTGTCGGCGCGGAGCCGCGCTCGCCCTCAGACGTTGCGCACCGCGAGGACGCGCGGGATGCGCGCCAGATCTTCGTGCAGCTCGGCCTCCAGACCGGCGCGCTCTGCCAGCGCAAGCGCGCGCGGACCCTGATCCGCGCCGAGCTCCACCAGCAAGCTCCCGCCCGGCGCCACGAACTGCGGCAACGCCTCGATCAAGCGGCGCACCCAGTGGTCGGGGTCGCCGTCCGGCGCGAACAGCGCGAGCTCCGGCTCGAAGTCGCGGACCTCCGGCTCCAGGCTCGCCCGCGTTTCGAGGGCGACGTAGGGCGGGTTGGAGACGAGCAGGTCGAACGGCGCGAACGGCGCGAGCGCTTCGAAGCCGTCGCCGAGGTGCACCTCGACGCGTGCCCCGAGCCGCTCCGCGTTCTGTCGCGCCTGTTGCACGGCGCTCGGCGCGAGGTCCGCGGCGTGGACCTCGGCGCCCTCGATCTCCAGCGCCAGCGTCACGGCGATGCAGCCGCTGCCCGTGCCGAGGTCGGCGATGCGCGGCGCATCGCTCGTCAGGGCGGCGCAGCGCTCGCGAGAGAGGTCGATCAGGAGCTCCGTCTCGGGGCGCGGGATCAGGACCCCGGGCGCCACCTCGAAGTCCCGGCAGTAGAACTCACGACGGCCGACGATGTAGGCAACGGGCTCGCGCTTGCCACGACGCACGAGCAGGTCGCGCGCGCGGTCCACTTCGACCCCTTGGATCGGGCGATCGAGCTGCATGAAGAGGCCCAACCGGTCGAGTCCGAGCGCGTGGGCCACGAGCAACTCGGCTTCGAGCCGCGACTCCTCGACCTGCTTGCGCTCGAGGAAGGCTCGCGCGAGCTGCAGCATCTCCCCCGCCGTCTTCGGCGGCGTCGGCTTGCCGGTGCCGTGCGCGGGCCCCGAACGGCGCGGAGCCCCGCCGGGCTCCGGCGAGGCTCCACGCTGAGGACTCTCGGGTCGTTGGCTCACGCGGCGCGCGGTTAGGAGCGCCGCGCGGCGCGGGCCGCCTTGCGGGCTTCTGCCTGCTCGGCCTTCTTGGCCTCGCCGTGCAGCTTGGCCTCCTTGATCGCGACGTACATCGTGTAGGCCGCCATCGAGCCAGCGAAGCCGACCAGAATCGCGCCCAGACCGCCGAGGATCTGACCCAGCCCGATCGACTCGGCGCTGAAGACCTTGAGCAAGGCCATCACTCCGGCGATCGCCGGCGCGGCGAACATGATCGGGAACATCGGGTTGAACTTCCCGCCGTGCTCGTAGTCGTAGATGTGCGTCCACGTCAGCCCGGCGAGGATCAGGAAGCCCTTCTCCGCGAACGGGCCCGAGTTGGCCAGGACATCCTCGAAGGTCACCGCCCAGCTGAGGATGGGCAGGAATCCGACGAGGGTCAGAATGCCGGCCAGGGCGATCAGGGGGATGAAGCTCGACTTGCCGAGGGCAGCGACGAAGCCCGGAACCTTCGCGCCATCGCGCAGGAGGTGAGCTTGATGCCAGAGGTAGAGACCGAGCAGCACGATCAGCTTCTCGCCGACGTTGCCCGCCCACGCCTCGGTGATGCCACCCCACGGGAGGAGGCAGCCGATCAGCAGGCCGAGCGCGGCCTTGCGCAGGATCGTCGGGGCCTGCTCCATGTCGCGCTTGGGCTTCTCGCCCGGGCCGGGCCAGCGATCCCAGGCCTTCGCCTTCGGCTGGCGGGGCTCCTTGTCGCGGTCGGCGCGCTCGCGGCGCGAGCTGCCGCCCACCGCGGCGGCCGCCGGCGTTGCGGCGGCGGCCGGTGCTGCCGCGGCAGCGGCGGCGTCAGCCGGCGCGCCGGCCTCGGCGTCGGGCTCCTCGGGCACGAGAACCGGCGCGGGCGTCTCGACCTTGGCGGCGACCGCGGGCTTGGCTGCCGGCGCCGGCTTGGCGACCGGTTGGGGCTTGGCCGCGGGCGCCGGCTTCACGACCGGCTTGGGCTTGGGCGCCGGCATCGGCTTGGCGACCGGCTTGGCGACAGGTTTCGCCGCGGGCACGGGCTTCGGCTTCGGGGCCGGCTCGGGCTCGACCGGGAGCTCCTCCAGCTCGGCCTCGATCGGCAGCTCTTCGAGCTCAGCGACCTCCATCACGTCGTCGGGGAGCTCGGCCAGGGCCTCGTCGGGGAGCTCGGCCAGTTCGGCGCCTTCCGGCAGCGGCTCGAGCTCGTCGAACTCGAGGGGTTCGGGGTCGCGATCGGTCATGGTCAGCGGGGTCGGGGATCCAGGGAGAGCGGAGCGAACGCGCGGGGCGGCAGGCCGTTCAGGCGGCCCGGGGCAGCTCGCAGCGCGGGCGACGAGCCTACCGCGCAAGTCTCTCCCAGGCTACGAATTGCGTCCTCCGGGGGGCTCTAGGCGTCCCTCAGAGGTTGGCGATCCGGTCCTCACGGTCCAGCTTCTCCAGCTGTGCGAGGAGCGGCTCGAGCTTCCCGCCCATGAACTGCTCGAGCGAGACGTTGTCGGACAGCCGGTGATCGGAGATCCGGTTCTGCGGGTAGTTGTAGGTGCGGATGCGGGCACTGCGGTCGCCCGTACCCACCTGACTCTTGCGCTGATCGGCGCGCTCCTTGTGCAGGCGATCCTGCTCGGCCTGCAGGAGACGCGAGGCCAGGACGCGAAGGGCCTTGGCCTTGTTCTTGTGCTGCGACTTCTCGTCCTGGCACTGGACGACGGTGCCGGTAGGCAGGTGCGTGATGCGCACCGCCGAGCTGGTCGTGTTCACCGATTGCCCACCCGGACCGCCGGCCCGCATCGTGTCGATGCGCAGGTCCTCGTCGCGGATGTCGACCTCGGCCGCCTCGGCCTCGGGGAGCACGGCCACCGTAGCGGCCGACGTGTGGATCCGTCCCTGGGACTCGGTCGCCGGAACGCGCTGAACGCGGTGTCCGCCGGACTCGTAGCGCAGGAGCCGCCAAACGCCCTCACCCTCGACGCCGAAGATGATCTCCTTGAAGCCGCCGACGTCGCTGGCAGCCATCTCCATCTCCTCGACGCGCCATCCCTTCTGCTCGAAGTAGCGCCGGTACATCCGATTCAGGTCCGCCGCGAAGAGCGTGGCTTCGTCGCCACCGGCGCCCGCGCGGATCTCCATGATGATCTTCGTGCGGAAGTCATCCTTGTCCGTCACGAGGGCGGCCTTGATCTCCTCGTAGAGCGTGGCGCTCTCCTCGGCGACCGCCTCGAGGTCGAGCGTGGCGAGCTCGAGGAACTCCGCGTCGTCACCGCCCTCCTCGAGGATCGTCTTGGCCTCCTCCTGTCGAGTGAGGAGGCCCTCCATGCGCTCGGCGAGATGAACCGACTCATCGAGCTGGCCGCGCTCACGCATGAGCTCGGCCATCTTCTTGCCGTCCGACGCCACCTCCGGAGAGGAGAGCAAGTCGGTCAAATCGCGGTAGCGCGCGGCGCGCTCACGCAGCTTCGCGATGATCGCGGGAGCGTAATCCATGCGCCGTGAGTCGCAGTACGGCACCCCGGAAGGGCGCCGCGTGCGTCACTTCTCGACGCCGGTGCCCTGACGACCGAACTTCTTCATGAAGCGATCGACGCGACCGGCGGCGTCCACGAACTTCTGCTTGCCCGTGTAGAACGGGTGGCAGTTGCTGCAGATCTCGACGCGCAGTTCCTTGACCGTGGCGCGAGTCATGAACTCGTTACCGCAGCCGCAGTGGACCTTGCACTCGAAGTATTTGGGGTGGACGTCCGCTTTCATCGGGAGGGTGGAGGGCTCTGGCGCGCCCCCGGGCGTTCGGAGAGGAATTGGGAGCCGAGCAGGGTAGCCGCCCGGCGTGCCCCTCACAAGGGCTTCAGAGGGTGGAATCGTCGAGAGCGCCCGCGGAGCGAAGGAGCTCGAGGGTCAAGGACACAGGCAGACCGACCACGTTGTCGAAGCCGCCCTCCTCGAGCCGAGTCACGAAGGCGTCCGCGTTCTCCTGGATCGCGTAGCCCCCGGCCTTGCCCCGCCACTCCTCGGAGGCCACGTAGGCCTCGACCTCCGCCGGGAGGATCGGCCGCATGTGGACCCAAGTGCGCTCGTGAGCGAGACCGCAGCCGGCGCCCTCCGGCGCCGCCGGGTCCCATCGCGAGGCGTCGATCACGCACACGCCAGTCACGACTCGGTGGCGGGAGCCCGAAAGCGCCTCGAGCATCGCCCTGGCCTCGGCCGCGTCCTCGGGCTTGCCGAGCAGGCGCACGTCGGCGCCCTCGCCGAGCGCCACGACGGTGTCGGAGCCGATCACCCAGGCCGCGGAGCCTGCGTACCCGCGGGCCACGTGGGCCGCCTTGCGCAGGGCGAGCTCACGCGCCGCCGGCTCGGCGTCCGGCCGGCCGACGAGGGTCTCGTCGACGTCCGACGGCTCGACCTCGAAGGTGAGACCGGCCGCTGCGAGCAGGTCGCTGCGACGCGGCGAGGCCGAGGCCAGGATCAGGCGAGCTCCGCCGATTCCGTCCTCGGCCTCACCCGCCTGCGATCCTGCGTTCGACTGCGCCATCGCTGCCTCAGCGTCACTTGCGACGCGGCGACTTCTTGGCGGTCTTCTTGGCCGTCTTCTTCGCTGCCTTCTTCGCTGCCTTCTTCGTCGCCTTCTTCGTCGCCTTCTTGGCCGTGGCCTTCTTGACGGCCTTCTTGGTCGTCTTCTTGGCAGCCTTCTTCGCAGTCTTCTTCGCGGCCTTCTTGGTGACCTTCTTGGCCGCCTTCTTGGTGACGGTCTTCTTGGCCTTCTTGGCCGTCTTCTTCTTGCTGGCCTTCTTCTTCTTGACCGCAGCAGCCTTCAACTTCTCGGCCTCGCGCTCGCGCTTCTTGGCAGCGGCGGCCTTCAGCTTCTCGACCTCCTTCTTCTTGCGGTCGGCCTCCTTCTTCTTGGCAGCCTCCCGGTTCGCCTTCTCGCGGGTGCGCTTCTCCTTCTGAAGGGCGGCGACCTTGGCCTTCGCGTCGCGCTCCTGCTCGCGCTTCATGCGCGCCTCTTCCTTGATGGCCAGCGCGGCGGCACGCGCCTCTTCCTTGGCGCGCTGCTTCGTCAGACGCTCCTGCTGCACGAGCCAGTCCTTGTGGACCTTCTGGCCATTCGGGCAGTCGGCGAGCAGCGGGCACTCCCAGCACATCGGCTTGCGCGAGTCGCACCAGCGATCGGCGATCACGCCGAGGGCGAAGGAGACCGCCAGGCGGTGCTTGGCCGGGATCGAGCTGTCGAGCGCTTCCCGCGCCTTGCGCACGGAGTTCGTGCGGGTCATCGCGCCAAGGCGATCCAGGACGCGAATCGTCCCGGCGAGGACCGGCAGCTCCCCTCCATCGGCGAGGTAGATCAGGTAGGTGACGAGCGCCGTGCCGATCTCAGGCGCGGCCGCCAGGGTGCGGCCGACGCCGGCGGGGTCGTCCTCCAGCTCCTTCAGGTCCAGGCCGTGCGTGTTCTGGTAGATCGCCTGCAGGTACGACTTCAGCTCGCGCGCTGCGGGGATGTACTTCGCCAGGCGCGTGTAGCCCTTGCCGCTCGGCGCGATCAGTTCGGCCAGCTCCTGGAGCTGCGAGACGCGCGCCTCGTTGTAGTCCGTGTACGCCTTGCGCAGGGAGAGGACAGCGGCCTTGGCGCGCGCCGAGGGGATCTCGCGCAGCATGACCGCGTACATCCCGCGCTCGAGCAGCGTCCCTTCGAGGTCGGTGTCCGGCAGCTCCTGCGGCAGCTCGACCTTCTCGGCGAGCTTCACGATCTGGTTCGACTTCTTGCTCACGGATGGTCCACCTGGCAATCCGAGCGCCGGCGGAGGGGCTCGGGAGGGGTAGCGGGTCGGGGAGCCAGCGCGCTGGCGGCTCCAGTAACGGGAACGCGACGCTCCAGAGGACGCGCCGCGTTCGTGACCGTGTGGGCTCGCGCGCGTCCGATGGACGGCTCGTCACCCGGGCGATCGGTCCTCTCGGACCCTACTCCTCGCCGCCTTCGCCTTCGGCGCCGGCAGCTGCGGCGGCCTTCTTGGCGGCCAGGCGCTCGGCCTGGCGGGCTTCCTTGCGCTCGGCGCGGATCTTCTGCGTGGCCAGGCGCGTCGAGGCGGTCGCCGTCGACTTGCTACGCCCGGTGCGCTTGCGGCCCTTCGTGTGGCCAACGCCTTCGAAGACGCCCTGCTGCTTGAAGATCGAGCGAACGGTGTCGCTCGGCAACGCGCCGACGGAGAGCCAGTGCTTCGCGCGCTCGACGTCGAGCTTGACGTGCACCTCCTCGTTCGGGTTCACGGGATCGTAGAGCCCGATGGTCTCGAGGAAGCTGCCATCGCGCGGGCTGCGCGAGTCGGAAACGTTGATCCGGTAGCAGGGGCGATTGCGGCGCCCGGTGCGACGCATGCGGATGACGACGGCCATGGAGGGTCTGGAAGGAGGTCGAGGCGGCCGGCGGTGGTGCCGAGGCCTGCCTGAGGCGGGTCGAACGGATTCGGAGAGCGGACACGCGCGGCCCGTTGGGCGCACGCTCCGTGGACGATGTTCCGGCTCGAACGTGTCCGTCCGGGCTGGAGAGCCGCATAGGAGAGCGGATCGGGGCGCCGCTGGCAAGGCCCCGGCCGAGTTTCGGGCGGCCCTTTTTGAGGCCCCCCTCGACCTACTTGCGACCCTTGCGCTTCTTGCGGTCCTTCTGCTTGCGCTTGGAGCCGCTCTTCTTGGTCGGCGAGGTGCCCATGGGGCGGCCTCCACCCCCCATCATCTGGGAGAGGTCCATGTCGCCCATCCCGGCGCCAGCCCCCCCACCCATCAGGCGGCTGCCGATGCCCTTCATGCCCGCCCCGAGGCCAGAGCCCAGCGCACCGAGCCCGCCCATCAGGCCCCCGCCGCCGGCGGCCAGCTCCCCCGTCGGGGACATGTCGCGCAACGTCTCCTTCTTGGCCTTGGTCGAGCCGAGCATGGAGCCGAGGCCCATCTTGTTCAGCTGCTTCATGGCCTTCTTCATCATGCCGTGGCTCTTGATGAGCTCGTTCACGGCGGCCACGGGCTGGCCGGCGCCGCGGGCGATGCGCCGCCGCCGGCTCATGTCGAGCACGTCCGGGCGAATCCGCTCCCGGGGCGTCATGGACTGGATCAGGGCCTTCTTCTGGACGAGGACGTTGTCGTCGATGTCCGCGTTCTTGAGGTCCTTCATCCCGGGCATCATCCCGAGCACGTCCTTCATCGGACCGAGGCTCGCGATCATCTGGAACATCCCGAGCATGTCCTCGAAGGTGAAGGTGCCGAGCACCATCTTCTCCATGGAGGCCTGCGCCTCGTGCTCGTCGATCTTCTCCTGGGTGCGCTCGACCAGGCCGACGACGTCGCCCATGCCGAGGATCCGGCCCGCCATGCGCTCCGGCGAGAACGCGTCGAGGTCGTCGATCTTCTCGCCCGTGCCGACGTAGAGGATCGGGACGCCGGTCACCTCTTTCAGGCTCATCGCCGCGCCGCCGCGCGCGTCGCCGTCCATCTTGGTCAGGATGCAGCCGGTCAGCTCGAGCCGTTCGTGGAACGACTTGGCCGAGTTGACGGCGTCCTGACCGGTCATCGCGTCGACGACCAGCACCTGGTTGTCCGGCTTCGTGACCTTGGCGATCTCCGCCACCTCGGCCATCAGCTCGTCGTCGATGTGCAGTCGGCCCGCGGTGTCCAGCAGCACGACGTCGTGGCCGTGCTGGCGCGCGTACTCCACGCCGCGCTTGCAGACCTCGGGCGGCGCCAGGCCCTCCTCGTGGAAGACCGGCAGATCGAGCTGGCGACCGAGCACCTTGAGCTGCTCGACGGCCGCCGGACGCTTGATGTCGGCCGCGACGAGCAGCGGGCGCTTGGTGTGCCGGTCGCGCAGGAAGCGCGCCAGCTTGGCGCAGGTCGTCGTCTTGCCCGCGCCCTGCAGGCCGGCCATCAGGATCACGGTCGGGCCGTGCTTCGCGAAGGTCAGCGCCGCGTCCTCCGGCCCCATGAGCTCGACGAGCTCCTGGTGGAAGGCGTGGACGAACTGCTGGCTCGGCTCGACGCCCTTCAGGCGGTCGTCGCCCGTGACGCGCTCGCCGACGCGCTTCGTGAAGTCGCGCGCGATCCCGAAGTGGACGTCCGCCTCGAGCAGCGCCTGACGCACCTCACGCAGGCCTTCGTCGAGGTTCTCCTCCGTCAGCTCCTTGCGGCCACGGAGGAAGGAGAAGGTGCCGGTCAGTCGGTCGGTGAGGGTCTCGAACATCGTGCAGCGCGGGGGGCCAGCGGCGCGGGCGGAGGGCGTGGGGCGAATGCCTCAGTGTAGCGTGGCGAGAGGCCGGCGTCAGGCCGCGGGGCGCGCCTCCGGCGCCTGCCCCCTCGACGATCGGCGCCCGCCCCACCCGCGATCGGGCGGGGCGGGCCCCCGGGTCGGACGGGTCACGACGAGCGGCACGACCACCGCGGACGACGGTGCTAGGCTCGGGGCAGGAGTCTCCTCGTGTCCTCGAACTGGAAAGCAGCCGGCCTCACGCTCGCCCTGGCCTTGTCCGGCGGCGCGTTGCTCGTCGTGCTCGCCTCGCGCCGAGTCGCCACTTCGGAGTCGGGGCTGCACCGCGACGGGCCCGGGGTCGCCCCCGCCACCGAGGTCGTCGAGTCCACGCCACTCCCCCAGCGGTCGGACGCTCGCACCGCAAGCGCCGAGCCCGACGCCCCGACCTACGCCGAACCCGGCGCGGCCGCGGACGTCCTCGGACGGGCGAACACGTGCCTGGATCCCGAGCTGGAGGGCCGCGCCCTCCAGCCCGCCGAGCTGGATGCGATCTGGGAGTGCCTGCACGGCCTCGACTGGTCGGACGTCCCGGCCGAGGACCTGGCGGCCTGGCTCTGCGCGACGAAGCCCCCCATGCAGCAGGCCGGCCTCGTCAACGCCGCCGCGCTCCACGCCCGCGAGCCGCAGGCCGCGCTCGCCTATCTCTCTGCCTTCGATCCGGAGTGCCTGGAATTCCGTGAGTCCAGCCTTCAGCTCGTCGCGGTCGAGTGGGTCGACCGCTTCGATCCCATCTGGGTCGAGCAGCTCGGGCGCAGCATGACGGCGGAGACCCTCTTCACCGGTGAGACCTCGGAGCAGGGCCTCCTGCTCGCGGAGTTCTTCCTCCGCCGCGGGGACGGTCGCCTCCAGACCGTGCTGGAGCAGGGAGGCCGCGGTGAGCACGGCGGCTCCGACGGGGAGATGAACCGCGCGGCCGCGGTCACCCTGTTCGTCTCCTCGACCCTGCGCGGAGACCGGTTCGGGGCGGACTACGCCCGCGCCTACGCCGAGTCCCTCGTCCACAGCCCCACGGCCCCCGCCTCGACCGGTTCTGCCCTGGCCGCGTTCCTCTCGTCGAAGCAGACCTGGCAGGGGGGCGACTCCAAGGCGGCCCTGCGAACCCTGTCCCTGGCGCTGGACGACCCGGGGTTCGGCCCGTCCGCCGCCGCCGTCCTCTGGTTCAGCCGCTCGGCCGAAGGCCCGGAGGGCTGCGACCGGGCGCTGTGGGACGAGGTCTACGCGAAGGTGCAGGCCCACGCGCAGAAGTCGGGCTGGTCGAAGCTCGACAAGTGAACGGGCGCGGCGCGGCCCGGGATTCCCCGCGGCCGCAACCCGATGCGCCGGAGGCCCGAACGCGCCGCGGGCGGCGTCGCGGCGCTACTCCGGCACCCGCTGGATGCGCGCGCCGAGGGGCGCGAGGCGCTCCTCGATCCGCTCGTAGCCGCGGTCGATGTGGTAGACGCGGTGGATCTCGGTCTCGCCCTCGGCCACGAGGCCCGCGAGCACCAGCGCCGCCGAGGCGCGCAGGTCCGAGGCCGTGATCGGCGCGCCGGACAGGCGCTCGGTGCCGCGCACGACCGCGGCCGGCCCCTCGCGGCGCACCGAGGCGCCGAGGCGCGCGAGCT